>JAAUXV010318410.1_pt1 | contig 12586 bp, 13 predicted proteins | sample 7278181 | NCBI WGS metagenome assembly JAAUXV01 (sample SAMN14350114, study PRJNA611818) | marine sediment metagenome | isolation source: surface marine sediment (2.1m) | place: French Polynesia: Moorea | collected 2018-08
CCGTCAAAAAAAATTAATATACTTATTAATTACTACCGTTCTAGCGTTTGTCTGACGGCAGCCGTTATTTTTGCCCGTCTTCGTTGGTGGGGTAGTTCCTAAAGTATTTTTTTCTATCAGGCATTATTCCTAACAAAGGAGCCAGTATCCATCAATATTCCTAAAACTAAAAAACCAAGGCAAATCATTTTTCCTAAATCTTCTAATTATACTAATCATCCCGGAGACAAAAAAGTAAAGAAATGTAGTTTATTGCTTTTAAAAGACATTTTTTTAATTGCTCTAGGGTGCTTAGTTACGGGGAGGGGTAGAAAACCCACAATTAATTTATAAATTGTCAAAAATTGAGATTTCTTCATAAAAAACAAAACAAAAAATGCCTTGGAAAACCAGATCGGCCTCCCTCTCCTCTCCTTCACTGGTGGTGTGGCGCAAGGCCCTGAAGGGAATTCAAGATCGGGAGTCGGGCGTTGGGTGAGAGAGTTTGAAGCCGGGCGTCGGGCGAGAGAGATTGAAGGTGGGCGGCGGGCGAGAGAGATTGAAGATGGGCGTCGGGCGATAGAGATTGAAGCCGGGCGTCGGGCAAGAGAGATTGAAGCCAGGCCAGCAAAGTGTCCGTCTTGCAGTTTGCAAAAGACTGCATGGTACCCTTCCCCTTCACTTCTACAACTTCAGTTGATGTGAGCCTTGACGGAATTTTGCTCCTCTTGTTTTCAATTGAGAATTATGCCTCTTGCAAGTGCATGTGGTTTGAGTGCAGCAGAAAATGAACGGCTCTTGTGCATGCTGCTTTTTCTCACATGCAATTGGAGCACCACAGTTATTCTGACACTGTAGTAGAGATTGGGGAAGGTAAAAATGTCAATTTAGTTACTCATTCTGATGTATGGTACTACCGAACTATGTGATGGCATTGGAATAAAACCTTTTCAAACGCCTATGAAAAACAATTTTAGGAATATTGCAGGGTTCTACTTTCCATTTAGGAAAAGTGACTGGTTCTCATTTTGCTTATTTTAGGAATTCTGCAGGATACAGCTACCTTCTTAGGAATTTTGCATGGATACTGGACAACTGTTAGGAGTTATGCCTCTATTCTCATTAGGAATTTTGCATGCTGATCTCATTTAGGAGTTCTGCCTACCCCTCATCTTTTCTTTTGTTATAGGGACCTCGGAGCAAACGATTTGCGTCGTGGAGAACGGCGCTGTTGGACCATTCATCCAGCTGCTAAAGTCCCCGAATGAGCAGGTGAGGGAGCAGGCGGTCTGGGCGCTGGGGAACATCGCCGGGGACTCTGCATCGTACAGGGACATGGTGCTGGACGAGGTAACCAAATTCTACTAATGTTGGTACAAAAAAATTATGGCGTACTTTTCCTATCATTTCAGGGTATCCTGGAACCCCTGCTGGAGATCCTGAACGGCTCCCCTCAGATCTCCATGACCCGCAACGGCGTCTGGGTGCTCTCAAATCTGTGCCGCTTCACCCCGCAGCCGGCGCTGAGCAAGATCTCGCCAGCGCTGGAGACCATGACCAAGCTGCTCTCGCACGGGGACCACGAGGTGCTGGCGGACGTATGCTGGGCCTTCTCCTACCTGTGCGATGGTCCGAATGAGCGGGTGCAGGCGCTACTAGACTCCAACGCACATCAGTGAGCGACAATAAAAATATCTTTTGTCTGAAATACATGTTTCTCTCGCAGCAAAATTGTGGAGCTGCTTGCACACGACAATCTAGCCATCGTGACACCGGCTCTCCGCACGGCAGGAAACATTGCCACCGGGACGGACTTGCAAACGCAGGCAAGGGAGATAAAAAAAATAAATCCCTCCGAAAAAAGTTTTATTCAAATTTTTTTCAACTGCAGGCCGTTGTTGACCTGAACGTGCTGTCGTACATGCCCAAGCTGCTCCAGTCGAGCAAGGAGAGCATCAAGAAGGAGGCCTGCTGGGTCATCTCCAACATCACGGCTGGCACGCAGGAGCAGATCCAGGCCGTCATCGACAAGGGCCTCTTCCCCACGCTGATCGACCTGCTTGGCAAGGCCACCTTCGTCACCCGCAAGGAGGCCGCCTGGGCCGTGTCAAACACCACGGCGGGAGGGTCGGAGGACCAGGTGGCGTACCTGGTGGAGCAGGCAGGGGCGCTAGACCCCATGTGCAACCTGCTCGCCCTGCACGACAGCAAGATCGTCATGGTGGCGCTCGAGTTCATCCACAACGTCCTCGCAGTCGGGGAGTCCAGAAAGGTACAATTTTCTCTTTGAAAAATTGCATCAAAGAGAAAGTAAAAATAATAGAAGCAACAACATCAGCAACAACTACGACAATAGTGAAAGCAGTAGCAGCAATAGTAACAATGGCAGCAGCAGCAGCAATAATAACAATAGCAGCAGCAGCAATAGTAACAATGGCAGAAGCAGCAACAAAAGACTACTACAAGAAGCAGCTGAAGTTGAAACAGCAGCAACTGTAGCTGCAGCATCACCAGTAACAACAAAAATAAAAACGACAACACCTACAGCAACAGTAGAAACATTGGCAACCGAACAAAAGAAAAAAAACCGCCACAACCAGTTGCACGAAAACTTGTACGATACCAATACAAAGTTTTCCCCCTCCCTCTTCAGGAGGATGACAAGAACCCTTACGTCACCATGATGGAGGAAGGCGGCGGCCTGGAGAAGCTCGACCGCCTGTCTATGAGTGGGGATAACTCGGTGGAGGTGGCGGACAAGGCCAACGGGGTGTTAGACGCCTTCTTCAAGAGGACGGAGGAGGAGAAGGAGAGGGCATCGAAGAAGATCACCACGGAGCTGGAAGAGAAGGGGGCCAACATGCCGTTCAGCGTGGAAGAGTAGGATCGATCCGAGGAGGGAGAACAACTCAGCGAAGATGCAGAAACACACAAAACAGTATTCTTTCTTTGCGTCGTATGACTCCTCTCGCCTTCAAAAACTTGCGTACTGGGAGACTCTTCCCCGTTTCATCCTAACAAATTTATGGCTAGAGTGGACCTCCAGCCAACCTTGGATAGAATTAAAAAATATGAAATAATAAGGTCTTTAGAAGTGGAAGTATTCGTGTCCGAGAGTTTTTTCCTCCAATGGGAGGAGCAATATTTCTTTCTAGGAAATTGGAGGTTGGGTGTAGGACTTTTTAGTTGCGTCCACGTGAGGCGGCCAAACTCACAGAAAGCACAAATGGCGAAAAAGACGAAAAAACAAACAGAAAGCCTTTCTGGTTTCTCGCCTGCGGACCTGTCGAGTTCGAGTAACTCGAGTTCCGACCTCGACCTTGTACAGCCTGCCCAAGGTCACCAGCGTCTCTGACAGCCCCTCCTTGGCCCCATCATGTCTTGGCTGTTCGGCCTGAACAAGGGCGGCGGGCAAGTTCCCCTGGGGGACGCCCCGCAGGTGCCGGTCATGGGAGGGGAGGACGCCGCCACTGCCGCAGGGTCAGGCGGTGCCGCTGTCGGGGCGGGTGCCGGGGGCGCCGACGGATACCGCTCCGACCCCTATTCCTTCGACTCCACAGCTCTGGAGAGGGCCGCCAAGGCGGCAAAGGTGCTGTGTATTGTTTATGAGTTGGAGGAAGCATGAAATTCACTGTTGGTGTGCATGGAATTTATTTCAGGAACTGGAGCGTTCCAAGTTCGCATCCCAGGCCCTGGAATTGTCCAAGATGCAGGAGGGCACCAAGCAGCAGGAGCAGATGACCAAAATCAAGGAGTACGAGGCGCACGTCGAACAAGTAAGGCTCCTTCACTAATATTCGTCGTACTCATTCGCTGTATTCTCTCGTCCATCCTTTGCAGTTGAAAATCGAGCAGAAGCGCGTTGATGGCGAGGAGCGGAGGAAGCTGCTCGAGGAGGAGGCCAAGGTGGCCAAGCACAAGGCAGAGTACCAGGACCAGCTGGCCAGGCGAAGGTACGAGGACCAGCTGGTGCAGCAGCAGAGGATGCAGGAGGAGAACCTGCGCAAGCAGGAAGAGTCTGTGGCCAAGCAGGAGGCCATGCGCAAGGCCACCCTGGAGCAGGAGATGGAGTTGCGAGCCAAGGCCGACATGAAGCGCATCGAGGCCGAGGCATTGGCCAAGAGCAAGATCGAGCGGGAGAACCAGGACCTCTACCTGGAGCAAATCCGGCTCAAGGCCAAGGAGAACAGGAGCACCATCATGGAGGGCATCCAGACGGCCGGTTCCGTGCTGGGGGCAGGGGCGCAGGCCTTCCTGGCGGACTGGGACAAGATAACGGCGGCGGCGGCCGGGTTGTCCCTGCTGGCGCTGGGTGTCTACACCGCCAAGAGGGGGACCGGCGTGGTGGGCAACTACGTCCAGGCCCGCCTAGGGAAGCCCTCTCTCGTCCGGGACACCTCCCGCTTTTCTGCATTTGAGTTTGCGAAGCACCCCGTCAAGAGTGCCAAGAAAATCACGCGGAAGTAAGTTTTCATTTCATCCGGTTCTCTCTGAGTCGTTTGTAGTACGTTCTTCATTTTATAGACCTCAAGATGCCCTCTCTGGGGTTGTGCTAGAGCCTTCCTTAGAGCACAAGCTTCGAGACGTGGCCTTGGCCACCAAGAACACCAAGCTTAACAAGGGCCTCTTCCGCAATTTGCTCTTCCACGGACCCCCTGGAACTGGTGCGTAATTTATACCCTTCTCCGTAGTTGTGCTAGAAAAAGTTTTTAAAATGTAAGGGTTTCTTTCCAGGCAAGACCATGTTCGCAAAGAAGCTGGCAATGCACAGCGGCATGGACTACGCCGTGCTGACTGGCGGAGACATCGCCCCGATGGGCCGCGACGGTGTCACCGCCATGCACAAGGTGTTCGACTGGGCGGAAACCTCTCGCAAGGGACTCATTCTCTTCGTCGATGAGGCTGACGCCTTCCTCAGGAAAAGGAGCTCGGAGAAGATCAGCGAAGACATGCGTTCCACACTGAATGCCTTCCTCTACCGGACAGGCGACCAGTCGGAGAAGTTCATGCTCGTGTTGGCTTCCAATACTCCTGGTGAGAACTTCATGAATAGAAAAAGAAAGTAGAACAATTGTAAGAAAACAATCTGTTTCACTTTTTCAGAGCAACTTGACTGGGCCATCAACGATCGTTTGGACGAGATGGTCGAGTTCCCTCTGCCAGGAGACGAAGAGCGGGAGAGGCTGGTGAGGCTGTACTTTGAGAAGTACGTCCTCCAGCCTGCTGCCGAGGGAGGCGTTGGCGGCGGCCGTAGCATTAAGGTAGAGGAGACCGACTACAGCGCATTATGCTCCGACATCGCCAAGACCGCCAAGGGCATGAGCGGGCGAGAGATCGCCAAGCTGGGCGTGGCCTGGCAGGCGGCGGGATACGCCAGCGAAGAGGGCGTCCTGACGCGGGACATGATCATGGACCGGGTGAAGGACGCCATCAAGAGCCACTCGCAGAAGCTGCGCTGGCTCTCGGAGGAGGAGGCCAGGGAGAACCGGGACGTGGCCTACAAGAGCAAAAAGAGCCAGGAGGGGTCGGCCTCCGCTTCCGCAAAGTCGTCCGTCTAAAAAAGATTACCGGTATGTGACTATAGCTTGCGCTGCCCTAATTCATTCTGCGCTATAGAAATCATCGACGTGTTCAAATGCACGGTCCTCTCCGCCCTTCCTGACAGTAGGGGTGGGGAGTAACTGACTAGTATCTCATACACAATTATGGCAAGCTTTTACTTTTTTGCCTGTGATATGACCCCATATTCTATTCTTGGCTGAGTTCACGATGCCAAAATACACACGAGCTCTTACGTGGTCTTACGTGGGTTTTATTCGCGCAAATCTGTACGTACACACGTGTTCACACCGTACCATTATTCTTAGCGGGTTTAACGGGTCACGGCCGTGCGAACCTTCTTCTCTTCGAACTCGCCTTGCGCGTGGATGGTGACCTCGACCGGCTTGTCCGGCTGCTTGTGGATGTTGTAGCTGGTCAGCTTCCTGACATCGTCCAATAGCTTGCCGTCAAATCGAGCCTCCATCTGGTTTGGCTTGGCGTCCTTGAAGTCCTTGAATATCATGTCTTTCAGGCCGCGCACCGTAGTCCCGTCTGTCCCCATGACGACGTCGTACTGCTTGTCATGCTTCTTTCCCTTATGTTGTACAGTGACTTTGAGTTTCATGCTGCTATGTTTTCACGATGCCCATTTCATTATTTAATCCCAACATACTAAAATTTCCCTTCGACCAAATCGAAATTTTTTTTTAAAAAAGTCTTCTTTTTAAGCCCTCAGTCCGTCCATATCATCATAGGGGGAAAACATTCTGTAAACTGTGAATTCGACTGAACCACCATTCCATTGTGCCTAGCTACATCTGCCTCTTTTGGAGGGTCTTTATATGGCACCCGAGTCTCTCATCGACAGATATAGAGCTCTCAGCCTCCCCACCTCTTCGGTCAGCCGGACAATCTTGGCCTCCAGGTGGGCGTTGTCCTCCTGGAGCACCAGCTCCTTCTTCTGCAGGTCCCTGAAGTTCTTCTTGGCCTTCTCGCGCGACTTCCTCACCGCGATGTTGTTCCTCTCCCGCTTGAGGAAGTATTCCTGGCTCTTCTTGTCCGGCTGGGGTTTGGCCGAGGAAGATTTTTTAGACTTTTTGGACGTGCTCTTGATGGCCTTTACGACGGGAGAGTCTGTAGATACGAATGACTGGGGCGTCCCGTGCGACGACGAGGCAAGAGAGGTAGGTGTTGGGATGTCTAGGGGAGGTAGGGGCGGAAGGGGAGCGACGGGAATTTCGGGACAATCGTAGTAGTGCGGGGAGCAGGCATCTAATTTTCTCTCTGCGTCTTGAGGCACCCCTTGGGTCTGAATGATTTTACCCCCTTCGTCCACCAGAACGTGTGTGGCCAAGACGGGGTGGCCGTTTTCCTCGTCGATCGTCTCCCTCCTACAGTCAATTTGCAAAGGCAACGTGTAGTCAGCTTTGGCGGTGAGCTAGAGGGGGTAATTCGAAGCTTATTACTTGTTGTTTGTCTTTTTAAATATTATATTCTTACGTTGAGAGGCTGTTCTTGGTGCAAAGCAGTCTGGGGCCGCTTTCCCTCTGCTTGGTGCGTGTTAGGGAGGGGAGGAGGCTCCTTTCCCTGGCGGAGGAATTCTCCGTCCGAAATCGGCGGCGGCTTCTGCGGTGGCAACTGCGGCTGGGCGGCGGCAGGTGAGGGGACGGGGGACGGGAATTCGGGGCCTGACCCCATCTGGCACTCGACCGGGCTCTCCAGGTGGGGATGGTGGTAGGCATCGCCCGCGCCGCCCTCCTCCGGGGGGGCCGCATAGGGCGGGGGAGGAGGCACCTGGAAGTTGAGAAAAACGAAGTTGGACAATGGACATACACCATACAATAAATTGAAATGGGCTGTTATTCCTCACCAGGTACCTCCCTATGACGGTGGAGAAGTCTGGTAGAGGCCCTCGCGGGGAGGAGGAGGCGGCGGCAGGAGACATGGGAGGAGGAGGAGGATCTCTCAGTTGATGTTGCAGCGTTGGCTGAGGCGGCGGTTGCTGCACCAGGAGGTGTTGAGGATACCGAGGAGGGGGAGGAGCGGGGGAAGGGGCGGATGGCTCTCTGACGCACCTTTTGCCTGGGATTTGGAAGTAGAAATTGTAAAAGACACTCTTCAACGATTCAAGAAAAAGATTTTTAAAGCCCTGTACCTCCGTCTAGAATTAAGCCGTGCCGAGGTGGGAGCGGAGCAGCAGGAAGAGGGGGCGGGGGCGGCATCGTCTCTCCGCTGGGACGGGACGGAGGGGGAGGCCGGTAGAAAAAGTCTTCTTGTGTCACCGGCACCGAGAGAGGTGGAAGAGGAGGAGGCGGTGGTGGTGGCACCGCCTCACACTCATATCTGAAGGTGACCACTCCAGCTGGAGGGTCTCTCTCGTCCGAGATAAAACCAACGGCGGCGGTCGGTTGTTGCTGCCGCAAGGTCGGATCTGGAAAAAAGTGTGCAAATTCCTCTTGTAGCTGACATATTGTGGTGCACACTCGTTTACCTTTCGGGAGGTCGTTCAGCTCTCCTCGATTCTGCTGCTGCTGCTGCTGAGGTAGTTGCTGTTGCTGAGGCTGGTTTGGATCCTCCTGCTGCTCAAGCCTCTCCAGGACCTGCCGTTGGAGTGAAAAACAATCCGTGTCGCAAGAGCGAGAAGGAAGAATCGGAACAGGACGTTGGCTACTTGCACAATAGCAAAAATATTGCTCTATAATGTATTGACGCCTTACAGACGTACGTTTTCAAACATCCACCTAGGTTCGATATTGTAGCTTGCGAAAAAAAGGTATTCATGCACAATTGTCCAAGAACCTCGTCGCAGCCGCTGGAGAAAGACAGAGCCCTGGACCAGAATCCCGGCATTGTTCCTTCCCCTTGCCTCCAATGGAACCTGCCAAATTGGCCAACCCCTAATATTGGGCAACCGCGAGGCGCGATGAGGTAAGACAAGACTTGAAATCTGATACACTTGTCAGTTTCGCCTTTTTCGCAATAAAAGCTTGAGATATTTCTTCACTCACACACAAGTTTCACTAGCTCAATACAGTACTGAGTGTGGTGAGGCAATTTCGGGACGGACAGAGAGCCCCCCTTTGTCAGGTCAGGTGTGCCCCGTCGTCCTTCCTTCCCTTTTGGGTCCAAAGATCGAGTAAAAAATTGGGAAACAACTGCAACCGCCCATTACGAAGAAAAATAGGCAGCGAACATAGAAAACCCTTGCAGACGTGTCCGACTTTTCTCAATTTAGCTTTTAAGGAAAGTCATGTTAAAGACTTCAAAACTTTTGTTCAAAACTGAAATGAGGTGCTCTTGTCTATTGTATCTTTTGCGCGAAGGCCGCCGCCGCGTCGCCAATACTTTGCTTTTGTTGTTTTGACCACCGCCGCCACCGCCACCCTCGATTCGTCGTCGTCGCTTTGGTGTCGCCTGAAGAAAGTTGGGCAATAAGAAAGCAAAAGGAAAGACTGTCCGTTGGGGAGGGCGATGATTGAGCAACATTGGCGGTACGTGGGGAGAAAGGGGAAATGACAAAATTTCGAATCCATATAATATAGTTTTTTCTTTCTCGATGTTGTAAAGTCTGTATGTTATTTATCAGCAACATAATGCAACTGTTCTCCTTTCCCGGCAGTTTATTAGACAGCGATTAGCTGGATAGGGGTGCAAAACTGTACGCTATCTTGGGCTTCGAGGCGAAGTTTCTTCGATCGGTTTTTTTGTTGCTTTTTGTCCCCTCCTCTCCTTTATCCTTTCTTTTTCTGACCTAATCCCCGCGTGCCTTCCCTCCTCCCTCCTTCCCCTGTCTCCTTCATCAAATATTTACCAAAATTGCTCCCTCCCTTTTTTCGCCGAAGGAAAAAGGGGGAGGGGGAGAAAGCTCAACCCCGAAGAAAAATGAAAGAGAAGAGGCATTCTAGGGGTTCGTGAGAAGCTGTGAATTGTCATTCTGTGAAACACTCAAGATTTCGTCAATTTCTTTTTTCTTGTTGTTTTGCATACCATTGCGAAGTTGTCACTCACAGCCCGAAAACAAAAGGCCTCCCCCCTCTCCTATTTCTCTGGTTATTTGTCTTGTTGCTCCTCTCCCTCGAAATTCGCACTTCATTCCATTGTCCTCTCCCTCCTCATGAATTTCAAGTGGCCTCCCCCCCCCTTGCCATAGAAGTGGCGAACCTAATAGTGCTCGTAGCGGAGAGAGCCCCCCGCCTCGATTGCATACCGCCTCAATGATCACTGGAGTAGTTCTGTACTGTTGGGAAAGGACAATCAAGTCCTATGGGAACACACCTTCGGCGCAAAGCTCTGTGCTCTCTCACGTGGTGGATGATCGAAGTATCCCATTCGCATACAGGTTGTGCCTGAATCTTGTCATACTGCTGCTCGGTACCGCAATGCTTTGGGTCCCATTTGCGTGTGGTACGTGTAAGTTCATTTCCTATTTCCCCCGTCTCTCTGTCTCTCTCGCGCTTTTGTTCTGGGCCCCCGGCTAGATCCCCCTCTCCCCCTCTTTGTTTAATGGTTGGCAATTTCTCTCGCCTCCTCTCGCCCCAATGGCCGATAGGGAGGGAGGGAGGAAGGGCCCTCCTGAGGATAGTTCGGTTCGATTCGTGGCGGAGGCGGCATTGGGCGTCGGGGGTGGATCCCACCGAAAGGAGATCGTTTCGCATTCCCGCATAACAAAAGGGACTCAATGGAGGCTCCGCCATTCCGCCCTGAAGTTCAGTTTTCCCCGGAAAAAGAAAGGCGACTCCAAGTTCATGAATATTTTTCCTGATCCAAACAACCGTTCCACGTGCGACAATGTCCCTCGAAATTCGGGGGAAAACATTTCGGGTTTCGATGCTTAGAAAAAAAGCTCGCAAAAGAACTTTGCCCGACTCCTGACAGACAAAGTGCGTTGCTAGTAACCTATGACCATAAAACTGAACATGTTTGTACCCATTGTTTTTGCTGACGACCCATGAAAATCGAACTTCAATTATCAAACAGGAAGAGTACCGGAAATCGAGGAAGGCCGGAAACGCTTGCCACCTTTTTCAGGTCTCAGAGCAGGGAAGCCTTTTTTTTGAGCGGCGAGAGAGAAAGCGAAAAGAGGGGAAGAGAAAGCATCCCATGGAAGAAAAGAGGGAGAGTCCTTCGTCAGACGGGCGTGGGATTCGGAGGAGGAAGGACCGAGGACCGCCCGCCCGCCCTTCGGCCGTCCTTTCACCGGGGAAACGCCAAGTAGCCATCGCTGTGAAAGAGGAGAAAGTGTGACCGAGGACACACAACAGGCTTCCATTGAAGTCTCCTTCTTCTTCCCCTCTTTTCGCCTTCATTGTCGCGGCCTTTTATTCTTCCCCCCGCCGCAAGACGAGAATGGAGGCGAAGGACGCTCGCCGCTTCCCCTGAAGGTAAGAACAAGAAAAACGAAATGGCCTTTTTCGCGGACACCACATGCTAATTGAAATTGACGGCAGCTACGTTACAGCCGAATATACGGTAGATTCAGCTCTACTATCGAGTTGCAAAAAAAGCACAGCAGGTCATGCTCAAGGCTCCCTTCTCTTTCCGAGGATACTTTTTTCAGCTTCTCCCTCGTGGGAAAAGGGGCGAAAAGTTTCTCACAGAAATTGAATTAGCCCGATCCCAAAACCAACAGCAAAGATGGAATGAGAGGAGGATAGGCCCCTCCCCGGATAGATAGATGGATGTTGGTTGTGCCATCTGGGATTACGCCAGAGTGGATTTCCTCCCCGACGAAAGACGAGGCGCCAAAAGTTTGCCTTTTTAATCCCGAATGGTTCGGCAGAACATTTTGGAAATTCAAACCTTGCTTGAGAGCCCCCTTTCGACCGCCATGGGCTGGCGGCTGGCCAATATTTTAGAGGGGGAATGTTTGGTCGTCGTATCAAGATGGTGGGAACTTCTGCTGTTCTTTTTCTGTGTTTCTTCCACTTTTTGTGCGGGAAAAGGGGCTATGTTGGGTATGGTGTCCATGTCCAACAACCGCTCAGCTCACGGTTGAATAAACACCCCCCATGCAGAAAAGAGGGGTTGAGGGAGAGGGAGGGATGGGGACGGAGAAATGTGCGGAAAAATGGGGAGGAGCTGGGTCAGAGGAGGTGATGACAGCTAGGGAAAAGGGGTGGGTCGTTTATGGGCGCTCACTCCCTCCTTCCCTCGTCATCTTAGCAGTAGTTCGCAGCTCAGGAGTATCTCTTTATGCACGGAGGAAAGGGCTACTGCTGTACAGCCTTGGGGTGGTAGAAATGGGGAGAAGGGCTCCATCTATCCATCGGTGACAGGCGGCAGAGTTGAGTGCGTCGTGTATCTGTTAGACGAACGAAAGTACACCCCTCCTCTTAAAAAGGGTCGTCCCTCTTTCCCTCAAGGAAAATGGGTGTGCAAGGAGACATACATAAACTGCCCAAATTGACTCCGGCTCAACTCGGAGAAAAAAGCGTCAAGTGAACCTTATCTAGAGGCATACCTTGAATCTTGGAGTTCCACATCTTCGGAAAGTTTTTTTGAGACATCAAAATTCGATCTGCCAATTGCGCTTTGCTTTATCTTTTTCGCCAGGTCAATTCTCGCATGGTCCAGCATAACGGACCCATTAAGACGTATACGTAGTAGCAGTGGTAGCTGTGTGACCCTTTCCTACGCCGACTGTTCTTTCTCTCCTCTCTCCCCCTTCCTCCCCCACATCGCAGTTATTATTCATGGGGGGACACCGCCTCCCTCCCCCTTTCTTACCAGCAAGGACGGAGGAGGCACGTATCTCGGAGACCCATAGACAAAAAGACAACGAAGCAGTGCAAAGAAGCAATGGCAACAAAAGCTGTCACCATTCATAGAAGGTGACGGTGGTACTACATGTGTGTCCTTCCTCAAGGCCATTGATTCAAATGTTGCAACAATGCTTGCTTCCGAGAAAGGAAATTTGTGGAGGGTCTTTTCGTCGTCGATCCCTTGGTTGCGAAGGAAACGGCGAAAGGAGGGGGGGGGAGAAAAAGAAGGGGGATCTTTCGGTCTGACAGGAGGGAGGAGGGGGGAGGAAAAAAGCACAAAAGAAAGGAGGAGGAGGAGAAGTGGC
>JAAUXV010006978.1_pt1 | contig 12584 bp, 9 predicted proteins | sample 7278181 | NCBI WGS metagenome assembly JAAUXV01 (sample SAMN14350114, study PRJNA611818) | marine sediment metagenome | isolation source: surface marine sediment (2.1m) | place: French Polynesia: Moorea | collected 2018-08
AGGAGGAGTACGGGGCCTCCATCTACGAGCAGATTCGCCGCCTGGGCTCCTCCGTGGACTGGGACAGGGCCGTCTTCACCATGGACGAGAAGATGTCGCGTGCTGTGGTGGAGGCCTTCGTCAGGCTGCACGAGGAGGGGAAGATCTACCGCGCCAACAGGCTGGGAAACTGGTCCTGCACCCTCCGGAGCGCCATCTCCGACATCGAGGTGGACAAGGTGGACGTTCCCGGGCGAACCCTCATGGCTGTACCCGGGTACAAGAACAAGATCGAGTTCGGCGTCATCGTATCCTTCGCCTACAAGATCGCCGAGCCCTCACTTAAGGGCCCGGAGGAGATAGTGGTGGCCACCACCAGGATAGAGACCATGCTGGGCGACACTGCCGTGGCCGTCCACCCAGAGGACCCGAGATACAAGTCCCTTCACGGGAAGAAGATCGTGCACCCGTTCAACGGGAAGAAGCTGCCCATCGTCCTGGACGAGATGGTGGACCGAGAGTTCGGTACGGGCGCCGTCAAGATCACCCCCGCCCACGACCCCAACGACTACGAGGTCGGAGTTAGGCATAAGCTCCCTTTCGTCAACATCCTCACCGACGAGGGAATGATCAATGAGAACGGAGGAGAATTCAGCGTAAGTAATTGATGACTTGATAAAACGGGTATCTGAGACATGGAGTGAATATTGCGTCATATTCTTGCAGGGCATGAAACGCTTCGACGCCCGGAAGGCCGTCCTGGAGGCCCTTGACAAGAAGGGTCTGTACCGCGAGACCAAGGACAACCCCATGGTGGTCCCTGTCTGCAGCAGGTCCAAGGACATCGTCGAGCCCATGCTGAAGCCGCAGTGGTACGTCAAGTGCAAGAAAATGGCGGAGGACGCGGCGGAGGCCGTCAGGTCCAAGGAGCTCAAGATCATCCCCTCCATGTTCGAGAAGACGTGGTACACCTGGATGAATGGGATGAGGGACTGGTGCATCTCACGGCAGCTCTGGTGGGGACACAGGATTCCGGCCTACTTAGTCAAAATTGAGGTAGAGACAGCACGAAATAATTGTTTTGAAAATATTTATCTGATTTTGCGTCATCTTTTAGGGCAAGAGCTCGCCGGACCCATGCGAGAACGACAACTGGGTGTCAGGCCGTACGAAGGAGGACGCCTTGCAGAAGGCGGCCAAGAAGTTCATGGTGGACAAGTCCAAGATCACGCTGAGTCAGGACGAGGACGTCCTCGATACTTGGTTCTCCTCCGGCCTCTTCCCATTCGCCGTCTTCGGATGGCCCGACGGAGGAGATGATTTCGACGTCTTCTATCCTGGAACGCTTCTGGAGACGGGGCACGACATCATCTTCTTTTGGGTCGCAAGGATGGTCTTTTTCGGCCAGGCTCTTCTTGGGAAGCTGCCGTTCGAAGAGGTAAGAATTAAATCTTTTTTTGTCCGTTTTAAAATAATTTTTAAGTATTCTCCTCATTTGTGGCAAACGTCAGTGTGTAAAAAATTTGAAAATGGGAGAGGCCGTAAGCAAAGTGTCATCTGTGCCCCATCTCAAGAAAGGTCAAGTGTTCCACGTAAAGGCCCTGAGACCTGATAGGGTCAAAGTTGATCTAACAATGGAACATTTCAAGGAACTTGGACGCGGGGCTTTCGGTGTAGTCAACAAGATGAAGGTGACTCCTCTTGGCGAGCCAAGCCTCATGACTGCCGTGAAGATTCCGGAGCAAGAGGACGAGCTAGCAATCGTGGAATTGTACGTTCTACTCAAATTGAACCACGCTAATGTTGCAAGGCTCCTCTATTACTTCTCCGGCGTAAAGGGAATGCCAAAGTCCATCATTATTGTCCTGGAACTGGTTGAAGGTGGAGATCTCTTTCATTTCCTGAAACGGAATTTTTCTAAGATTCGTGGGATTGGAATGATGTTTGAAGTATTCTCTTATCAGCTTTTTCGGGGGCTTGCCTACTGCCACAGCCGAAAAATCTGCCACCGAGACATAAAACCCGAAAATTTATTGGTGAACCCGGACACTGGTGTGCTCAAGATCACCGATTTCGGTTGCGGAGCTGAAATGAAAAATCCGGCGGACGAACACACTTTCTACATCGGCACGCGGATTTTTCGATCTCCTGAGCTTCTTCTCGGTGCTACACATTACGATTTCACCGTTGACGTCTGGGCCGGCGGAGTGGTCATGTCGGAGATGGTTCTTGGCATCCCTCTGTTCTACGGGCGAGAAGGTCAGAGAGGCCAGCTACTCAGCATTTTCGAGTACCTAGGCGTGCCTAAGGACTCCGACTTCAGGGCCATGGGGGCTGATCCAATACCCTTGCCCAAACGCGTGGCCCAAAAGTCAATCGGTCAGAAATTCAAAATGCACGGAGTGCACCATGAGAAGTTGCTCCTTAAGCTGCTGGAACAGATCTTCGTTTACTCACCTGCGCAACGTCTAACTGCCTGGGAAGTGTGTGCTTCTGATTTCTTTACAAGCCTCAGGAAGTACGACAAGTTGCCAAACGGACAACCATTACCCAAGTTGTTCAATTTTTCCCACTTCGAATTCAACTCCATGACCACGCATGTTCAAAGAAGATTTGCCACGGCCAGGGCGATGCAACGCCAATAGAGCACCAATTGTACTTTGTTGTAAACACCACTGCCTCTCCTTCCCGCGAGGAAAAAATAAAACAAAAAGCGGCTACGTTTCGTTTCGTTTCAATATTTGTACCTTTTATTGCCCCTCAGGTGTACCTGCACGCCATGGTGCGCGACGCTCATGGGCGGAAGATGAGCAAGTCTCTGGGTAACATCATCAACCCGGTCGACGTGATTCAAGGAATTGGCCTAGAGGACCTCCACAAGACGTTGCTCGGTGGAAACATCGACCCGAGAGAGGTAGAAAAGGCCAAGCAGGGCCAGAAGCAGGACTACCCCAATGGTATTCCCGAATGCGGAACGGATGCTCTGCGATTCGCTCTCTGCGCCTATACCGCTCAAGGTTGGTGGAAAGTAGCTCCTCTAATTGTTCTTATCAGACTAGTTTCACTGGGTTTTTTTTCTCGCAGGTCGGGATATCAATCTAGACGTGCTCCGCGTCCAAGGTTATCGCTTCTTCTGCAACAAGCTGTGGAACGCCACCAAGTTCGCCATGATGTACCTGGGCAAGGGCTTCAAACCTGAGGTGGACATTGTTGCATCGCTGCACAAGAAGCCGCGCACGGACAAGTCCTCCTCCGACAAGTCCGCAGCCTTTGTCCACTCTGCACTTCCTCCCGCCGCGGACATGAACTCGACCGCCACCTTCGGCCTCCTCAACGCCTGTCTGGCCTCCTCGCCCTTCCTCAGCTCCTCCCACCCTTCCCAGGTTGACGTCGTCGCCTTCGAGTCGCTCAAGGAGCAGCCCAGCCACTGGAACCATCCGCACCTGAGCCGCTGGTACCACAACCTCAATGCTCACACGGCGGAGGAGAGAAAGGCCTTCCCCGGTGGGCTTGGCGTCCTCACCCCGCGCCCCGCGCCCCTCACGGCCATGGACAGGTGGATCCTCTCGAGGCTGTCCTACGCCGTCTCCGCCTGCAATGAGGGCATCGCCTCCTACAACTTCCCCCAGGCCACCACCGCGCTCTACAACTTTTGGCTCTACGAGCTCTGCGACGTTTACCTGGAGTGCCTGAAGCCCGTCTTCCAGGGGACGGACGCGGCCGCCGCCACCACCGCCAGGAACGTCCTCTACGTCTGCCTGGATGCGGCGCTCAGGCTAATCTCGCCCTTCATGCCCTTCATCTCGGAGGAGCTTTTCCAGCGCCTCCCCCGAAAGTCCGACCGGGAACCGCCCTCCATCGTCGTCACCCGATATCCGGAGGCGACCGAGCTTCCCTTCCGGGACCAGGCGCTGGAGGCAGAAGTCGAGCTGGTGCAGAAGATCGTCTCCGGGGTCCGCTCCGCCAGGTCCGACTACACTCTCCCAAACAAGGTGAAGACGAACCTTTTCCTGAACGTGTACGACAAGGACCTGAGCCGGCGCCTGGAGGGGTATACCGACGTGGTCGGGACGCTGGCCTACTGCTCCGACGTCAAGGTCACCTCCAGCCCTCCGGAAGACAATTGCGCCGTCGTCACCGTCTCCGACAAGTGTTCGGCCCACATCGTGTTGTCAGGCCTTATCGACCCGGCCAAGGAGAAGGTCAAGCTGGAGAAGAAGAAGGAACAGCTCAAGGCACAGCTCGAGAAGCTGAAAGCGGCCACCAAGGTGCAGGGATACGAGGAGAAGGTCCCAGCCGAGGTCCGCGCCGCCAACAAGGAGAAGGCCGCCCAGACGGAGGCTGAGATCAAGCGGATCGAAGAGGCCGTCGTCTCCCTCAGCAAGTTTAGGCAGGAGTAGCTTGTGGGCAAGGCCAAAATTGTTATTGCGGTCTCTATGCATTGGATAATAATTTACAAAGAATATACGGTTAATTTTGAAACACTTGTCTCAAGGCCATGATAGTCAATACTTGTAGGTAGGATGAGAACCTGTTCAATTTCTACAATCAGAAAAATTATATGCGTGCTGACGCTGTTTGTTATACTGTATAAAACGTGCTTTTTACCTTGATAGGTGTATTGCACAAAATTAAGACTCATCTGGGAAAAAGTAGCTTTTGCCTTTTCACATGGCAAAGGTTTACTGATACGTTTTGTGATGCATGTTATTGAACACGTACCTACAGTACAATCATACTTGCCACATTTCTTGATGTAAATGCCAGAATTTTCAAATTAATAAGTTAACTCTTAGTAGGTGTCTTTTGGGGAAAATCTGTACAGTACTTTTTTCTCTGTTTCGTGCAAAGTTTTTTCATTTCCCTGAACTATTGAAAATTAATGTAGATTTGTTTTTTCAAAATTAAAAGTAGATATTTTTAAGGGAAACTGTTGTGTTAGTCAGAGTCTTTCTCAGCCCTGTCACTGCGCTCATCGTCCCCTTCAAAATGTCCGAAGATTCGGTGCAAGGCATAAACTATCTCACAAATCTCTATTTAAGGGCTTTCTACTCCTACCACTTTCTCAGTGAAATTCTTCAGCAAGATGAATATCTCCAAGAATACTCCAGAAAGTTCGAATACAGTTCCAAAGTAGCTCAAAGTAACGCTCAAATCATGACAGATTATCTACATAACAGCGGAAAAAGATTTGTTCTAATGGAGCCACCCAGGATGTTGGACTTCGATCTGAAGAAAGCTGCGGAGCTGGACAGGACAATTCGCTACTGCGTGAGACGTTTGGAGCGGATGGCTGTGAGGGACTCGGACGAAGACCTGCTTCAAATACTGAAGACAAAAATTGTGAAGAAATGTGGCTCACTCTCCCAGATAGTTAAAATTTCCAGTGAAGAAACCAAAATAGAATTCCACGAGGAGCAAATAGAAATCGTCCGCAAGAGCAATGACGACTCTTCGTCGCCAGATGCCGAAGGAGACGTCAAAGACCAAGAGTCAAGCCCAAAAGAAACTTTTTCGAGACTGGTATCAAACCTGCTCAAAAACACTCCATTTAAAGACGTGGACCAAGAAAGGGAAGAAACAGCGTCGGACAGACCATTGCACGAAAAGGAGTCTCCCGCATCAAAGTCCACGTCCGGAGATCGACCCAGTGAAGTCCCCTTGCCATCCGACGATGAGGGAAGAGGGCAGGAAGAGGACTGCGAGGGGGAAAGTTCGCACGATTCTGATGAGAGCAGGGATGAAAGTCAAGCCGAGAAAAATGTTTCTCTCGAGGAAGAAGAGCCTCCTCAAGAGCAAGATGAAAAAGTGGTTGGGCAGCACGCAGACAGCGGCTTTCTTGAAACTCAAGATCAGGAGCTAGAAGGTGTGGCGACTGCCACAAATGACCAGAGCTTGCAGATTGAGGAGGGAGAGGAAGAAAAGCAATTGGTAGAGAGTTTTCAACCGCCCACGGTCACTGGTGTGTACACATCAAGCATGACAATTGACCACAGCCTGCTCGAATTAGCCATGGACCTTCAACTCCAATGGGAACATCCACCGAAAACAGTTTTGGTTGTCAAAAAATCAAATGATCTGGGAACAGACAAGGGTTTCGTAGATCTTCTTGTGTGGTTGAAGAAAGAGCACACAGATCTCACGATCTACGTGGAATCCACAGTTTTGGAGGAAAGTTCGTTTAAAGAAAAGTTCCTAGAGGGCAAAATAAAGGAAACGTGCAAAATTCTCAGCGAGCCCAACGCCGATGGAAAGGACATCGATTTGGCCATTTCAATCGGCGGAGATGGAACTCTGTTGCACACTGCCTCTCTTTTCCCGAGAAAAATGCCTCCAATAGCTGCTTTCAGAACTGGGACTCTCAACTTCCTTGTCCCCTTCAAATTCGACAAAGATTCTGTGCAAACAGTGCTGGAACGCATTTTGAAAGGATGCGCTCATGTGAATTTGAGATCGAGAATCAAGTGTGAGATGAAAGGAGAAACTGGCGAAGCAGTGGGAGAGCACACCGCTTTAAACGAAATTGCTGTAACAAGGGGTAGCAGTCCTCATTTGTGCAAAATTGACGTATTCATGGATAAGAAGAGGCTGGCCAGAGTGGAGGGAGATGGCATGCTGATTTGCACTCCGACAGGTAGCACAGCTTATGGCCTAGCTGCAGGTGGGTCTGTCCTCCATCCTGCAGTGTCGTGTCTGCAAATAGTACCCATTGCTCCCCACACAATATGCACGAGGTCAATCGTGGTACCGGCATCATCTGAGATAACTTTTCGCTTGGATGAAACCTCAAGAGGAGATGCGACGGTCACAAGCGACGGGGCACATGCCTTTACAATGACAACCTCCGATGAACTCGTGATGAACTCCTCATATTATCCATGTCCTATCCTATACGGGGTGCCTGAAGACACCGAGGGCAAAGACTCTGCCTGGCTAAAGTCATTTCATTGGTGCAGGAAGTTGGAAGCCCCGCCTGCAAGAGATGACCAGGTACCGGATTGCAAAACTTGCACCTATATTAAGGATCCTTTGCCAAAATAATCATAACCAGAAGCAATTGTTTACTATTATTAAAAAATATAAAATAATTCTAAACAATAATCTAGTGACTCAGTGACTGACTTATCACCTCAAGAGACGTTCCATCGCGACTACTGAGTACCTAGGTGAAAATGTGGGTCGTTCGTCGCTCCCCCTTCCCTAACGCGGGCCGTCCGCTTTTCCCGTCCCGAGCGCCCGCCCGCCCGCCGGGACCATGCAGCTCCTATGCACCGGGATGCACGTCGGATGCAGCCGGGATGCACTAGAGTCGGGGAGGTAACCGCTCGCTTCCACTCTTTTGGCCCGCTCTCCTTTATGACCCTCCTCCCGTCCGTTCCCACTCTTTGCAGGCTGCACTCCCTCGCCACTTCGGTGGGAGGTGGCCGCCGCCGCCGCCGCCGAGCGCACGAAGCTCCCCTTCCTCCTTTCGATCTTCTAAGGGCGCTTCTTCCTGGCCCAAACGTAGGATGGTGGAAGCCAGGGAGAGAGGCGGACGGACGGAGAGAGCGGCAGAGAATCGCCGTTGCCAGCGCCCACCGGAGTGCGTCGTCGGTGAAGAAAGAGAGCTCGAGACCCCTTGCCCACTGCCGGAGCCGCCAGTGGCGACCAACAGTCGGCGCATTGCCGACGACTCACTGAAGAGGCCAGCACTGGCAAAAACCTACACGACAGGGAAAAAAATTGATATTTAAATAATGTTAGAAAATATGCTGGTGTTGTGAAATTTTTGGGCCCTACAGCTCAGCCACAAAGAGTGGGTGTTGTTGTTGCGGGGTCTGTTTCAGTTAAAGTATTTTGTAATGTCAATGTCTTCAGATCAAAAATATTATTTGTTGGTTGCGGTTTTCATTCTCTTCCACGCCCATAATTTCTTTTTTGTGTCATCTCTTCATTCCCAGATTATAATTGTCTGGAGGTCAGAGTCTGTCCCCTTTGCTCCATAGGCATAGTATCCTTCTTCTAATTGTCCTGATCTCGCCGCAGCTAACTCTTAAAAGTATAACATCCAATTAATAACCTTACATTCACTCACTAATTTCAAAAAGGGAAAAAATCTAATATGAGGGAAGAAAGAAATACAGTCAAATAAACTCCCTAGTAGCCCTGAACTATCATAAAAAAGAAATTCCGAAAAGGCCTTCATTAAGAAATAAAATCAAATCCATGGTATTGTTCTAGTAGAAGTACCTTTCCGAATTTTTGTTTAGTACATAGGTAGGAAAAAAGACCTGTACAAAAATGGGCTATCCCGTCGGGAATCTAAGGCAGTTGAGCCGGGGCCGCCGCCGTTGTCGCCGCCGCCGTCTGCCTCCTCTCCGTCCGTTCTCCGCCGCCGTTCCCCCACTGCCCTCCTTCCTCCTGCGCTTGCAGAAAAATTGCAAGTGCGGCCTGCTGCAGGCAGTAAAAGGGTTTCGGCGGATTCGGAGGATCAAGAGAAAGGAGGGTTGCAGCAGCGGCAGCAGCAGCAGCGACGACGACGCCAGCAGCAGCAACTACGTCATCGTGGCCACGTCCGCCATCTCCACCCGCCACGTCTCCCTCCGCCCCCGACAAGTCTCATCCCCTCCCCGACGGCGAGGGCGATCCCACCTCCTCCTTCACCTCCCTCCCCCGCCGACGCAGGAGTGCACCATGGCATCGTTGCACCTCAGTCCGGTCTCCCCCCACCACCTTCCTCCCCCTCCGGGCGCAGAGCTATTCATACCAAAGACTCGAACGTGGACTCTCCCTCAAGATCTCTGTTGCTCTCCGCCTCCGCCTCCTCCTCCTTCCCCGACCCGAATGTGGTTGCCCATCATCAGTCTTCCTCGGATCCTCCGGGAAGTGCAATACCCCAAACCCGGACACCACGGGTTCCATCACAGAGTCCGGGCCTTCCGCCACCGTCCCTCCCCCATTTTTCGCAAGGAACAAAAAAAGTGGGATCGCCCATGCAATCCCGGTGGCGGACGGGCGGACGGACGGAGAGGGAGGCTCGGGCCGCCGCCGCCGCCGGATAAAGAGGAGCTAGGCTTCGCTGCAAAATTCCTGAGTCGGTCTCCGCCATCTTTGTTGTTGTTGCATCTTCTCCGCTGCACCGGAACGACCGATCGACCTGGACCCCGTCTCGATCTCGACAGTCCTCACCCCTGAGACCTCCAGCAAGTGCAGCGTCGACGACCACCCCTGATCCAGTAGGATACGACGGCGGCCGCGTCTTCCCACGGCCTCCGCCGAGGTCACCGCCGCGTGCTACTGGTAAGCCAAAGAAAGCATCGAGGTCAAGGAATTGAGATGGGGGATGGATTCGCCATCCTCCTTCTGGAAAACAATAGGAAATTTTTCTCTCTAATCGACAATTTCCCCAATTCTAAATCCGGTATAAAACTCATCAAATTCCAATGAAAACATTAATCTTTCTTCTCGAAAATCACCCGCCATAAAATTTTGCCTGAGCAAATAACTTCGATGGTGATTTCATTCAAGATTCCAATTTTAGTTGCTGGTTTTCGACACTTGCTTTTTGCATCTTGTAAAAAGCAATGATAGTCAAGTTCCGCTGCAGGAAATACTTTTTGAAGGAAAAGTCCACCATCTCACATGAGCGGGTTGGAGTTTCTCCTTTCCAGGGGCCGCGGCGAAAGAAAAAGATCCCCCTAATTATTCGGACAAAGTGACTGCAAACAGTTATTTCATTCTTCCTACAATGATCCCTAGACTCCTTACTCGCTATAAATTAATATCAAGTAGGGCCAGCACTTGGGGAGATATTTTTTTCTAAAACCTATCCGTGTCTCCAATCTCGGGATTAACGGAAACCTTAGTACCCGATAGATCCTTTTTCCTTTCAGACCATCGGATATGCGATCTTTTTGCGTCCATTCTAGATTTTAAAAAATCATATGTGTGCTATACCACCTCTCACATATTTTTTTCACGTTTCAGGGGGACGTCGAGACGTGACCTCCATGCGACAATTCCAGGAGGAATCGCCAAATCGAAAGCGTACTCCTGCGAGAAAAAAGTTTTTGGCTTGAGGTAAGCAATATCCTATTGCTGCTTAAGGTTTATCTATATTTCTTTCGCTGAGACTTATGCAGGCGAGAATACTTGGCCATGTTTTTTATATTCGACTGCTGCACAGCGATGTGGGATAAATAGAGGCAACTTTTTGATTGAGAGCGAGCTGTAGTTTTGCAGCTTTCGAAAGGCTTTTAAGTCCAGGCAATAGCAAGACACATTAGTCTTATACAGTAGTCAGTACTGTATTTTTATGACTACTTTTTTCTTACTTCAGGTTTCGGAAGTATTTTTTTTCTTCCTCATCGCTCCCACAAGCTCCAATAAAAACATCATGTGAAAAAAACAAGACTTGGTGCAAGAAGACAGTGTTTCAAGCATTTTCGCTCGCGATAAGTAAGGCAGAAACGGCCATTTGTGAATATTTCTGCACTGTGCAAAATAGCCCAATAAATCCACAGGGCGAAATAGGAAGAAAACCCAGACGCGATTTAAAAAAAGGAACCAGCGAAGACAAAACTATGCCGCCTTGTGTAGTGCCCGCGTCGATTTTTTTTTCGAGCGAATTGCCTCCCGACTTTTGCAGGCAACTACTACACCCAACAGCCCCTCCGCCGCCGTCTGCCCTCCCTCTCCCCCTCTCTCGGGCATTGAACCCTTGCAGATTCTCCTCTCTTCCTCCTCCTCCTCTCCTCCGCCGTCTGTCTCATTTTTGCAAGGTGCAGTGGCCAGCGCGGATTCAACCATCTCCACTAGAACTTTGCATTGAAAAAGGAACCGAATTCCTCTTTCCATTCAAAAACCTCCCTAACTCCTCTAATTTTTGTTTTCATTGCAGAAACTACCTCTCGGAAAGAAAATGTCTCAGATTGTCCTTTTCCTCCCACTGTGTGATAAAAATTTTCTCTGTATGTATAAAATATTTAGTCTACGCACTGTTAAAGGATTCGGCAAATCCCCCCCCGTCCTCCCATCGTCTTCCGTCTCGCCGTCTGGGTTGCAGTCTGCAATAGTGCAAAGTGAGAACGAAAGTCTCATTCCTCCTCCTCCTCCGCCTCCGCCGCCGTCGCCTTCTCCTCCTCTAGCTGGGTCGTTCACCCCTTGCCTCCGCCGACTCCGCCAGGGGGGGCCTCTCTTCCGTGGCTGAGGCTGCATGAGAGCATCGTCGTACGATGTTGCTAAAAAATACTGTTCTGCAAAAATAATAGCATTGGCTTACGTTTCGAATTCCCCGTGGTTCTTTGGTCGGACATCTCAGAGTTATTAATAATATGAAATGTATACCCACCTAACCCTACTGAGGTGTATGGAAAACAAGCCAGTGCTAAAAAGCCGCACAGTATCTGGAAATCGATGCATATTTCTTTCTTTATTTTTTGCACAGACGTGGCAGACAGACACAAAAAGAAATACGACCGGCCGATCCACCTTAATTCCCCCTCCAGGTTTTACGTACGTCTGTCCAAATTGGCAACGGGGGAGTGAGAGGAGCGATCCACACAGTACAGTATGTATAGTGTCTGCATGGGTGCATTGCCCCTCCTTTTTCGCAAGGAAGAGAGGCGGAGGAGAGAAAAAATCGGCGACCTTGTCTAGACGTCTCAGTTGCAGAAAAGAGAGGGCTTTAACCTGCATGCGGCGGCGGGCGGCGGCGGCGATTGAAGGGGGAGGGGGAAGAGAAAGAGGCAGGAAAATACTGTACATGATGTTTCTGCCACCTTTTTCTAATACGGCATGAAGAAATATTTACTTAATGAACCCATTTGTACGTGTTTTTACTATCAAGTATCAGCTATACCTGCAGGTTGCTCTCGCGGAGAAGACAAAGAGAAGGAGTAGTCATACTCAGCCTCGATTCAGAAAAACGCGTCCCCCCGAAATACCAAAAAAAGCAAGGATTCGCGAATATTTTATCTGGATTTTCCTCCACTCGCTATATATGGGGGGAAGAAAAGGGAAAGTCGCTTTCTCTCTCCACTCCAAAAGAAGTGGGGGTAAGGACCTCCCTCCCGCGGGTCGAGAGAGCCTCCATCACAGAAATGTAGAGACCAGACAGACGTCTGAGGACGAAAGGGAGGTCGCTGAACCCAACAAACTGTCTGAATGGAGGTTACGGAGGACGATTTCGCGGGGAAAGAAGATGCAGAGAAAAAGGCAACGAACTTTTGACACGGGAAAGGGAAATTGTGAAACGGGCGTGCAAATCAACGGCAAAATCCGGATTTTTCGGTAGCTAGGCAGGGACAGTGGATCGTACCTTTGTTTCTAACAGGCGATGTTTCAGGAGTGCCTTGTCGAACTACCAACAATTCATTTCAAGTATACATGACCAATTCTCATAGGTGCTCAAGTTGGTCTCGGATTTTGAGGGCTAGGGGAGGGGGATCTAGTAAATAAAGTTCGTACTTTACTACAATGGGATCCGGAGGCTAGGGCCGGGGGGTCTTTATAGTCAGACCCCCTACTTGAGCACCTATGCCAATTCTACACATAGCAGTGTAGCATTCAAATTGAGTGTGCGAAATTGAAACCGGAAGTGGATTGAGGCGGACGGACGCCATTTC
>JAAUXV010087045.1_pt1 | contig 12550 bp, 13 predicted proteins | sample 7278181 | NCBI WGS metagenome assembly JAAUXV01 (sample SAMN14350114, study PRJNA611818) | marine sediment metagenome | isolation source: surface marine sediment (2.1m) | place: French Polynesia: Moorea | collected 2018-08
ACCACAGAAAGTACCTGTACTTACAAAGCACTAAACAGCTGAGAGAGAGAGAGAGAGAGAGAGACAGGTGGGGAACACACTGAAGTTGTACACAGCAGCAATACACACAAAGGAAAGGGTACATCGATAAGATTTTTGAGCTGACTTCGACCGAGGGCGGCACGCGCCAGGATGTCACAAACGGGCAGGAGGGGGAGAAAAGAAGAAGGTGAAAATGGTGCTGACATCGACGTGGGCTTCCTCGATCCTGCCGCCGTAAGTAATGCAATTTGAGACCTTGGAGAAAACCCCTTTCCAAATCTGACATCTTCCCCCCTCCTTGGTGTCACGACCGTCACGATCCCGCGGTCGACAAAACCAAGGGCATAAAATCCCCGAGGCATTCGTACTGAGCGTTAGTAGAAAAAAAGAGTTGAACATAGCCGTGAAAAGCTTTTTTTTTCCTTCCCATTTTCGGTATCGCAGACTTCCCGAAAGCCCGTTCCTTCGGTCACCCTCCTTCACCGGCGGCCGAACCCTCTCCTCCCAGGGGGGATCTTTAAAAGCGGGATCTTGGAGGACCTTTTTCTCTCTCTGGGCTTTCCCCAAGGAGGTGGAGATGCTTTTGCCCCTTAAGGAGGGGGGCCCACAGCCAGGCAGGGGGCGAAACAAAAACCTCGCGGAGAAGTGAGGGTGGGGGAATTCCCTCCGCGGGCGGCCGCCTTGCTTCGACCGACTTCAAAAAGGCCGCCAAGGAAAGGGGAAAAAGTTCTTGCCCTTGAAACGCTTTTTCCGCCCTCTGGTTTGACCTCTGTCTGGGCCATTTAAGAAGGGCGAATCCCAATCCTAGTAAAAAAGAGTTTGAATCCTCATTTGTTTGCCCACTGTTAAGGGATATTTACAAATTTGTTGTGTGGGAGTGCTGGTGCGGTTGGTGCATACAACTCGTGAATTCAGTCAAGTATCGTGATATGGAATTGGTCGTCACAAAAGTGTAGTTATTGAGAAGCGTGTAAGTGTGAGTGTTTGTGACAGCAACTCGTGTGTTCTCTTACAACAACTTCGGCAACAAATGTTTCTACGGAACACATTACAGCTACGGCTGAGAAGGAAAGAGAGAGATATTGTAAGAATATAAAAAGCTGTACTGTACTGTACACACTGGGAGAGCAAACATAATGTGTTCAAAGGAAGAAGTGGTAAGAATAACATCTTCGAGTGATGGAAGAGTGTGAAATGAACAACAGCAAACAATGAGGTTTCATCGTCCTTCTTGTAAGAGCGCTCGTTACTTTATGACTTTGTGACACTTTTGGTCTCATTATTGACGGCATATCTCGTCCGGCCTTTTCTTCTTGGTTAGCGGGAACAACAAAACCAACCTTGAACTGGTCGACAGGCTTCATGCTTGCCAAGGACAAGCGCCGGACCTGCGGATGGCGGTGACCCGACGAGAATTGGGAAGAGGAGAGAGAGAACGGGGGGCATAATTGAATAGTTTAGTTTACCTGAGAAGGCACTGTATTTGGATACCTCGCCGTATCTTTGTAACAAGGTACGGTTTGGGGGTAACAATGTGTCCTACAAAGACCTGTGGTGCTTGGTTCGATGTGCATTGTTTGGTGCATCCTTCATGATGGTACTACCCAAAAAGGCTAATGAAATGCTACAACTGTGTTCTAGTTTGTAACGGGTTCGAAAAGGAAATAAATCTCTGGGGGAAATTTATTGGAGCCGTTCAATGCGGAACAAGCAATAAGGGGACTTTTTGCGCTTTTCAAAGATATGGTTCTAGGGCCATCTGAAAAAGAGAATAAAAGCAATCCAGGTGCCACCGATATAAAACACGTGGTGTGTGTGGTAAGGTGAAATATCCTTGTCAAAGATCCAACTGGGGTCACTATGAAGGAGGGAAAACGAGAGGGGGCAAACGGGTTCTCTGTCTTGGCAATAATTCAATCTCTCTCGTGGGCGGGGAAAATCTAGATTCCGGTGAGAAAGCACACGCTTCCTTCCCTATACGTATATCTGACGGTCGGAAGCAACACCAAACTGCATATGTTGTGTGGGTGCGGAAAAAGAGCGTTGGACTCACCATCTTTCCCCTGCGCTTCTCTGAAAGCTGCATCTCCTTGATCATCTCGTTCCTCTGCTCCATGAGGAGGGTGCGCTCGTAGGTGTAGTCGGAGATGTCAGAGTCCTCCATCTCAACCACCTCGACCTCCGCCTCGATCCTAGAATGGACAAACGTGGTCTTGAAGGTGGAGTAGCAATCTGGCCAAGAGCACATGCTAAGAGGGGGAAGGAGAAAGAGAGTGAGGAGCTAATCGGATTTGAGGCCTTGGTGGCTGTCGGGGTCTCCGGATGAGGGAGCACGAATTAAATCGGGAAGGTGGAGGGGAGGAGATTTCCTAGGGCATTAGGGTAACCAATGGCGAGATATGTAACAGCTTGAAATAACTACCGGTACAGAATTTCTTTAAAATAAGTTTGTTGCTTGCTGCCGTCAATTTCTTCAATGCACCCTGCAAGTGTCGACCAACATCGCGGAAGAACAATGTTGGTCGAAACGAGAGGGAAAGGCGACAAAACCAAAGGGTTTTCCGGCCTGGTATTGCTCCATAAAAATCTAACGACTTTATTCCGTGACTTCCTTCCTTTCATGCGTACTCCAAAATGTGGTCTCCTGCCAAGGTCCATCAACCTCCCCCTCTTAAAACAAAGTTGAGAGACCGTAGTGAAGTGAGCCTTCTTTTATTTTCTTTGGAACTGCCGAGGAGAAAGATTCATTTCCTTCATACCTGAGGTGGTATAGGAAGGTGATGAGGTCCTTCTTCATCTGGATTGAATTGTCCTCCGGCTGCGCGATGCTGAAGATCCTCATCCTGCAGTTCTTCCAGGTGCGGTGCTGCTTGAGCAGGAAGGGCAGGAGCATGAGAAGGCCGCCGTCGTGGACGATCCACCAGATGTCGATGTTTCCGCGGACCTTGTCGCCCGACTCCGGGTAGCGCTGGATGCCCTTGGGCACGAGAAGGGCCATCTTGGCGGCGGCCGCGTTGCGGATGGTGTCGACGAACACGCGCCAGGAGTCCTCCTTCTTGCGGCGCCAGCTGTTTGGCCAACCGAGCACGATAGTGTTGGGCTTCATGCCGCCCAAGCCGGCTGTCTGGATGCTGCAATGGAGGGGGGGAATAAACAACAAGTTGGGATTGTATTTTATGCTTTTAACGACTCACAGGTGACAGATCCCCTCTGATGTGTTTGAGGAGACGACGACGTCAGCGAAGCCCTTGACTTGCTCGTCCTTGATGGTCTGCTGCATGCTCATCTTTGCCGCCTGCGCCTCTCCGTACATCTTGTCGAAGATTCCCTCCAGCACGGTGACGCCGATGCACAGTCCCTTGCCGGCCTTGAGCTGAGAGGCCAGCGCGAAAAGGCCCTTGTACTTAACGTTCAGCTTTGAGTCCAGCTTTGAGAGGATTATGATCTGCGGGCGCCAGTTCTTGGTGTGCGGCGGGCCCTCCTCCAGGCGGAGGAGGGAGAAGCGGGCGGCGGACAGGGCCAGACCGCGAAGACCGTCGCCCCACTCCTTCTCGGCCCTGTGAAAAAAGAGAGAAAAAGTTTTAGTAAAAAATATACTTTGTAGTTTCAAGTATTTCACTTTCCATCAAGATGTGACCTCAACATGTAAGTGCTAGGCACAACGAAGAAGCGCAACGTCGTTTTTGGTACATCCGCCATATCTTTTTTTGGCCTTTTGGCCTTTTTTCTGCTGAAGAGCAGCGTCATGGTGCCAAGATGGAGGCCCTTAAGAGGACCGGTATCTCCTTACCCCACTCGTCTCTCTCTTTACTGCTAATAACGTTCCTCTCTCTTAGGCGGGCTCCCTCCCGCCTAAAACTGTACCACAGTGCGAGGCCAAAAAAAACTTTTCCCCTGGGCCTCTTAGGATGCCTCAGAAACAGCGTTTGTATCCAACCCTCGCCTGCCCGTCCAAGGCTAAACCAGTACTGTAAGTAGAATGCGTGCACTTCGCAAAAACAAAACTCACCCTCTGTATTCGATGTACTTGTAGATTATTCCTGCGATGCCCATGGCGAGGAGCGCGTAGTACCAGCTGCTCATGAACATGACGGCCAGGCAGAGGATCACGCCCAGCAGCGAGAGAGACCTGAAAAGGAAAAAAATGCTTGTAATGCCAAGGGATGACAAGGCGACACTCCGGCGAAAGGAAGATACGACTCCAATTTACCAAATGAGATTCTTCCTCGCGCCCAACTCTCCCCCTACCATTATCTTGAGCTTTCCCTTCCTTTCCCCCCTCTTTCTGTATACATTTCCATTAATCCGCGATGAAGAGAGGGGGGAGAAAAAGGGCCTCGGGCGAAAACTTTGGCCGGAGGTGGTCATAACTCAATTAGCTACAAAAGGAAAGAAGAGAGGGGAAAAGGGAAGGCAAAAGGCTCGATTGGCGGCGCAGTCTCCGAAGCGAAGAGGCAGGCAGAAAGGGAAAGGGGATGTACTGTACTATAGAAAGCAAAGTGTGGGTACACTGTAGCACAACTCCGAAGAAAAATAAGTCCGTCTTGCGCAATGGGGTGGAGAACGAGGCGAACGCAGCGATTTCTTCCCTGCAGTTTGTGTCAAGCCAGAGAAAAAGAACCGACCCCCTCCTCCTCCTTCTCCACTCCCTCTTTTATCAAGGACGCTCAGGCAGCAAATTGACCTTGAACGAACGGGGGGAGGAGAGGGGCTGCGAACGCGGAGGAGGAGGAGGAGGGAAGAATGAAGAAAAAGTAAGAAAAAAGAGAGAAACTTTTCTCTCCTCCCCCTTCTTCCCCCCCTTTCCTGCAGTACCTTTCTCTCTCTTTTGCTTTATACTACTGCTCCACCCGAGGTGGTGAAGGGGGCGGACAATCCGGACATGCCATGACAATGCTCGGCCGCCGCCGCCGTGCTGCTGAAAGCCAACCACTCCCTGCAAGTTGTACGCACTGTACTTTTACCTCCCGAGATTTTATAAGCACCCTTCCGTCCCTCCTTTCGCACAATCCCCCCTTCCTTTCTCTTTTTGCAAAATTGGTCTTTCATTTTGAGCGCGGGGGGGCGAAAGCGGGGAGGGGCCACCCATGAGAAATAAAAGTAACTGAGGGCTTGAAACGAGGAGGGGAAAGAGGGGGCCGTTGGAGGGGGATCCGCGGAGAAAACTTTTATAATGTTTCCTCCCACCCACCCCCTCCATCCCCTCTTCCAACTCTGGCTCTGGTTAAACTTTTCTTTTCTTTCCTTCTGCTGTCCCTCTTCCTCCTCCTCTTTGGGTCCCCTCCCTCCAAAACCCTCCCCCGCGCCCCAACTTAATCCCCCTTCCTTCTGCCTTTGCCAAGACCTTCGCGAGCCTGTTTTACTTTCTTGCTGGCAATGCACATTGCACACTGAACTCACCAGTGGTAGTATTTGAATCTGGGCCTCCAGTTTGGCGTCCTGAGGAGAGTCTGCAGGGCGCAGGCCAGGTTCACGAAGCCGTAGCACATCAGGAAAAACATGGAGAGGAGTGGGGCGATCTCGTCGACGTTGCCTGAAAAAGTTTAATCGATTAGGCCGGGGTTGAAATTGAAATTCGTAGCAGGGACAAAACAGCAAATTTAAGAGATACTTTGGAAAGGGTCTTTAAATTAACGAGGGAGGGCATCTCGGCCAGGAAAAATACAATCACAAACTTGATGTTGGCTTGTTACGTGTTTTTTTTCACTAACCGATGAGTACGGCGATCTCGCAGATAGTGATGGTGACTCCGAGGGCCCTGATTGGCTCCCCCCTGGCGGACTGAACGCGGAAGGGCGCCAGGAAGGGGATGATGCCGTCCTTGGCGATGGCCTGCAGCAGCCTGGGCGCGCCCGTCAGAGACTGCAGCCCGGCGCCGATGGTGGACAGCAGGGAGCCGATCTCCACTACCTTGGGGTGAGGCCACGCGATGTTGCCCACCACCAGGCTGCCGCCTATGCTCTCGCCGAACCTTAAAGGGGAGAAAAAGGAAGGAGGAAGTTAAGACGTGGAAGGGGGTAAAGGATCTTTGTGCCGCCGTCGGTCGTGATCGGCGGAGGCATTTGGCATTCAGCCCCCTCCCCTCCTCAGACCGTGAGGAGGGTCCCTCCTCCCTCCCCACGAGGAAATAGAAGGGCCCCGTTTAAGATTCAGCGAGCCCCCCCCTCTCCCCTCCCTCTTTCTCTTTCCTTTTCTCTCTACAGACCTTTTATCTTCCTTCCTTCTTCCTCTACTAAAGGTACTGCTTTACTCCGGCTAGCTCCAATTCTCAAGGTAACAAAATTCTTCCTCGCGCGACACCTCCAACTCGATTCCTCCCCTCCTTTCTTTCGACTCTGGATTCCCTCCCTCCGTTTTCGCCCAGAGTTTGCCTACGTAGAAGAAGGCGGTGGAAGAAGACAGGCATGAAAGGGAAGTTGCATGTGGAGTCCGCCGTCCCTCCGTCCTCCCTCCGTCGTCACATCTGTCTCGGCCTCCTCCACATTTCCCCTCTCCATCCCCGGCGGCGGCTACAAGAACCGACTTTCCTCCCTCACTTGCTGACTCTCTTCATCTCGCCAAATTTGCCTTGGAGACTCCTGCTCTCCTCCTCGTCCTCCTTGAGGAGAGACTTCTTTTGCGGGATCGCGTGTCCTCTGAGGCCTTCCTACCTCCTCGAGTCCAACTCCTCCTCCGCTCTGGCACAAGTTCAAAACTTTCCCCCTCTCTAATCCACCTCCGCGGCGGAGGCGGAGGACAACTTATCTCCCCTCCCCCCCATCTGAATTGCCAGCGTCGCAACCCGCGAAGAGCGCGGATGAAATGTCACGGTGGCTCCGGCGAAATTGAAGGAGGAGCGGGAATTTGTCTCTCTGCTGTACCTTCTCCCCATGCCCTTTTCCATTAACAGTACGCGACAGGGTTTTCCCACGAGCGGAGGTATGTGCGGGAATGACGCGCTCTATCAATCAGGCCTCCCCCCACCCCACCCCGTATATCCGTGTACGGCACACAGCACCTGCAGCATTTCCCGTCCCTTCCCCTTTCATCTGCGTGATATAGCAGTGAGCAACGAACTGCAGTCAGCAACACAAGGGATATAAATAAATCACTGCTGCTATCTAACGGTGGGGAGGAAGAGGAAAAAAGAAAGTTGTAGCAGCCAGCCAGCCAAGCACTTGGAAAAAAGAGGAGAGAGGAGGCATGTAAGCCCCTAAGAAGAAGCATTCCCTCTTTATCTTCTCCCGTCGTCGTCTCTCCCTGGAGACGTCTCTCTTTCCCCCCTTTCCTTCCGGCGACCATCCAAGGCATTACGTCAGCCAAACCCCTACTCCTCCACCGTGCGGCAGCGGTGGCATGCAGTAGCCGTCGCCAACCCGACCGACCCCCATTTAGCTGCATCCTGTCTCGTCTCTCTCCTCCAGCCCGAAAGCTGTGTTGGAGACGGGCGAAGTCTCCGATAAACCTCCTGCGGGCTCTTGCGGCTTTAAAAACTTTCCCCACAGTCTCTTCTCCCCCTCTTCTTTCCCCTCTTCTTTTCCTCTCCCGACGTCATCTTGTTCTCTTCACTTCGTTCCCGATTTCAATTTTCGCCCCTCCTCCTCCACTACCTCGCCTACTTTCCCTTTTTGCCTCAAATTTCTTTGGCGGCGCCTCCTCCTTCTCCTCCCGCCCTCCAGCGAGAACGGGGCCCGGCTTGCTGGAGGGTGCAGAGAGCAATATTTTTGTGAAGCCTCCGAAAGAAAAGTGCTTTCACGGAGAGAGGGGGAAAAGGAGGCGGAGGAAAAGGTAAATATCTCCCGGGAAAACAAGTGTCAGATGTCGGAGCGAGAATGGGGGTAAGGGAAGACGCGGATGGTGAGAAATTCTAAAGCAAAATTTATAGGCTTACGCTTGCTGCGTCCTTTCAGTCCTTTCTGCAATGCAGCAGTGATCGCACATACTACTGCCTACGTGTGTATGATACTGTGTGTACAGTGTTCCTCCACGCCGTTGATTATATGCTTTCGTATACTGTTTGTCGACCCAGGCCATTTTTTGTGAGCGTGTACGGAAAAGCCATGAAAAGTCGCCCTGTAATTGCCGTTCTCTCACCCTCCACCTTGCCTTCCCAATTAATCATCCGTTTGGTCCAAGGACCTCTTTCGATATACATGTAATGTGAAAAGCAGTGCACTACTCACTTGTCCCTGAGCAGTAGGGGGTCGACGGTGGCGGCGAAGAGGAGGACGCTCGACAGGTATACGGTCGAGGTGGTGACGATGGCCATGATGGTGCCGATCGGGATGGACTTCTGGGCGTCGGCGAGGTCGCCAGAGCGGTTGGAGCCAGCCATTATACCTGCATGGATTACTTCGTGTGGACGGCTGATGTCGATAGTCGATACGGAAGTATACATCGTGGGAAAAACCGATGGGATATGTATTTTCCAGTAAAAAGCGGTCCTGCAACAGTTATTTACTTTCGTGCGACAGTTCTACCTCCATCAAAGGAGGAGGGGCCAAATCGACTTTTTCTCCCGAAGCGCCATTTCTCTTTGGCCTTTTCGTGGCGACTTAAAAATGCACATTACATGGACAATCTGGCAGCCCCTCCTCCCCCAATGCCTTTTTCCCCGAGCGGCCCCTTCGTTGTTGCGTGATCCGAGCCAATTGGCACACACCCCTCACTCTACGAGTAGACGGAGTGGGCACGAAGAAACAGCTAGGGATGTAAAGAAAGCTCCGGCCGCCGCGTCCTGTGTACAAAGCTCAGAACTGTGGTGTATCCGAAAGGGGCTTTCACTGGCCCAAGTCCCTCCTTCCTCCGTGTATGTGGCATTTTATCCCTCTGGCGGAGGCGACGGCTGAGTCAGCAGGTATACAGCCCGTGATCGAATGAGGAGAAGGAGCCAACCCAACCCATAGAAATGCCTTTGGCATCCTTTTCTTTGCTGCCTCATTCCCTGATGGATCGCGGCCGCCGCCGCCTTTGCCTCGATGTACCTCCCTCCCTTTAAACCCAAACTTGCCGCCAACGACCCATGTTGAATGGAGACAAATTGTGCGAACCCCACCAATCTTTCTTTACCCCCCCTTCCTGTATGCATGATAGCTCCCTCCTCTCTCACTCACCCGTGCAGGACGGGAAGAAGATGCCCACGAGCAGGGTGAAGGCGGTGGTGATGTCCGTGATGATGTAGCCCCGCTTGGCCTCCCCACCCAGGTTGTACTCGGGCTCGCTCGTCTCGTTGCTGGAGATGGCGTCTCCCGCCTGGTGGTACTTGTTGAACGTGTTGTTCTTGAAGACGCCGCTGCGGAGGCCCTTGATGCCCGTCTGCACCGACGGCTCGTTGGCGGTGTAGTACGGCTCGCACGTCCACTTGTCCCCGTCTGTGAGGCCCTCCAGGTAGGTCTCGTTGGAGAGCCTGGGGTCGTCCGCCTCCAGGCCAAGCACCTCAAGGTTCGGCTCGCAGAAGAGTCGGTGCAGGTCGCCGCCAACGTCCTTGGTGCAGTTGTCAACCTTCTTGACGATGCGGCTCCCAACCGTGCAGAAGCTGAGGAAAAAGAAAAAAGAATATCCATTAGTTCACGAAGATTTCTCCAATTTGCGAATTATGCTAATTCAGCAATGCACTTCTTTTTCCCTTCCTCCGCCTATTCGCCGACTCCAGTACTTTTTCCCCTAGGGACAATTTACCTAAAAGAGCCCTCCTGCCTCCCTCACAAAAGTACTACCTACTACATCTCTAATGAAAATTTTCCTCCGTTGAATGCCCTTCCACTGATTCCACACATTCCATTTTTGCACGCTACGGGAATATCCCTGCCAAAAAATGTGAAAGCAATATCTCCGGCCCTGCCATGTTTAATCTCACTACGCCTTGGTACTTGTAGTCTTGAGGTCTCCTGTGAGGAGGTCGTGGACGCTGGAAAATGTGGATGCTAGCGCGGGAAAATGGATGGAACGAGCGTCGGCTTCAATTCACTCCATCCAGCCTTTGCAGGGGGATGCATGCAGCATCGTTCGCCGCCTCCGTTTCGGAAACGAGGGATCATTTACTCATATACAGCAGGAAGAGGAGGAGGGCGCAAGACACTCGTTGAGGGGGGAGGGGGAAAGAGATCGTTGTTTCTTTCCCCGCAACTCCGGGACAACCGAGCCCCATTGTAGTGCCTACTAGTGCAGAGGCATCCCCGATGATACAATGCGTTGTGGCATCGCGACTCTCCCCTCCCTCGTCTTTCCTTCCTTTCCATTCTTTCCTCTCTGCCGCCGAAGAACATCCCATTAGGATCTCTTCTCTTTTCTCTGTCTCGATTCCTTTCTGGCTTAATGCTCTCTTTTTCTCCCACAGTGCAAAGAAGAGAGGAGGAGCAGGAAAGAGGAGATATATAAAAAGCTTTATCTCATCCTTCTCCTTCTCCTCTTTCTTCTAGCATCCGCCCATTCTTTCTCTTTCCTATCGGTCCCTTATCGGAAACGAGCCCAACATTTCAGTACATTGACATCGCGAACTAATCACTGGGATTGTCATTGTCAGACGAGAACGACTAATGACTTTTATTTTGTTCAAAAGCAAGAAAAAGCACCACTACTCACTTTGCCTTGTCGTTTCCATCGATGTTGACGACGAGGCCGACGTAGATGGAGAAGATGGTGAGGAGGACGCAGGCGAGGGCCACGCTGGCGAACTTGTTAACGAACTTGACGCCGACGAAGACGATGCCGCCCATCATGATGAGGGTGATGGTGCCGTACACGCGGAAGTTGTTGAACTTGATGAAGTCGTCAGTGATGTCAGGGCCGAACAAAGACATGCTCGGACCGACCAAGTACGTCTGCAGGGGAGAGGACGATGATTACATATTGCTTGGAAGCTGATAATGTCAGCCAGCGGAAATTTCCAAAAGGGCCGCACTTAGGACCGAAATTTTCCACTAATTCCGTCCAATATCCAATCAACGTTCCTAATTGACGTACGCCTTACTCACCATCATGATCTCCACCGCGCCTATGATGTACATGGCTCCCGCTACCGTCGTGGCCAGGTAGAAGAGTATCCCGACGGCGCCACCGAACTCAGGGCCCAGCGCTCGACTTATCATGAAGTAGGAGCCTCCGCCTGGGACGACGCCGTTGGTGGCGATGGCGGCCATGGAGATGGCCGTCAGCATGGTCTGAAAGAAGGATTCAAAAAGAAGAAGAAAAGTAATAAACGAAAAGGCAGTACGCAGTAATTATATCAGTCTGTTGACGGTGCCTTATCGCTTGGACGAGCAATGGGATGAAAGAGGGACTTCTGTCCTCCCTTGGCAGTAAACAAGGGGTACTTTTTTTACTGCTGACTCCTCCCTCCCCCTAGCTCCTCATCGAGAGGTGCTTTTCAGACCCTCTCCTGCTTCCTCGAGGTCGTTCGTTGTCGCCGCCTACTACTACTCCAACTTTGGCCTGTCAGCGCGGTGAGAAAACAGCAGGTGGCTGAGTGGGATGAAGAAGAAGAGCCAAGGGGTCTGGATGGAAAGGAAGCGTCAGGAAACGCGAAGGGGGAAAAGGGAACGGAGAAAAAGCCACGAATGAAAGTTTCTGGCGATGGCAGCCCCACCGACGAACGAACGAACGAACGAACGGAGGACGGAGGGAGAGGAATGAGGCCTCGGGAAGAGGCATTCAACAAAAAAGTTTCCTTATTTCTTGTGATACCGTACACGAGTATTACGTAGGGCCCTTGGGCCTCTATTCGACTGTAACGTAAAGCAGTGTCCACACTCGTCCGTCGTTCTACTTACTGTGCTTGAAGCGAGGAAGACGACGAAGAAGCCCTCGATGGCGCCGGCCGAGCCCACGATCCACGTCATCCTAATGAAGAGGATGACCCCGAAGATGTTCTGGATGCAGGGCAGGTAGACGCCCATGAGGGTGCCCAGGTTGGCCTTCTCCACCGGCTTGGCGTCCGGGTCTGAGGGGCCCTGCTGGATGGCCGCAGAGTAGTTGGCCAGGGAGTTGATAGCCGCGGAGATGCGGGGGCGCTCAGATATGTCATCCTGCAGAAGGAGAAACAATGATAGAGAACAATATGAATGAATGTTGTTGCGAGGAAAAGTACGCTAGAGTCCCCTTTGTGCATTCTAAAAACCACGATGGATGAGGGCGCATGCTTCACAAAAGTTGGGCTGGCCGACGGACCGCGGAGGAGGGAGGGGGTTCACAGTCAGGCCCTGCTTATCACATATGCAGAGGAGGGGAGGCGGGGGAAGAAGAGGGGGTAGATGAGCGTAGAGAGAGCCAGTGAGCCATCCGCCATGCCATCCGTCTTGAGGAGGAGAAGAGAGAAGAACAGACTTTTCATAAGTGCGGACGAGCAAGGATACGAAACATGAGCCTTCTTTTCCTTTTTGTAGCAGTACAAAGACAATGAAAAGAGGAAGAAGGGTTAAGAATGTTTATTCCCAAGTCCAAAGACATCCCTCGAGTTGCCAAAAAGTATCCCGGGCCCTATGCGGCAATTTCACGGCTGGCGAGGGACTGAAGGAAGTTCAACCTACGGTATATGTGGTAGATTGTAATTTCA
>JAAUXV010116163.1_pt1 | contig 12550 bp, 10 predicted proteins | sample 7278181 | NCBI WGS metagenome assembly JAAUXV01 (sample SAMN14350114, study PRJNA611818) | marine sediment metagenome | isolation source: surface marine sediment (2.1m) | place: French Polynesia: Moorea | collected 2018-08
ACTTTGAGGGGTGATCGAATTGTTCGGGCCCCCTCTCCCATACCACAGCTCGCACTTCTGCTGGCTGCTGTGGAGACCCGGAAAAAGAAAGTGAGCCTCCCGCCACCGACCGACCAATCCATCCGTCGTCTCCTTATTTATTCATGGGCTTCCTCTGTTTTCCTCCCCCGTCCTTCGATCTGTGGCTTGCGGGTGTGTTCCACCCCCACAAAAAATAGGCTGCCATGGATGTTCGTCTTCCTCCTTCCCTCCAAGCAGGGAAAGAGAAGAAGAAAGGGTACAAAAAACATCCCAATATTGCAGGATCCATTTAGATTTATGGATGCCTATTTTAAGGCATCCCAGGGGAAGGTGTCGTGTCTGGCGAGAAGTGGAAAACAGCGAAATTGGATTTTGAACCCAGGAAAAAGTTTCGCGTTGTCATCCCTCGTTTGTCGAAGCTGCTGGCTGTGTTGAGCCCTCTTTTCCCGCACTGTGCCTAGTCTCAATGACGCGAGAGGTTGAAAGAGAAAGCGGTTTTCCCCCCGGGGACAAAAAAAGTTTTCGTGGACGGAACCAGGGTTTGAAAAATCCCCCTTCCAAATACTACTTTTTAATGGCCGCGGGTGCGAAACTGAGGCTTTCTCGCTCCGTTGCCCGCCACGTGTTTACTCGCTCGGTGAAACTAGTGAAGTGCTCTTCGGCGTAATTCGATTATATCCTCTCCTGTCGACGGGAATCGGGGAAGGGGCTCTCTCAAAACTTTTTTCGAGTGGTCCGGGGACAAATCCTTCCTTTCTGCAAAAGTACTTTTTGCATTTGAGATATCCCTACATTCGTGCATAGACAGCCAAAGTGCCCCCCGTGATTATCCCCCTTCCCCCTTCAATGCATTGATTGGAAAGAGTTTTTTTCAGTCTTCCTCTTTCATATCGAGTGCCCTCTCAGCCCTCTCAGGTGCAAAAGGGAAAGGAAGGGGGCAATCTTGCTAATAGCCAAAGTTAGCCAACCGATCCCTGGAGGGAAAAGGGAACTGGTAGAAGTCGAAAGCGAAAAGGGCGTCGAGGGAGGGGGGAGGCCCAAAGTCATTAAAAAGGAGAGGGGAAGGAGGAAAAAGGAACAGGGCGACTTTTTTTACTTTTCTCCGTTCATCGCCACTTGCCCAAACGTTCCATATCTTTCTGACTGCAGGGGGTCCGCCGTTAAATATCAGCCTCGCGGACGGAGAGGGACTGGCTAGACTGGATACTGACAGTGGCCACCCTTTTGTCCTAGCTATGAGTGTCCAGCAACGTAGCTCCTCCATCCTCACCCTCTCTCTCACAGCAGGTTTATTGCTATAGAAAGCGATAAAGGGCGAGCGAGACAGTTTTTATTGGTCTGACGGGGCAAGCACTGCATGCTGCAACACTACTTTCAGTGTACCTCAGAGCAATTTCATGGCCTTCCATCATTGTGCAAGGATGTAACGCTTTTGTAGCAAGAGTAATGCTGGGGGGAGTTTGGAAATTTGAGGGGGGGAGGGGGGAACTTGTACACGGAAGTGAAGAAAAAGTGCCGGAAAAGTGCCAAATGTTTTTTTACTCGTCAGGGCAAGTGCAGTCCTTTATATTTTCTGGTATATTCCCGAATCGTACCGATTGTGAGAAAACAACATTGACGTATGCATTAGTGTTTAAAACCAAACATTCAACAACGAAACGAAACCCCAGTACTGAATCCTTTTCCGATCGAATATCGAGTACGAAAGGAGGAAAATACTTTCTGGAAATGAGAAAAACCGCCAGATAAGACTTTACTTTTTGCCCTCCGGATCCTACAGCTCAACAGCTCGCATACAGAAGAAGCAGACCCTCTTTTCCTATATCCGTATCCTGGTGGTAATGCTGTCTCAGCAGACACTGAAATGGAAGAGGGCAAAAAGAAAGAGAGAAAAGCAACAGGACGAGCTAGGGGGAAACACAGCACTAAAACATGGAACGAAGAAAAAGAGGTTCCCAGGCCCACTCTCTTTACTTTTCTCCATACTGCTAATTCCCCCCCTTTCCGTCCCTCCACAATTTGCTGACCCCGCCCACGCTCCTGCAACATTTCTCGGTTTAATTTCAGAGGCCTTCCCTCTCCTCCAACTTTTTTTGGTGCCGGTTTCATGGAAAAGAAAGTTTCCCGGTTTTTCCGTCCGGAGTATCTCTGGTCGTTTCGGCTTCAAAGTGTTTTTCGATCAGAGGGCCTCTGGAGGAATCGGGCGCTTTCAACAAGAAGAGTATTTGATTAAGGAAATGTGCTTTCCAGGAACGCCTCCCCTCTGGGGGATGCTCCTCCTACACTTTCTTTCCTGCGAAAAAAACCCGTGAGCGCGAAATTGGTGGAGAAGAGGAGAGCCTTTGTGAGGTAAGAAGAGCTGAGCAGATTGTTGTGTGGCACCGTGCCCGCCCGCCCGCGGAGGTTCTTCTCTTCCTCTTCTTCTCCCATCTCTCTCTCACTGTACCCTTCTTGTAAGGCCCTCTGCAGGCCCAAGAACCATTACTTTGGGCCACCTACCCCCTCTCACGTCTTTCTCCTTTACTTCTCATATCTCCTTGTCCCTCCTCCTCCTTCCCCACTCCTCTCTTTCTAAACACACACTCTGTGGGGGGCTCGCAGTTGCGTTCCTCTGCCCACTGTGTACTATGCATGTACTGTACAGTATTCCGTACTGTACATCAGCATTGGCCGCGAAGGGGGTAGACGGCCGTTTGTCCACAGTATCACCGCTGTGGGTACACTACTGTCTGGCTATTCCTGTCTTGGTGCGTACTAGGTACCACCACTGGACGGGGCACAAAAGGAATCCTTTATCCCTTAGCCTTTAAGCGACAAAAGGGGCACAACACGTCTTCTTCGCTCCGACAGGATAAAGGGGCAACAGGACACTCATCGTAATTGGGGTGTTGTGCGAGAGTGTCGTGTAACACTCACTGTACGCGCGAAGACATGAGTCTTTTTTTGAAAGAATTTGCAGCGGTTTTTAGGGGTTCTACGTTTATTCATGCCTGAGCGAAAAGCCGTTTTCCACTTGTGCTTCTTTTTTCCCTCCTCGGTAAAAAAGATTCGCGGTGGGTGTGTAATTATGGGACGTGTCCTCTTAGTACAGCTCTTCGGGGCTTAATAATCACCTGCCGGAGGCCGCGGTAGCAAAAAAGGGAGAGGGTGAATACAACCGGTATACGGTAGTTGAATGTGCCGCAGCGACGTAGAAGGCTGTTGATGAGAGCCCTCGAGTGTCGTCTTTTCTCGTCTGCGACCCTTTAAACAGGATGTGTCGGCTCACACATATCCCACACATGCTAGTACACCCATGAGCCTCCGGTCTGTACGCGCAGGAGCACTCACTCTCCGGGGATGTCTCGTCCAGGCGGTCATAATTCGATTTTGTGTCTCCCTTCTAGCCGAGAAATTCTTGAGAAGCAGACGCGCCGCCCAAGGGTCTCTTCTTTTCCTTCTGGAAAAAAAAGGACTTCACATACTCCAAGGAGGCGAAGAAGGCGAAAGGAGAGGAGAAGGAGCCGCATTCAGAGCATGCTTTCGTCGGGTGAATGGGGAGGAAGGGCGGTACTGATCACTGCCACCCGCATAAAATTCCCATCTCAGGGACGAGTTTGCGCCGCAGGACTATCTTCCCATTTTCAAAATAGAGGGAGGGGTTCATTTCGCCAATGAATGCTGCTAGGTCGAAAGCATATTGAAGCCTCGATTTCGAAATGAGGGTTTGGATGCATGGGTATCGCTGCCGATTTGAGGAGAACCCCCATATATCCAAAATGCAGAAGGTTCCCAAAATTTTATCCATGCAAACCTTGCTTAGATTCTCCTCTTATTTGTTTAGCGTTGCAACATGCGCAACAAGGGCCTTCTTCAACATCACCTTCCTTTCTCATCCCCTCCTTTCCTTGGATACGGCCCAAGTTGGGCCCCTTTCCTTCCTTCTCTTGCGTTCGTTCCCACTCCTTTTCCTCTTTTGATGTCATTCTGTGCGCGCGGCGCGGGGAGGGAGGATATTGTAAGCAGATCCTCCTCCATCACGTCGCGCCTCCTTTCTTTCGCGGCGTTGCGTGGATCGAGTCGGGCTCGGGCCGCGATTGTAGCCACCATCATGCGAAGGGGGGGATCGCGCCCACGAAAGGCATCATACATGCGTCTCCCTACTTCGTCTCACCAGGAAAAGGGGATCAGAAGAGGGAAAATTTTGTACCACACACGTCTCATCACCCTTCCAACTTTGCCCCCATCGTTCTCTCAGCACGCGATCGGGTGGAGGAGGAGGGAGGCCGGAGTTTGAGGATGCCCTTTCCCATAGTCGTTCAGAAAGAAGGGTTGGGTGGGCTGGGGGAATAAAGAGAAGGACTGGTTGCAATCCAATAAAGAAAGGGGGAAGGATGCGAGGAGTGGAGGAAAAGGGAAGAGGACCGTGAGATGAGACTGGAGCATAGTTGGCAAGGAGAGGCGGGGCGAGAGGGGGAGGCCCTTTTCACTTTATTCTTTCCCCCTTCTCTTTTTCCGCCAGCCAGACATTGTGAAGTTGCCATTGTCATTCCAAGACGGGGCCATTTTCAGGGGGCCAAAGCACAAAGAGAGGGCGGGGGAGGCTGTAACGAGACGCAGAAAAGGCAGGTATGGCAACAGGAGGGGACGGAAAACGGAAAAGAGATGAAAAGGGGAGAAACGTCTGGCGGAGGGAAGAGGAAAAGGGCGTTGTTGCATTTCGTGAAAAGGTCTCTTTTGTCCGAATAAAAGAAAACTGCTGTGAAGAGATCTCCCGCGGATAAGAACCACTTGTAGCCCCCACATTTCTTTGAGATCCCATTCCAAAATACAGAAAAATGCTTAACATGGACGGAGATTGAGCAAGAAGGGAGCTTGGCATGCACAAATCCCCCCCCTCCTCCCCAACGCCGATGCTTGATGATAGTGCTGCACAGAGCGCATTGGAAGATGTTGGCTTTTTTGGGAGGGATGGGACGGCGGGTACCCGCTTTTCTTCCTGCAGCCGGCTTGTGTACTCTACGGCGGAGGCGACAGTGGTCCTTAAGTCACTCTCCCCACGGAGGTTAGGCCTGAAGGAGGAAGGGGGGGGGATGCAGACATAAGCAATAGGGGGACTCTCGATTGTGTTGGGGTGACGGACGGAGGGAGGGACCCAAAAGGGAAAGGAGGGCGGCGGTCTAGGGAAAAGGCCCTCTTCCTTCCCCCTCATTAGTAGCTCTGCACAAAAAGGGAGAAAGAAAACGGATGCATCGCTTTTGTAGGAGGAGGAGGAGTGACCGCGACTAATGATGATGACCACTTAGGCATTTCTCTCTTGCTTTTGCCAACAGAACCAGCTTTTTAGGGCAAGGAGGGGAACAGTCAAGTCAGTCTCTTTAGCTCCCTTTCAAGGAAGTTGAGTGTGCGACTGGCACATGCACAGGATAAACGTACTTTCACGTTATTCTCCGTTTAGAAAAAAACGTGAGTGACTGTTTATGTATTGTGTACTTACCAAGATCAAAAGGATGGAAACCTCGTGCGAAAACGCTCAAATATAGTTGGTTTCTGAAAAGCTATTCAAAGCGTTTTTCCCCTTCTTTGTCGGCCGACTCTTTCTTCCCGCGATTTAAGGAGGTCCCTTTGGCTGTCGAGCCAAGAGTGAGGAGGAGGGAGGAAACCCTGGTGGTGGCGGTGGCAAATATCCGAACCAAAAGCCCTCCTCCTACTCCTACTCCTCCTCTCACTCGCACGCACACTGCCTTCCCTTTCAGGCCGTGGTCCTTCTTTATCTTCTACTCTTACTACTACTATTTTCTCTTTCTTCCCTCTTTCGAGAGGTCCCTTCAGAGTTCGCACTGGTTGACTGTCCTCCTCCTCTTTCGTCGTCGTCTGCTGTCACCACTTTGCCTCAATCTCCCCAGCTCGTTTCCACCCTCTCCTCTCTCCTCTCTCCTTTATTGAGTTTTCCTTTTTCCTTCCGGCAATCTCCTTCCCATAGGAGAACCGCGAAACGAAAAAGCCAGCGAGGGGCAAATGGCTGACGGATAAAAGACGGGGAAGGCGGGTTTTCTTCCGAGGAGCGGAAAAACGAAAGGGTGGACAGATATAGGAGATGATCTCCCAATTTGTTTGCCAGCAGTAGTGCAGTAACGGGAAACCGCTATATGTAAGCCGCGACCAGCGAAGGCCTCTTCGTATCGGATTTTCGTCTATTGACGCAGAGCCCAGCAATGCTGTAAGTCCTCCCAAAAGGGATGTTTTTCAAAATAACTGATGGTTTTTTTGCGTGTTTTTTTTGCGGTTTCACAAGGTCTTCCTTTCACTTAGGTATACGTAGGTAATCCAAACTGTTTCGCTGGGGAAGAAAACAGCAACGTGGTAGGAAAGCCCTCGACTTTTCCGAGGCTGAACTTACGGAAACAGACGCCGTTATTCGCCGTTCGGACGCCGAGGGGATTCTGAGAGGGGCCCTCCGTCCTCGTCGGCGGCGGAGGGGAGAAAGCAGGGGGGGACGCCCCCCGCGGACGGACGGACAGAAGGCCCTTTCGCAAGTTCTCTCCTTCTCCCTCTCTCTCTCTCTCTCTCCATGCTCTACTACACGTACGTAGACTTCTACTCTTTATCTGCTCCAATTTTTCTCGGGCTACTTGTTGAGGTGCACCAAGTAAGAGATAAAAAATACCCTTACTCAATTATGCGACCTGCAGTTCACTTTAACTGTGTGCAGTACATAGGCTCGGAAACAACAAAAATGCTCAACAGGTTGCTTGATAAATATGACGGGTTTGTACAGGTGATAAACTGCTCTCCTTACTAAATCTAACAGCTTTCGTAATAAATAACATACCCTCTCCCGTCCGAAAAGTTCGTCTCATCGTACGAAGGTACAAAAGGAAAGCACATGCGGATCAGCTCAGCTCCAGTGTCCCTCAGGAACAATAAATCCCTGGGTTCTCGTGCGCCGGCAGTAAATCTCAAATTGGATGCATTTTCGTTCGTTCACTGACAATTATCTACGGAAAAATACTATTGGTACCGTACATTTTAATGTTTCCAGTAGAGGAAGGCATGATCCACTCTTTTATTGATACATACGCATGTTTCTCTGATATGGAGATTTGATATATCTCTTCAAAGACTTTTACTATCGGCTGACTCTTCTTCCAAGCAGTCCTCGTATGCGGGGCACTCTCCGCCGTCGCTGCCGAGCAGACTCCCGCAGTCATCGCTAAGGTCTTGTCCCTCCTCCACCATGGCGCAGCAAACGGCGAAGTCGCACTGGAAGCAGAAGAAGCAGTCCGAGTCCTCGGTCGACCTAAGCACCCTCTTCTTTTTTTGTTGCCTTGGCTCCTCCCTGGTACACCTCTGGCTTTGGCACCTGAATCGCCTGTTCCTTCCTCCAGCGCCCGTCCACATGCTGAGCGGCCTCCCGCAGCCGCCGCAGCCGCCCCTTCTCCCTCCAGCGGCGAACAACTCAGGGTCGACCGGTGCTGAGAGCGCCTCCAGCGCCTTGCGGTGGCGGATGGCGCAGTCCAGGCGGTGGAAGCCCTGGCGCCAGTGCGAAGGGTGGACAGACACGTTGCATAAGTAGCAGCGGACCATGCAGGAGGAGGAGGGTGTCGAGGAGGAGGAGGATTTCGACGAGAAGAACATGCTGACCCCGTGTTGCTTTTGAAGAAGTGCTAAAGAGGCCAAGGTCAGGAGGATGAGGACAGGTGTCTTCGCTCAGACCTTCACGAAACGATTGGTGAAGAAGTTCCTCTTCTTTATCTCTTTTTACCCGGATATTTCTTTGTACAACAAAACAATGATCGCGTATGGCTTTGTATGCTGTACCGTAGGATGTCTTGTGTACGGCGGCAAAAAAACCGCTACTTCCTCTCAATTTGAGTTACGAGCACTCTCCTGTATCGTCTTAATAATGTTCGTAGAAAAGCCGACGCATCCATCCAAAGGGCTGCAGAGGAGAGGTAAGAACAAAAGTGCGATAACGCGCCTTTGTTCTGGCTTCCCGTTTCTTAAGACCCCAGCTCTCCCCTCGCTTACTTAAGACTTTTTGTATGCATCTCTCTCGAATGATGGCGCCGAACAGAAATCCCGCTTCCTGAAGCTTTGAGTGAACTTACGTCACTTATGAAGAGCACGTGTGAAAAAGCGGAAAATTCTGAACATTTTTCACGTGTCATCTTGTGTTCCTTCAGTAAAAAATTCGAACGGGAAATCCCTTCTAAGAAATCGTACACTTTACGTCGTATAAGTGTAGCGTGCGCATCGTACCGTGTTTCTGAGTATTTGGAAACACTTTCCTCTCACTATACACACATACAATGGAAATTTTATTGCATTCTGTACGTACTCTTCACCGTACACTGCAGCTACACAAGGATTTGTTGCAAACAGTGGGGAGGAAACAATTTATTTGCAAAAGAATGCGGTGATCTTTATTTTCTGATGATGAACGTACGATAGATGCCCGTGAGATGGTGAGTTGGTGACTTTGGCTTGTGTTTGGCCAGATACAGTATCTTTCAGCATATTTGAAAATATTGACGTGCATATTTTGGTGGGAAATCAATTTAAGCAGTTTTACAAAAACGACAAACAAACATGCATTCTTCCTCGCGCAACCAAGTTCAGACGAACACCGTGTACATCGTGGCCTTCCTGAGCATGGTGTTCTTCGCGTGGGACATCTTCTTCTCCATGTTCCTTATGTACCGCATCCAGGACTTCCGCTTCTGGCTGGCAGAGTGGAGAGACGTCCGCGACGGCAGCGACGAGGGGCTAAAGGCCGTCGTGGGGTCCTGGTTCCTCCTGGCGCCGGCTCTTTTATGGGACATGGTGGCGCTCGGCTTCAGCATCTCCCTCCTCACCTACGGGTACCAGGCCGGCGGGAGGAAGAGGGACGCCTCCAAGAGCTGCTTCACCGGGTGGATGGTGTCGGCGCCGGCGCTGCAGGTGGTGGTGGGAGTGGGCATCTTCGTGGCCAGGTCAGTCTGCTACCACTACCACTGCCTGCTCCGCCCTTCCCCGGGGACCGGAGTGGCGGACACTCTCAGCGTGGACTACGTCACCTTCGTGACTGCGGTGGGCGCCGCCATGCACCTCATGTGGCTTGCCATGGCCTGCGGGACGTGGAAGGTTGTCTGCGGGTACCGAGAGCACGTCAGGAAAACGAGGGATTTGCTCAAGACGAAGAGGAGTACGTCACCAACGGAGACGAGAAGGAGAGTAATCAGAAAATCGCCCCAGATAAAGTAACCTTTGCATATATATTTCTTTTGTCATGGTTTTATACGCAGTTCCTTGGGAACGCAAAAGGGACCAGCTTGTGTTCAGTGGACCACATTCGCTTACATAATAACTTTGTAACGTTCTTGCAAATATCGTCATACCCTTTACAAAAGCTTTCTCGGAAGTATATCGTTTCGATAAAAATGTAGACCCAGCATTTTTAGTCGTTCTGGGTGACGCTGAAGAACTTATGCAGTGACTGTTGTTCTCCCGTCTCTTTGTCATCCAGCTTTGACTTGAGAATGTGCATTGTGAAGTTCGGCGAAGGCTGGGCAACATCTGGAAGATTGTCCGGCACGCTGCAGCGAACGCGAAACATGACCTGGTAGAGCTTCCCGATCCGGAGACTCGGCGGATCCGAAGGATTGTCGAGAGAGAACTCAGCCTCTATGGTCTTGTTCTTGTCTGTCCTGAAAGGGATAGGAATGAAGAAATCAGCAACAGTCGTGCATCAAAAACTCTTCCTCTTCGGTACCTCTGCCTGAAAGAAGTCCCGTGGTCGGGGTGCACTTGGAAGCCTACAAGGCGCTTTGTCCACTCGCCGTTGTGCTTCTTTTTGATGAACTTGAACAAACGCTTGCCTTTCCCCTCGTTTCTCAGGAACTCGAAGAACAGGCCGTCCACAGTCGCACTTGTCGCCCCGTGGCTGAGAGAGGGGACGCAGCCGCGCAGCATCAATTTCGCGACCTCGGAAGTCGGGTGGTGGCTCTTAAGCTTGTCGAAGCACTTCCTGTCCAGGAATATCTGGAGAAAAAGAGCGGGGGGGGACAATAGAACTCAGGGTGTGAAGGTAAGCTCGACGGATTTATCACCTCTTCGGGCACGCCCTTGCAGCGCAGTTTGAACATTGGCCACTTCTCTGTCTCCTCGTCGATGAAATCATCCTCAGCTTTCTTGTCGAAGTCAGGGCAAGGCCACTCGCCGCAGTAGCAGGGCCTGCTGTCCATGACAGACTCGACCAGGACCAGCTGAGAGATCAGCTTCTTGTCGTCGCCTTCCTCGGGAAATCTGACCGGGTGCCGCTCTCTGAGAGCGTCGAGGAAGGGGTAGCTGGAGCCAGGCCGACGAGAAGTGGGCTGGGTGGGGCAGACCTTGTCTCCCTCGTCGTCTTCCTCCTTCGGCTCCGCGCAGATGCTGACGTCAAGGCCCGAAACTTCGGCATCACCATGCTCTCCTGGAACAAAACAAAAATTCCAATATTTGTTCTACTGAAAAAGAAAAAAAGTTTTTCTACCTTTGTTTGTGACAAACGCTTTGTTCTCGGGGATGTCGGGCAGCTCCTCGTCGAACAAGTGAGCCGCTTCCCTAGATCCGGGCACCTCGAAGCCCCTGCTGGAGCCCGGCACCGCCAGATGCTCGTCTATGCACTTGTTCCCGTGGGATCTGGACCGGCCGGTGGGATTCTTTTTGGGACAGGCGTCCTCCTCTTTCAGAAGGTCAGGCAAGTCACCGTCGCTGTTTCCCTTCGCCAGAAGACCCCTTTGCATTTTCTGCAAGTCTTCTTCTACCACGGGAGGCACGAGGGGAGCGCTGCCCTCGTCGTTTGACAGCTTGGTCGCATTAGTGCCGCTGGTAAAACGGGAGACATCATCAGCCGTGGCGTGCTTGAAGCTGCCCATGGTCTGGCGGTTGTTAGAGTAGTTTTCTTCATCTTCCAATTCCAACTCAGCCAATAAGGAAATGGACAATGTGCTCGCAGCGTCGTCGTCGTTGCAGCCGCTGACGGAGGGAGCTTTCGGATCTGGCAGCTCTTCATCGTCCCCTCCTGCCCCCATGTTCGCCTGGCCTTCCAACCATCTTTGGACACTGTCTGCCTTGGCCTTGGCCAAGCCGTCGTCGACCTCTACCTCCTCCTCCAACTTGAGGCGCTTGCGAGCAGAGTCTATCTGGTCAGGGGAGTCTCTTCGCCTCTCTTTCTTTCTCCTGGTGGGTGGTTTGCCTGAAACAACATCTCAGATATTGTAGGGATGGAAATTTATTTTAGTCAATCGATGTCGTAATTTTTTTACTACCTGAAGTTTCGGGAGGCTGTTTTCCGTTGGGCGTGCTGAATTCCTGGTTTTCGTCGACTCGATCGACAGCGCCAGCGCCATTCTCCTCTACTTCCGCCGAGGGGTTCCCATTCTTCCCTATCTCTTGGCAGTTTATGATGATGTTACGCAGGTTTTTGGGCGCCACCCCCAACACCTCGCCCAGCAGTTCATAGTCCTCCCCTCCACTGAGATCTCTCCATATGAGCTTGAAGGCCTCCACCAACTGTTTCCTAGACTCCGCGTCGCGATCGGAAAAGCGGACGGACGGGTTCAGCGTCAGCTTCATCACCAGGTCGTACTTGGCCCGGCGCCTCTGTTCCCCGTCGGGCTCAACCTGCGGCGGCACAGGCTCCTCCTGCTCCTGCTCCTGCTCCTCCTCCTCGACCTCCTCCTCCTGGGGGACCTGCTCCTCTTCACGGCGCACGTCCTGAGGCTCCTGTGAGTCCTCCTCCTCCTGCGAGTCTTCCGCGGTGAAGTGGGTGGAGGCCTGAGACTGCGACATCTGGGATTCGGTGCCCGTAAAGATGGTGGAGGCCACCTCCAGGTGCACGTTCCTTTAAGAAAAGCAGGATTACTGGAGGTCTTCATCTTGAAAACCCAAAATCAAACAAACATTGCATTATTATAATATTACCTGAACTCGCTTTGTGCGGTGATTTCCGCCAGGTCCGGCGAGGCCTCCTCCTCGTCCTCCTCGTCCTCCTGGCGCTCTTGGTGTCCGCGCACCTTTCGCCGTATTGGCTTCCGCAGGGACTGCACAGGGCGGGGGAGAACACTGAAAGGGGAACAAAAAAGTGTGACACGGACGCGGTCAACAACACCAACACCGAGGAGTTCCTTACCCCGCCCTTTTGGGGGACCTCATCCTGACGCCTCTCCAAGGACGGCCAGCCAGCTCTTGGAGGGCTCCAGCGGCTCTTATAGCTAGCCCTCCTTGGTGTTCCCCACCCAGGTGCTCCCGGGGTCGTTGTGTTGCCCTCCCTCCGCCTCCGCCCGTGGTGGACGGCGTCGGCGTGGAAGGACACGGAGGGGAAGCCCGGGCAGGCGGAGCAGAGCGTCCGATCCGAGTCGAACTTAGCTGGGGTTGTTTTTCTTTCTGCATGAAAGTAGAGATGGGAGCCTGCACAAACCGAGCTCGAATCGAAATAAACGAACAAGCAGGATCATTCAGTGCCGTATATGTGACAGAAAAAGAAACTGCTTTCTGGTAAAGAAAGTGCAACTTTACCCTGCTTTCT
>JAAUXV010009516.1_pt1 | contig 12543 bp, 11 predicted proteins | sample 7278181 | NCBI WGS metagenome assembly JAAUXV01 (sample SAMN14350114, study PRJNA611818) | marine sediment metagenome | isolation source: surface marine sediment (2.1m) | place: French Polynesia: Moorea | collected 2018-08
ACGAGGAATTGGGAAAGATTGTTCGTCTCCTATATTTGGGAAAACGCAATGCTGGCTGACCTTGAGAGAACTCTTCAGATTGGACTTTGGTGCCGCCGGCGCCGGAGGCTTCTGACCGGCGGATGCGGCCTTGGCTTTGCTCCTCCTGGCCGCCGCCTCGTCCTCGTCCGAGAAATCGATACCCTAATCAGTGCACGAGATCAGCATCAAAACACTTATTCGTACTTCGTAGTAGTAGTGCAACAGCAGCGCCTTTCCCTTATGCAGTATTGACAACTTAACAAAAAAAACTATTTTGAACCTGACCTCCATCATCTTTGCCAGCTCGTCCGGGTTGACGTCGGAGACGTCGTCGCTCTCGTCGCCGTCCGCCATGCTGGCTGCCCCGATAAGAATCCTCGGATGAGAGCGCGATTGCGACTAGCTTTTTTTGCGTTACGTGGAATGTGGCAGAAAGTCGGCGGAGGAAAAACGGGAGGAGCTCGGCGGTTGTTTTTGGGAGAAAGCTCTCCGCGCAAAACGAATTATACCTGTCTAAGAAGAAGCTCGCGGTATAAAAAGAAAGCCAGCGCCGACGGAGCTTTTCCAAGGTCCGTCCAAGGCCCTTTCCTTCACATCTCTGTAGTATATTTGTCTTTTTGCATGTTGGTTGTACGTTGACGTCTCTTTCTTTTTTTCCATCGGCATATCGGACAGTTTTTTTTTAAAAAAAAGCGCCGTGAGGAAGGTTTTTTCCTTGAAAGAACAGCACATTGAGTGGCGCTCAAATTGGCCGATGACGACGGCGACGACGGGTAACAAGTTGCCGCCTTTTTTTTCTTCTTCCGCTGAGACATGGTACACGGTACTTGCACAGGTATAAGGAGGGAAGGAGGGAAAAATATAGTAGACTGACAGAGAAAAAGATACATTTTCTTGCTGAGTAAAAAGTGTGGTACAAGACGACTTTTTTCTACTACTTGTTCATTGTTTTTTTCCCTTGAGGTATCACAACAGTTCTTCTTCCTTCATGTACAAATTGTTTTCCTAGGCTACATTTTTGCTCCTCTTTTTGTGTTGTTCGGTTCTTTGCTTGGTGGGGAGGAAAGAGATACATCAACGGAGGTGCCTTTTCAAAAATCGTGTGAAAGCCCGGAGAGGAAAAAAAAGCATACGTACAGGGCGAACAAAACCCTCTACTACCACTTTTGCTTAAAAAATTACATCGCCAATTCACGACTAAACAGCTGACGGCGGCGGCACACTTTTTTTCTTACTACACAAGAGGTACAAAAACACATTATCGTCCAAAAAGAAACTAACAAAGCGGCTCGTTTCGTTTTCCCAAAAAAAAGGGTCTCCAACTCGAAAAACTAATTAATATTCAGATTGCTTCTTTGTTCTGACTAAGAGGGGCGTCGTTCGTCGCCGCCTCCGCCTTCACCTCTGGCTTCTTCGGTGTCGGCGGGGACCGCTGGCTCCCTCCAGACTTGTACTTCTTCTTCGGCGGCGGAGACTCTCAGCTTGACGAGGCGGACCCTGCAGCAGTCCGGCGCGGCCGCCTTCTGCCGCTGTCATCCGTCTCCGGGGTGCCCCTGTCCAGGAGGGGCGTCCTGAGCGGCGGCGGCGGCGGCGCCCCCGCCGCTCTCGGCCGCGCAGGCCGTGGCCCACATCCTCCTGGTGGTCACGTAAGACTTGCCCACGGCGGCCTCTTCGTCGTCTTTCTCATCTTCGTCTTCTTCCTCCCCGCCTCCCCCTTCGCCCCACCTGTGTCATTTCCCCGCGCCGCCGCCGCCTCCTCCTCCGCCCGGGGCAGCGGCGTGTTCCCCGATGAGCTCCACCCACCTGGTGTCGAAGAGGTGCCTCATGGCGTGGCCGGCCTTGCCCACGGGCGAGTCGTCCTCGTTGAACACCTCGCAGTTGGCGAAGATGAGCCTGACGTCGTCGCAGAACTCCTCCCGCGTCTTGTACGCGCCCGTCTCCAGCCGCCTGCGGATGGTGGCGATGTCCATCGGGCGCCGGATGATCTTGCGGTAGGTGGGGACCTGCTTGGCGTTGACCGGGTGCTGGAAGGGCCAGGAGTCGTCCGAGGACTCCATCTCTGCCACCAGCACCCGGCACGGGGTCAGGTCGCGCTCGGTCTTGGACGGGGCGGGGCCCGCGGTCGGAGTCGCCGCCGCCGGGGCGGGGGTCTCCTTGGGATCCTTTCCGGAGTCCTTGGAGTCTCGCGAGTCCGACCGGGACTCCTTGCCCTTCTTCTTGTACTCCTTCTTGGGCTTCTTCTCCGGGGGAGGCTGCTCCTCCGGACAGGACGAGGAGTCGTTCTTGTCCTCCTCCTCCTCGGGCTTGTCTTTCTCCTTCTCCTCCTCTTTCTCCTTTTCCTTTTCCTTGGCCGCGGTCTCCTTGGGCCTCTTCTTGCCCTTCTCCTCTTTCTCCTTGGCGGCGGCCGCCTTCTTGCCCCCGCCCTTCTCTTCCTTGGCGGGAGTGGCTGAGTTGGAATCCTCATGGCTGTTGCCGTTGCTGTTGCTCTCCTTGCTGCTGCCGCCGTTGGCGGTGGAATCCTTTCCGGCGGCGGCGGAAGAAGGCGACGCCGCGTCGTCGCCGTCCGGAGGTCCCACGATGATCTTGAGCTTCTTGGGGATCTTCTTCTTGGGGATCTTGGTCTTCTGGTTGCATCCTGGGCACTGCCACTTGCCGCGGGGGACCTGCACGGAAATTCAAAATGTTAAATGAAAGAGGTACACAAGCTGTGAGACTGCTCTTGATGGGTGCAGGCAGTCCTGGCGTCATGACGCAGGATTGAAAACACGGAGGATGATGAGCGAATAAGCGCCAATATGATTTGAGCAAATTTGAGGCAAAAAAATCAGAAATTAAAGACGAATTTTGTATCGGGACATTGGCGGTTTTAAACTACAGTAGCAGGAAAACAAAAAAAAGCTAAAACTCAGATAAGCGAAGCAAGGGAATCATGCGAACAAGAGCGAAGCCGAGAGAGAGGAGGAAAATATTGTTTTTGGACACATTGGACTAACCTTCCGGTAACATCCGCAGGCCATAAAGATCTTATTTTTCGAAGATAGGCGAAGAGGGAAAGATATAAAGGACAGCAGTGAAACGATATATTTCAGATTTTTTTCCTATCGATACTGCAGAGTCTTTGCTAGATGTAATCACCAGACGAGGAAACATTAATTGTCACAATGGCGAGCCTCACCTTTGACAGCGCCGGCGACAGGCACTCGGTGTGGTAGGCCCTGGGGCACGAGGTGCAGGGCACCAGGTGCTTGCCGTCCTGCTTGCCGCACACCAGGCAGTGCCGGTTGCCCGTGGCCTTGTTGATGCACTCGAAGCAGTACCAGTCCCCGTCCGGCACCGAGGTCATGGCCGGCTTGAAGCAGTACGTGTGGTAGCCCTTGTCGCAGCCGTCGCACAGCAGCAGCGAGTCCTCGTCGTCGCCCGAGTGGCACAGCTGGCAGAAGGCCTTCATGATGGACTTGTGCCAGGCGATCGAGGTCTCCAGCACGTAGAAGCCCATGGCCAGCTGGGCGGCGGTCTGGGCCTTGCGCACGCCCTCGCGCCACGTGACGAGGCCTGAAATAGGCATAGGATTAATTAAAATTGCTAATAAATGACTTCCGTCAGTTTCGCTTAAAAATCGAAATACCAATAATTTAGAATTAAAATTTAAAATCTTAGCTTCAAATTTTTAAAAATGAACCTGGCAAAATTTCAGTGTTCCCCAGTGAATGACAAAATTGATAGATTATGTGTGAAAAATCAAGTTTCGTATTTCCAAGCAGCGGTCTGTAAGAAAACTTTTCCTATCTGCTGATTTCCAGCCACAAATACTTCAGCCCCAATCTCACCTGGCAAAAGCAGAGCCGCTTTTGTCGGTGACCTTGCAGGAGGGGCGTGTTGGGCAGCGAAATTCTTGGCATCAAATCGGGTAGACCCAAAAGAAAGTAGGAAATCCCGATTTTTTCTTAAATTAATCAATTTTTAGCAATTTATTATTTTAATTTATCTTATTTTTGGGGCCAAATCAGAACAAAAGCATGGCTATTAAGTATGAACGAGTCTTTCTTCGGGTTCGATACATCCGTGCTTTGCAGAATATATACCCGAAATTTTACCATACAAGTATACAATGCTCATCAAATCATGAAGAATACCTAGTTGGTTTTGATTCTCCTGCGTCCAAAACCTTGCCTCTGACAAACTCAAACTCAAGTCCAAACTTCAATATCTCACCTCTGGGCAAGTCCTTCTTCTCCTTCTTCTCGTCCTCGTCGTCGTCTCCCCTCTCGTCGTCGCCGTCCTCGCCCTCCCCGCTCGTGTTGAGCTCCCCGTTGCTGGCGCCGCCGCCGCCGTCGGCGTTGGGGTCGTCCCCGTTCGCCGCCGCCGCGTCCGAGTTCTGGCTCATCTCCTTGCTGATGTTGAGCGACGTGTTGGTGGTCCTGCGGCTGACCGGCGCGGAGTGGCCGGAGCGGCCGCCCGCGCCGCCGCCGCCGGACCCTCCCCCCGACGTGATGGTCTGCAGCGAGACCTCCGTGTTGCTGTGCCCGAGCGGCGCCTTGAGGTACCTCCGCTCTATGGCGGCCTCCAGCTCGAGCAGCCGCTCCCTGGCCTCGCTCACCGGGTCTGGGCGGTCGTCGCCCTTGTCCGCCGGGCAGCAGGAGGGGCGGAAGTCGCGGGAGTCGATGTCGGGGCGGTTGGGGAGCTTCCAGCCCTGGAAGAAGAGTTGGATGAGATTTTGGTCACTCTGTTCTGCATATTTTTAAAAAAGTGCTGGAGGGGTGCATGTTCACCAAATCAAGGACACGTGGGGAAAAGTGCTAGCACAAGGAACAGCACACCGAGTAAAAAGGAACCAAAGGCCGGCAACTCCTTAATTGGGAAGGTCTCCAATTGTTCTTTTTTCTTTCGTGGCGTAAAGTACTGAAGGCATATTACTGTTTCTCGATCGGAATGGAAAGCGAGTTAGCAAAGTAGGAAAAGGAGAAGAGGATGCTTTTTGATAAGTTGCTGCTCGACCCTTACCGGCACCTGCATGGAGGCGGCGGCCACCTTGTCCTCCAGCGCCTCCACCTGCTCCAGGATGTACTTGTCGCACCGCAGCGCCACCTCCCAGGACCAGTTCCCGGGGACGTCGGTGGCGGGGGCGCCGCAGTCAAGGATCTTGATGTCGTCCACCTCGTCCAGCGGCTCCAGGTCGAGCGGCTCGCCCAGGGGACGCTGCTTCGGCCCGGCGTCCTTGCCGGCGTCTCCCCCGTTGGCCGTGGGGGTGGCGGTGCCGCTCTGCGACTGCTGCTGCTGCTGCTGGACCTGCGCCGACGGCACGAAGGCCTCGTGGATGAAGTCCAGTCCCCTCTTGAGGTTCTGCAGCAGCGCCTGCTCCCGGGCTCCCCTCTTGGGGAGGGCCCGCTCGAGCTCCATGACCTGCGCGCCGTCCTCCACGCGCCACCAGCCGCGGCTGGCCGACTCGGGCACCGGCCGACGCTCCTTGTTGAAGTTGGTGCGGCGCAGCTCCTTGAGCTTGAGCTCCAGCAGGGCGATCTGCGGGTTGACCGGGCACTGCGAGCCGAGGAGCGCGGCGGTCTTGTCCGGGGAGGAGTCCACCGCCAGCTCGCGGCGGAACTCGGCGAACTTGAGCTGGTGCTCGCGGTGGTTCAGGTTCTGGTCCCTCGAAGTTCCCGCCGTCGAAGGAGGAGGAGGGGGGCTGTTGCTCTTCATTGGCAGGAGTGAGAACCAGGGCCGATCGGAGGGAGGCAGGGGCGCCTGATGCTGTTGATCCGCTCCGCCGGGCATGCTGGGAGTGCTGGTGGCGAAGCCGTGGGGCTCGGCCTTGGGGGTGATGGTGACGGAGCCGTTAAGGAAACCGGCGGGCAGCGCCATGTTCAAGGCGGCGGAGTGGTTGAACAGGTTGATCCTGTCTCCGTCCGGCGTTACTTTTGGAGTAAAGGCGGAGGAAAGAGAGGTTCTCTTCTCCTCCACCTTGGGAGTAACCAGGATCTCGTTGCCAAGCTTCTTCAGCGCCTCCTCCGTCTCCTTCCTCTGCTTCTCCTCCGCCGTCTGCTTCTTTTCTTCGTCTTTCCCGTCGACTTCCATTCCCTCCTTGGACTTGTCGCCTTCCTTGACTTCGGCTACCTCGTCTTCAGCGCCTTCCTCCTTCTTGATGTTCTCCTTGTCCTCGCCCTCTTCCACCTTCGGCTTCTTCTCAGCCGGCTCCTGCCCTCCCTCATCCGCATCCATGTCGGCGTCGGAGTCGTCGCCGTCCCTGTCGCACAGCTTGTCCTTCACGTGAGGCATCCCCTTGTGCTCCAGCTTCCAGGGCTCTGCCGACTCCATCCCTTCAACGAAGACGCCGTCTGAGTGGGCCAAGTGCCAGTAGCGCCTCCGGTAGCGGTCCTGGCCGAGGTCGTTGGCCCTCAGGCAGTTGCTGACGTGAATTAGGTCGTCGCGGCTCTTGTTGGAGATCCTCGCCGCGCGGTCCACCTTCTTGTTCAGCTCGTCCTGGGTCAGCTTGTCCAGGTCCTCCTCGTTAAGCTCCTCCTCGTTCTCCAGGATCTCGTCCAGGTCCTCCTCCTCTGACTCTTCAGGCTCCTCCGGTTCCGGTTCCGGCTCTGGTTCCGGTTCGGGCTCCGGCTGCTTCCTTTTCTTCTTCTTGGTGTACTTTGTTTTGGCCCCGTGCTTCCTGGGCCGCCCCCTTTTCTTCTTGACCGGGGTCGGCTCCTCCTCCTCCTCCTCGTCTTCCTCCTCTTCGCCATCCTCGTCCTCCTTGTCCCCGGCGTTTGAGGCCATCTCACTGCCCTTGTCGGCTTCGTCCCCTCCGGCGTGGCTCTGGCTGGCAGAGTGGTCGGCGCTGACGTCGGGCTTGCTCGGGGTCACGTTGCTGATCTGGCTGAGGCGGAACTTCCTCTGCTGGATGTGCCTCAGCTTGCGCAGCCTGCTCTCCGCGACAAGACGGATCTTCTTGGCCTTGTTCACCTTCTCCACGTTGGTCTCGATCTGGTGCATGACAGACTTGTTGAACAGAAGCTCGTTGCAGACGAAGGAAAGGATCTCTGACTTTTCCGTGGGGTTGAGGCAGAGGAACGGCTTGTCCTTGACCCACTGTGCCATCTGCCAGGCGCGGGTCTTCTCCAGGCACGCGTTGAACTCCTCCATCCTCCGCTGGCAGAAGGGGATCTCCCTGGAGCGGTCCTTGGCCGAGTGCGTCTCGGGCGGCAGCACGCCGTGCACGTTCTTCACCTCCACCTGGCCGCGCGCCGTCAGGTAGATCTTGAGTATCTCCGACACGTTGGTGTTGGTGATGTCTGCCTGGCGCAGGTTCTGCCCGAGGAGGGTGAGGTGCTTGTGCGGGGTGGGGATGCCGGGGTCGTCGATGGCGCACACCAGCAGGTGGATCACCACCGACAGGAGCTCCTCCTCCGCCTCGGGGTCGTTCAGCAGCGCCGCCTGGAGGTCGTTGAGAGAGGGCAGCGAGTCCATGTCGAAGCCGAGGCGCTCACCAAAGTTGTTGAGGAACTCGTGCACCATGAGGGCGTTGGCGAAGGCCTCGCCGGACAGCAGCAGCTCGGGGATGCGGGGGAGGTCCGGCAGGGCGTGCCTGCGCCCCTCCTCCGACCCGTCGTCCTCCTGCGGGAGGCTCATGTCCTCCACCGGCTTGCGCATCTCGGCGATGATCTCGTTCTCCAGGCGCTTCTGCTCGGCCCTCCGCTCGCGCTCCCGCTCCTTCTCCGCCCTGGCGTCCTCCCTCCGCTTCTCGCGCTCGTCGAAGCGCTTCTTCCCGTCGAGCTGCTTCATCAGGATCATGTGCTGGCGGCGGCGCTCGCGCTCCTGCGAAAGTGACGCAAAGTTGAGAATAGTTGACAAGGACAGAAAACTTAATTTACGGTACGAGGGACGAACAAGCATTTGGAACAAGGTCACAAGGGTGTGAAGCGCACGTATAAGTTGTGTGTTAGCGGGAGACAGGCAGGTTTTGTTATAGGCTTTCACCATCTGCAACAAGGAAGACAGACATACACTCTTCCTCACTCGCGCGCACTTTTTCAATCATCACAGTTTCCCAAAAGATCTCATTCTGAACTCCGGGGGACAAAAAAAGATAAAGTAAGACACCATGCCATTATCCACAGCCACTTAAAACCGTTACCATGGCAGCCTGGTAGAGGCTCCCCATGTCAGTCGCCGGCCCAGCCGCAGACGTTGCAGCAATCTTTATTTGAATCGACAAGAATGGAAGAAGGGTAGAGGAAAAGGAATTTGCGATTGGTTAAAAATTGCTATGAAAGAGTTCTTGATCTTGGAAAGAGTGTAGTGACTCTGACATTTGGCTCGAAATGCTTCTCTCACCTGCTCTTTTGCCAGCGCAGCCTGCTGTCTCTTGAGCTCCTTCTCCTGGAGTCTCTTTAGGTTCTCCTCTTGCCTCTGTCTCTGCAGCTCCTCCTGCCGTCGCCTCTTAGCCTCCGCCTCCTCCCTCTTCCTCGCCTCTCTCTCCCTCCTCGCCGCCTCGAGCTTCTCCAGCCTCTCCGCCTCGCGGATGTACCGCATGGCCTCCTTCTGCAGTCGGAGCTCCTCCTGCCTCTGCGCCTGCTGCTCCCGAAGCTGGATCTCGGCCTGCAGGCGAGCCAGCATCTTCTGCTCTGGCGTCATGGTCGGCAGGAGGCTTGACAGGGCCGCCGCAGCCGCTGCGGCCGCTGCGGCCGTGGAGGACGACGCCGGCGATGCCGCCGACGGCACCGGAGTTGGGGAGGAAGAGGAGGGAGCCGGGGATGGAGATGACAGGTGGGCCTTCTTGGGAGGAGGTGCCTTTTTCTCCTCTCCCGGTGCGGGAGGGAAGGATCGCTTGAGGGGCTTCCACCCGTTCTCCTTCCTGATCTTGTCCACGTCGTCCAGCATCTCCTGCTCGTTCAGCCTGAGGTACTTCTCCTCTCCGTCGTCGCCCCGCTGCCCGGTGGGCTTGAGGAACTCGCCGATGAAGATCTTGGTGCTGAAGCTGAAGTGGTCGCGCGTCAGGTTGTTCATCCCGTTCTTCTCCAGGTGCTGCAAGGAAAGAGTCGAGAGCGTCAATTAAAATCCCAAGGACGGACTTGATATACGAAGCCAACAATGCTGCGTGAAACGAGACACCGTCGAGAAGTGCAAAAAGTGGCTCCATCTCCCACTTACCCGCACAATGTCCGGGTACTGCTTGAACTTCTTCCCGCAGGGCGCGTAGTAGACGACGTCTCCCCTGACGCCAGACTTGGAATACTCCCTGACGAGGGTCTCCCTCTTCCAGCCGCACTCCAGGGGGATCCGAAGCTCGGCGGTCTCAACCGTGGCGTAGCGGCCCAGCGAGGCGCGGGTGGCTGTGGAACGGAAAAATATATTAGCTTGCATTATAATAACCCGAAATGATACGGTACTATCTACAGCCAGGAAGAGTACCAAAGACCAGTTGAGAGAAGAAATTGAAGAAGTTACCGAACTTTTGTTCGAACAGTTGTTACAAAAGCAGGTTGTTAAGCAAAAGCGATAGCGGAAAGAGGAAGAAAGTGGAAAACGTACAAGTGTGGTTAGAGGAATTCTTTGAGCCCTTTCCCCCTCCACCGTCCTCCTTGGAGTTGGAGTTGGAGTTGGCGGCGGCGGCGTTAGCGGCGGCGGCAGAAGAGGCTGCATCCACCTCCGAAGAGGGGGAAGCGGAATTGGCGTTGCTGTTAGTGTTGTTAGTGGAGGACGCGGCCTCGGCCGAAGCCGCCGCGGCCGATGCGGCCAGCGCGGCCATGGCCGCGGCCATCGGCACCGGCTGCTGCGGCAGCTGCGGCAGTGCCACGCCCGTAGAGGAGGACACCCCGTTGACTATACCGTGGTCTGAGTCGTCGAGCGTGAGTACCCCTCCCCTGGCGAGGAGGGCCTCCCGCGCCTCCTGGTCGCTCAGGTTGCGGATCTCGTCAGCGTCGTTCGCGTTCTTGATGCGCAGAGAGGAGCCGTTCAGGCTGCCGTCGAAAGAACTGGGAAAGGAAACATACAGTAGAATTACGTACATTTACGGCATTGTGCGTTAGAAACATGCCGATATCATACCTATCGGGCTTGAGCGTGTTGAACAGAGGTTCGATTGTGAGCTCGGGGTTTCCGGTGGCCTTCTCCGCCAGCATGAGCTCCTCAGGAGTGAGCTTTCCCAGTCCTCCCCCCTTTGCCTGCTCCAGAAGCGAAGCCACCGTGTTTTTCTTGGGCGGGACCTTCTTGGACTTGGAAGACTTGCTCCAAGAGGTCGTCTGCCCGACACTGGTCCCTCCTGACGCGGCGGCGGCCGCGGCCGCAATTGCCAACAGCTTAGAGGTCTCCGAAGAGTCCAGCGTGCTGCTGGAGGCCACCGACTGCTGCTGCTGCTGCTCCTTGAGCCTGTTCATGAGCAGAGCCGCCTGCATCAACTCCGCCGTCGTGGCGGCTGCCGAAGTCGACGAGGAAGCCGCCGCCGACTTGCCCGTGGACTCGCTGAGGCGACTCTCCAGAGCCGCCGCCAGCTGCTGCTGCCTGATCTGCTCGGCCAGGAAGACCCCGCTCAGCGCCTGAGATGCGTAGTACTCAGACGGAATCTTGGACGAAGACGAAGACGACGAGGACGGGGTGATGGTGGCTGCGCTGGTGGGGCGGGAGGCGGAGGCGGCGGAGGCCAGCGAGCTGAGCGTGGCCGCCGCGTCCAGGGAGGCGGAGGAGGACGGGAAGTCTCTCGCCGTGATGGAGACTGAGGGGCTGCAGGAGCGGCCGCCGTTGCCGAGGGACGAAGAGGCGGAGGAAGCGTTGATGGGCACCTTGGTGATCTCCACCTTGTCCACCATGTCGGCCGCCTGGAGGGAGGAGGGGATGTGCCCGCCGTCAGAGTCGATGGACTTCCTCCCGGGCCTCTTCCGCTCGATGGTCAGGCCGGCGGGGATGGTGGGCGGGGAGGCGTCCAGCGTGGCGCTCCCGTTGCTGCCCGCCCCACCCAGCGCGGAGGCCAGGCCGCCCTGCTGCTGTTGCTGCGCCGCCGCGGCGCCCAACAGGGCCCCCAGAGCCCCGAGGTTGCTGGCCGACAGCGTCGAGGCCGTCGCGGCCGCAGAGGACGAGGGGATGGGGATGGGAATCGCCGTCGGCTGGGAGCGCGGCGCCGGCACCGGCGTCGGATCAAGGGAGATTGTCTTCTTGCGCCCTCGGTTGGTCGTCCCCGGCACCTTCGGCCCGGTCGACGACGAGGTGTACTTGATGATCTCCGTGTCCGACGGGAGGCGGAGGGAGTCGAGCACGCTGGAAGAGGAGGAGGATGCCGCCGGAGTGACAGGCGCCGACGGGCCCATGACGGGGATGGGGTGGGGAGCGGCCTTCTTCTTGCCCTTGCCCTTCCCGCCGCCTCCGCCAGACGAGGCCTTTGACCCCTGCGTGAGCATCTCGTAGTTTGGCAGGACGCCCTGAGAGGCCAGGGCGGCGTAGGCGGCGGGGTCCCTGGCGGCGGCCTGCAGGCGAGACAGGTAGTCCTGCGCAGCCAGCTGGGACGCCATGGCGTACCAGGCGGCCTGGGCGTTGTTGGAGTCTCCGCCGCCGCCGCTGGCGGAGGACGAGGAAGCGCCGTTCTGGCCGCCGTTGGAGGTCGAGGTGGTGGTGGTTGAGGCTGGCGATGCGGCGGCGGAGGATGTCGCCAGCCCGGGGAAGGCCCCCTGCAGGGCTCCCAGTCCGCCCAGGCCGGCATACTGCATCCCGTAAAGAGCTGCAATGAAAAGAAAGAATAATTAAGCATATTTTTGACCAGCACAATTTGATATTTAATCATATTTTGCAACTTACACAAGAGAGTGGCTGGGTCGTAGGAGGTCGCACCGTCCCCTCCGCCGGCGGCCGCCGCCGCCGCCGCCGCGGCCTTCTTCTTGCTAGACATGCTGTTGCGGAAGTTTCCCTCCCGATCTCAAGATTCGATGGCGGTCATCACGGCTGTTTTAGACGCCTCGTCTTCTTGTGGAGCAGACGGTGGAGGAAACAGACCTGGAAAAGTAGAGAAAAAACGGAAATGTCACGAGGGAACTTTTGCGGCTAAGAAATTGGCGCTAAAAACTGGGAGACGAACGAACTAGGGAAGAGAGGGGGGGACTAGTGGCAAGTTGCCCTTCTTCCTCCCTCCCTCATCGATTAGCCCCACTTTGCGATTGTGCCAAAAACTTGGTCCAAACGGTTGCGGAGGCGGGTGGCGCAGAGGAAAGAAAGAAAGAGGAAGAGAAGAGAAGAAGGAAAATAGTCCAGCTGCCCCGCCTGGAACTCCTCTTTTTTCGGGAATCTGGTTGCACCTGCCGCCAATTCGGAATACCGTATACCTTGCTGTGTGCGTTTGCACGGGGAATTCACAGGCGGGGCCAAATGTTCCCAGGGAATAATTTTAAATAGCCGTTCCGCCGGGACGTATGCTAATTTTAGCCAACGATTTTTTTCCCGGCGACGGACGAACAGCGACCCTACTTATTTTCCCATTTCTTAATTCTTTCTCCCCCCCCGCACTCCTGTTTTATTTTTCCCATCGCCTTTTGCAAACGCACACAGGCCGAAGAG
>JAAUXV010001566.1_pt1 | contig 12536 bp, 10 predicted proteins | sample 7278181 | NCBI WGS metagenome assembly JAAUXV01 (sample SAMN14350114, study PRJNA611818) | marine sediment metagenome | isolation source: surface marine sediment (2.1m) | place: French Polynesia: Moorea | collected 2018-08
CCTGGCAGTCCCCGCAACACCAAGTCCCCTCCCTAGCTCACTCTGTCTGGAGGGGATATTCCAAAGAGGAGGAAAAGAGCGCACGCACTCCCTTTTGCCTCTCGGACGGAAAGCCCCCCCCCGCTCCGCCCGCCGCGGTCCCTCGTTCTCAGGCTTCTTTTCGAGCCAGGCAATGTTGGCAACAGACGCACCCGCCCACCCTGGGCTTGCTTGCAACCGAACGAGAGAGATAGGACGGCGCCCGAGGGGGAACTGAGGGAGAAAGACAAGGCCGACCACTTGCCACTGACCGAAAGCCGAGCAACACACTTTACTCCACTTGCTGCTGCTGCCATTCCTGCCGCAGCGATACCCCCTCCTCTTTTTTACTCGGCATGGGGTATATCCCCGGCATTCCCCTCTTTCTCTCCTCTAAAGCTCCTCCACCTCCCGTTCTTCATTTCTTCTCGCTCCTCCTTGGCCAATTTGCGCATAACTTGTGTGCTTTTTGGAGCAACCGATTCGCCTTTGGAGAGACAGGCGGAACATGCATGCATTTATTGTTGCAAAAAACGGCAGCGGCTCCCAATCGAGAGAGAAAAATATTGGGGAGGCGAAAAGTGGTGGGAACAACGAAATTCGTCTCAACTCCATTAGAATGTGGGGGACACAGAAGAAGGGAGAAGGGGAGGTTTTTTAAAAGAAAATGATAGTAAAATGTGTGCATGTTAGCATATAATAAAACTTTGGCACATTGGGACTGCGAGGCATGGGATTGGGACTTTGCTTTTTCCAACCCTTCAGTCATATTCCTTCGACCTCTCAATTTCTCCACATATTTTCTCTCCATTCCTCATACCTACCGTACACACGAGGCGAGGTATACTACTGTATGTTCAGTGCTACAACAAAACAGAACATGGAGTTCTGCATATGTCCACTTGCTCTGCTGATGATGAATCGGCCGAGCTAGACGGCGTCCTCACAAGCCTCCCCCCTAGCTCCTCCCCCTCGTGGCAACAGCCTCGGTAACTGTGTCAATACACTCGACAAGTTTCTTCTCCCAGCTCAATCGAAGGCAAGGGCGATAACAGAGCTCCGACGATCCGCGATAGTCGGAGGACGAGAGAAAGAGATGATGGAGCGAGAGTGGTGGAATGTTGAAAGTAGAACGAACTGCCCCCATGATAGACTTTGCACCTCTTCTTGACTTGATCTGGCCATTTTGCTTGGGCTGGGCTGGGACGAAAGCGAATTTCGCTGTTGCAAGTAGTTCGTGCACGAGCGTGTACGTAATTGTTGTGATAACGGTAAGTGTATAGGAGAAAGTCACCAGTAGAAAAATCCTTCGAACTTTGCTGTTTTTCGTTTGGCTAGTGTTGGAAAATTACAAGGTGCATTTCTTCGATTCCCTGATGATGCACATTAATTTTTCTAATGAACTCAGCCCTGACAAAACCAACAGCAAGGCATCCAAGTTGAGCAATTTGTCTACAAAAAAACACGCCCCCCTGTGTGGGCAGGAAATACGACGTAGCAGCAACCACAGATAGAGATAAATAAATCGTAAATGCAAAACGAACTGTAGCAAGCAGCTGCACGTTAATGCGACACATTGTACGTATGTCGAACTGTCGAGCGTGGCGCCGGGCCTCCTCTCCTGCGCGCCATCAACCGCGGCGTGTGTAGGACTAGCCCTTATCTCAAAATGCCGGACATTCGGCTCGGAATCCCCCCCCCCCCTTCTTTCTGGTCCTATATGCATACCGTACCCCCCCTCCACCCAAAAGGCAAGCATAGGCGGAGGCGGCCTTCGCCCGTATGTTGCTCTCTTTCTTTCCGTCCGGCCGCCACAAAAAAAAACGCTCTTTCTCGTTTCGTCACATTGTCAACATGGGTCGTCCGGCCCCGACGATAGTAGGACAAACACTCTCCCCTTACTTGATCTCTCGCCGTATCTGTATCTATCCACCGCCTGTGAAAACGAGCAGTGGAATGACGACTTGACGGGCGGACGGGCGAATCTCCCTCCCTCGATCATCGCTGGTCACTGAAGGGAGCCGTGCGGGAGTTTATAGGAGGATATGGAAGGGCAAGGAAGGAGGTGTGTCTTTAATAAGGAGACGAAAGAGCAGAGGCCGGTGGGTCAATTTCTGCAGGTCATGAGGTTTCTTTCCCCCAACGTTTCTCGTACCTGTTGGCAGTGATGTTTTGACATACTCATTACAAAAAGCCTACAACACGTTTAAGGAAATGTCTTGTAATTGCAAACAAAATTTTCATTCTTCCTTTTTTTAAAAAAAGTTTTTTTTTCATTTCAGGTCGCTCGACTCGACGGAGCTCGTCGACGAGACAGCCCGCAGCGAGCACATCCTCGTCCAACTCTAGGAGGGGGCGGAAAGCAAAGGGCGCCTCCTCCGCCCCCAGCAGCAAGGCAGAGAAGCCGGCCAGGGGCGGGAGGAGGTCCGCGGCCTCGACCTCAGCGATGCCCGCCACGGCCTCCTCCCCGTCCACGGCCACGGCCTCCTCAGGGTCTTCCTCGGAGTCTGAGTCCTCCTCCCCCTTGGACCGGCGGAGGACGACGAGGCGGCCGAAGCGGAGGACGGCCGCGGCCACTGCGGCGGCGGCGGCAAAGCGAAAGAGAAGGCGAGAGGCGTCAGAGACGTCGACGGCCGCAGAGCAGACGTCTCCTGCGAAGAGCAGAAAGGCTGAGGAGGAGGAACGACAACATCAGCAGCAGCAGGTGCAGCAGCAGCAGCAAGTGAAGGTGCCTTTGGCAGACCCAGTGGAACAGCGGTGGGAGGAGTCAGCAGGGAAATACCTACACAAGAAGTTCAAAAAAATTGCCGCCGTGGAGTCATCGGAGCCAACTCCTCCAGCGCCTCCTCCACCAGTTGCTTCGGCACCTACATCTGCTGTAGCTTCAGCACCTGCCGATCCTGCAGCTCACAACTCTGGAGCACCTCTCAACCACAGCGTCCTCAGCATGCTGTCGTCTCCACAACGCGCCCAACCAGGATCAGTAATACAGCATCAGCAACTGCGGCCTCCTGTGCCCATGCCTACAGATCTTTCATCAAAGAGACTTCCCGCTCCTCCTCAGCAGCAGCAACAGCAGTCCCAACATCTTCAGATCTCGACCCAGCCGAAATCCGACGTCCTGGTGTGCCCGCTCTGCCGTGCTGCCGTCAGCGCCAGGGACTCCGACAGGCACATCAGGGCCCACTGCTCGCTCGCCTCCGCCGCCAGGCCCTACCGCTGTGACGCCTGCAGATTCGCCTTCAGGCTCTCTTCGAGTTTGGAGAGGCACATCAGGTTCGTAGCCAATATATTTAATGTTTTTGATTTTTGGAAAAAAACTTATTTCTTAATCTGCTTCTCAGGTCTCGAAGTCATGCTCTCAGGATGGAGAAGGGACAGGAGAGCCACGCTTTGGACGTCGTTGCCGAGTTAGGGGAGGCAGTCAGGGACGAGATGGATCCTCCGATCCAACCGGCGGCGCCAATACCCCTGACCGTGCAGCGGTTGCATCTACCACCACCACCTCAGCAGCAGCAGCAGCAACACCTGCTGCCTCAAAGGCCGCAACAGCAGTCGCCACAGCAAGTGCTGCACCTGATTGGCAGACCACCTCACCTCCCACCACCGCCGTCTTCGCTAGTACAGCCTCAACAGCCTCCGCCCCAGAGGCATTCTCTTCTGCATGCTCAGCAACATCCCCAGGCTGCCGCAGTGGATCTGGCTGCGATCCAACGGTCGATCCCCAAGGAGACATCGGTGGTGAACCTCTCCCCAGCGGTTCACCCTCCCTCCTCCAGGCCGCCACCACCACCACCACCAAGCAGCAGTTCAGATCCGAGGGGCATTCACCCGGCAGCTACGGCAGTGTCCTCTGCACATCTTGCCGCCGCCAGTATCCTTCAGCAGAGTAGACCCCCAAATGCGGCTGCCCTCCTTCGCCAGCAGCCCGCCCCCCAGGCCCTCGTCCTCCCCCCTGCCAGGAGTCAGCCCTCTCACAGCCAGGTGCCCATGCCGCCCGGAGTGGTGTCTCAAGCAGAAGCTCAACGGCTGTTGCTGCAACAGCAACAACTGCAGCAACAACAGCCTCGTGTTTTGCAGCCAGCCCAGCAGCTCGCTAGACCTCCTCCGACGCCGCTGTCCTCCGCTGCAGCCACTCTGGGGACGTTGCGATACGCTCAGCCCATCCTGGTGCAGGCCAGGCCCCAACCTCCGACCGCGGCGGCGGCAGTGCCTCCTCCCCCAGAACTGAGACCCAGGCTGCCGACGGCGCCTCTGCCACTCATCAGAGCTGGCGCCCCACCGCCACCAGTCGCCGCTCAGACGGCTCCCACCGATCTATCGGCCAAGAGGTCGGCGGCGGTTCCGACGACAGCCGCGAACGTGCCCCAGAGCACCGCCGAGACACTGCAACAGAGAATTGACAAAGTCATCAGTGAAAATCAGGTTCGAAAAGATCCAACTCGAAAAAACACAAATGAAATTCAATGCCCTTTTCTATTTAGTAATTAACAAGCAAAAAATTACCTAATCTTTTTCGTTTCAGGCTATTGTTGAGACCCTGGATCCGCTTTGGCCGAGGAGGTACATGAGGCAGAGCAGCAAAGACGGCGACGGTGGGGACAAGGCATCACTGAGGGGAGGGAGGAAGTACAGCACCTCCACCCTCTCATCTGCCTCCTCCTCTTCCACGTCGACGCCGTCCTCCGCATCAGCAGGAACTTCCTCTTCTGGTGCCTCTTCGAAGGGCCTTCCCTCGGCTGCTGCAGCAACAGCACTCCTCACCCCGATACCCAACACGAGCACGGCTACATCCAGCCGAGCGGCGGGGCCGCACCCTCAGTTGGCCCCATCCGCCGTGGTGGCCTCTGCTGTCACGCCCGCCAGGTCAGCACACACCTCTGCGCTGCTCACTCTCAGGCCCCACGATCCTGCCGCAGCTGCAGCTCGTGGAGGAGGCCCAGTTGCTGCTCCTCCGGTGGTGGCCAATGTCGCTGGGAGGAACAGCGTCCCCCTTATGCTCGTCCGCCAGAAGGCCATTCCGCAGCAGGACGAGCCACCCCTTGCAGCAGCGGCAGCAGAGGCGTCATCCTCCCCCTCGGTTCCTTTGAACCTGGCAGCCCCAGATCAGGCATCTTCCTCCTCCTCCTCCGCCACCTCCTTGTTGGCCTCAGCACAGTCAGTCAAGGAGGTGTTGATCAATAGCTGCAAGCGCCCAGCTCCCACCTCTGCAACTTCGGCCGCAGCGATTGCCGCCGCAGCCAAGGCCTCAGCCAACATGGCAGAGCTTCAGGATATCGCTTCGAACCTGGAGCAGCAGGCCGGCGGCAGATTTCACCCGTCCAACCCTGAAGGGAGCATGATCAAGGAATTGCTAATCAAGCTCAAGAGTCCGGAGCAGCAGCAACAACAACAGCCACAGCCGTTGGCGGCGGTATCGTCGTCGGTCCAAGCGACTGTCATCGAGATCAAGAGCAATTCCGTGCCTTCTACTGCCGCCGGCGAATCCTCCTCCTCCTCCTCCACCCGACCAACCCACATCATCTACGCCGATCCGGGGAAACTCTCCTCCCCGTCTCCCGGGCATCCCCCCGTGCCCCTCGTCCGCGGGAACATTCCTCCTCCTCCGCACGGAGTCGACATCATCCGCTCGCGGGAGGCCACGGGCTCTCCATCCGCCAAAAAGCCGAGGCTAATTGAAACCTCGTCCTCCTCCGCCGGAATATTGGCGGGTGGGTCCGTCAGGGCGGTGGAGCCGGGGGCGGAGAGGCTCCCGCAGTCGCAGCCGGGCCTGCTGCAAGTTGCACAGTCTGGGCTGCAGTCTGGCGGGGGTGTGATCGGCGGAAGCAGCAACGCCCCTTCCTCCACCTCCGCCGCTGCCGCCGCCCCTCTCATCCCCACTTCGGCCTTCTCAATTCCCGGGATCCCCACTCCCAGCCTCTCCGGGGTGCTCACCGGAATAAAGTCTACCCCTCTCTTCTCCTTGCCGGGCGGCAGGAGGCTGCCAAAGCAGGGCTCGGCCGCCGCCGTCACGGCCACCACTGGCACCACCAACACCGTCTCCAATTCTTCCATCACTTCGTCTGAGAAGCCGGCAGTTCCATACGTCCTGGGAATTCCCGGACCCTACAGTCTGGCCTCCCCTACCACCCCAACACAATCCACCTCCACCTTGACGTCCATGTCAACAATGGCCGCAACCATGTCAGCCACCGAGGCCTCTTCTTCCTCTTCTTCCGCCGCAGCTCCGTCCATCCCCACCATCACCGTCTCACCCGCCACGGCCGCTTCCTCTTCAACCTCTTCCGACCCCACCTCCGAGATCAAGGTTGAGGTGCCGTCGGAGGGAGAAGAGGGCGGGAAGTTCCTCCGCCCTTCCTCCCTCTCCCTGGCCCCCGGCAGCTTCCAGAAGAAGAAGCACGTGATGGTGGCCTCGGGCGGCGCCACCCTCGTCAGCCCAGAGACTCCCAGGCCGCGAAAGTCCTACGTGCTGACTTACCAGAACGGCACAGCCTACACCCACCTGGGCCTCAAGTGCTCCACCCGCGTCTACTACTGCTCCATCTTCAACCAGCAGCCCATGTACGTGCAGCACAAGCCCAGGCTCTCCATGTACTCAAACTGGAAGGTGGTGACCAAGGACTCCCACCCGAGCGGCATCAAGCCCAAGGAGAGCCTGGCCCTGTACGACTCGGTGTACCACGACTCCACGCACGGCTCCTTCGTGGTGGCGGGCAAGAAGAGGGCGGCGCTGACGGTGGCGCACTCCTCGGAGTGGAAGGAGAGCGAGAGGAGGAGGAAGCAGAAGGCCGCTGAGAAGGAAAAGGACAAGGACAGGCAGAAGGGCGACTCCGAGGCCAAGAAGGACGACGACAAGTCGGTCGAAATGGCCGAAGCAGACGTAAGTCATAAATACTTTCCATGTTGTTGCTGCCCGTCAGCCTTTTTTCCTTACTTTTTTTGTTTGGTTGCGCTTTCAGCCTATTTCATCCATGTGTCTGTAGTTGTACTGTAGTACAACAGCAGGTGTATTCCCTGTGTATTTCGTTAATTAGCTATCGCAGTGCTATTTGTTCCCTCCCTCAGCTATGTTCGTCTTTGCCGATTCGAGTACGTGGTCGGCTTTTGTAGCCATAAAACATAAGCAGTATTTGCTTGAGGGTTTTTTTTTTTGTAGAAAGTAGCCCCAGGATATTCTTAGATCCTATATCACAATATTTTCTTCTTTTTTTTCAGGAAAACTTTGACCCCACCGCCACCTCCTCTTCTGCCTCCGCCACCCCTCGCCCCCTGGAGGGCGGCTACAAGACGACGGACGACGACGAGTACACCTACGTCCGCGGCCGCGGTCGCGGCAGGTATGTCTGCGCCAGCTGCGGCATCCGCTGCAAGAAGCCCTCCATGCTGAAGAAGCACATCCGGTCCCATTCCGACTTCCGCCCTTACACCTGCCGCCACTGTAACTTCTCCTTCAAGACCAAGGGGAACCTCACCAAGCACATGAAGAGCAAGGCGCACCATAAGAAGTGCGTCGAGCTGGGGATCTCCCCCGTGCCCACCGCCGTGGAAGAGGAGGAGGACGAGCACAAGTCTGGAGCCATCGCAGGGACCATCCCGGGAGACTCTGACTCTGACGACGACGATGAAGACGACGACGACGATGACGACCAATTTGAAGACGCCGAGGAGGACGGAGCGGACATCATCATGGGAGCGGCTCCAATTACGTCTGGAAAGAAGGCGATGAAGATATCAAGGCTGGAGAAGCCGCAGGCAACTCCTCCCCCTCCTTCCGTCTCTCCCTCCACGCTGCAGATGGGACTGACGGCAAGACGGCCGAAGCCTTCAAACACCTTCCCCTTCTTCCCCACCTCCAACTCCTCCTCATCCCCAGCCAAGTCTCCCGGTCCCCCTTCGCCCCTCTCAGCATCTATCGCCAAGGCATCCTCCTCCTCCATCCCCACCCTGGGCCAACTCTACGAGTACGCCAAGGTGTCCAAGATGAACGACCTCCGCATCCACCAGCGCCAGAGCAGCGAGGACGCGGGGGAGAAGTACTACTTCAATTCAAGCAAGGCGACGGCTACCACGTCCGCCACCGTCACCTCAGTAACAACATCAACTACTGCAGCTACTTTGAAGCTGGTGGCTTCCTCGGGGACTCTCCCACTCCAGCTCCCGACACAACCTTTGGCTCTGGAGGCGGGACCGGTTACCATCAGGAAGACTCCTTCTCCCAAGGCGACTGCCACTGCTGTTCCTCTCTCTGCCGCTACCCTCATACCCATTGTCAATCCTCCAACGGTTGCGCCAGTCGCAACAGCCACAACCAGCAGCAACTCCCTGTCCGCGGCTGTGGCCAGGGTGCAGCAGCTGGCTCACACGGAGATCATCCCCCCCGCCAAGATCGCCCCCCTCCCCGTGGCCACCACCGCCTCCTCTTCTTCGGTCTCCTCCCAGCCGCACCGACACGTCCCAGTGGTGCTGCCCTCCTTCACCCAGCCCGTCTCCCGCTACGGCGCCATAGAGATCCTGCGCTCTCCACCTCCCAACTCCATCGCCCCTCCCTCTTCCTCCTCCAGCGGCGACGGCGTGGGCGGCGGGCAGGTCACCATCGACCGCGTGAGGCCCGGGGGATCGGCCTCTCCCTCAAGGGCTCCGAATCCCCTTCCCCTGAACCTGTCTGCCCCTCAGCCGCAGCTCCCTCCGGCTTCAATAACTCCGCAGCCCCTGCCCAACGTGATGAAGGAGAAGGGGCCTCCTAACGTGGTGTCCCCTACCAAGATCGACCCGTCCTCGGCTCCTTCCGCCTCTTCATCTGGCCAGCCCCCACTCCCTCCCACCGTGGCAGTTGCGGCAGTTCCTCCACCACTGGAGGACGGATCCTTCGCTCCGCGAAACGTCACCATGAACGTCAAGGACCTCCCGCTCCAGATCACCCTCAGGAAATCCCCAACCCTAGGCGCGGTGGTGCCGTCTGGACCCCCAGTAGCAGTGGCGTCCGGAACCGGAGTAGCACAGCTGGTTCCCAAGGAACTGAACACCATCGCTCAGATGAAGGCGGCCGCCAACGCCAACTTTGCCAGCCGTGCGGCAGCGGCTGCGGCTGCTGCGGCTGCAACTGCAGCCTCCTTGAGCAAAGTACCTCCGGCCTCATCCATCTCTCTGCCAACAGCTCCTGTGGTGCAAGTGGTGCAGGCTTCATCCGCTTCTTCCTCGGCCACCGTTGTCGTTTCATCTGCTGCGACGACGGCGGCTGGTTCTTCAACGTCCTCGGGCACTTCAGCCCCTCCAGTAAGGAAGGCGGACAAGCTCATGTGCGACACCTGCCAGAAGTCATTTCCCAACGCCGCTCGCCTCAGAGATCACATGAACATTCACTACATGGAGCGACCATACAAGTGCAAGGATTGCTCAGTATCCTTCAGAACACAGGTAACTTAATGCTTTATTTTGTAATTTGATTTTGAGTGATCATTGTCATTTAATAATTATTTTCCAGGGTCACCTGACGAAGCACCAGCGCTCCTCCTTGCACCGGGACAAAGTGAGCAAGAACCAGACGTTCGGCACCCCCTCCCCGTCCAACCCGCGACCCTTCAAGTGCGACGAGTGCGTGGTCAAGTTCCGCATCCACGGCCACCTGGCCAAGCACCTCAGGTCCAAGATGCACATCATGAAGTTGGAGTGCTCCAACAAGCTTCGGCTGGGCTTCTACGCCGACGTTGAGCGGCTGGGCATCAACCTCAACGACATCGACACCACCGACCCGGAGAGCGCCCTCAGGAGCCTCCGCGCCATGGAGGCGCTGCTGGATGAGCAGAAGCAGAAGGAGCAGCAGCAGGCCAGGATGATGCAGGAGGAGAACAAGGCTTCCATTCCCATTGTTGCCGCAACCGCAACTGCCGTTCCAGCGCCTACAGCTCCGGCTCCTCTCAGTGCCGCTACTGCACCCCCACCTCCTTCAACTCCGCCCAAACCGGAAGTGAAAACCGAGCCACCGGAGACGCTTGGACCTTGCGAAGTACCTGGAGCCCTTCCAATGAGGAGGGAGGAACTCCAGCAGCTGCAACAACAACAGCAGCATCGTCCTCCTCAGCAGGCGGAGGCGGCGTGCACGTCCGCTGCCGGCCCCAGCTCCGCAGCCACCGCCTTTTTCCGTAACCCAGGCGGCATCGTGGGGTCTCCCTCCCAGATTCGACGGAGCTCCTTCTCCTCCGGCGGCGGCCAGGAGGATCGCTCCACCGACTCCGAGACCGAGAGCGGCTCCTCCACCCACGGCGGCTCCTCCTCCTCCCAGGCCCTGCTGCCCTGCCAGCAGTGCCCTCAGGCCTTCCAGGACATGAAGTCCCTGCAGATTCACATTTTCGTGGAGCACCACGTGACGTCCACCTCGGGAGGAGGAGGAGGAGGTGCCTCCTCCTCTGCTGGCTCTTCCCCTTCCTCGGTCCCCCCAACGGTGACTCCCTCCGCAACAACAACCCCTTCCCTTCGCGTAGTGGCTCTGCCCCAGGCGCCTCATCCGCCGCCTCCGCCTGGTCCAGCGGTTCCAGCGACGCACCTCTCGGTTCCCCCGGCCCCTACGTTCCACAACGGAGAGCTGATCGCGGCCGCGAGGATCGTCAATTTGCAGCAGCAGCAACTGCAGCAGCAACAAGCACCTCTTCAGCTGCACCTCCCACTCCAACGTCGCCATCCCACTCCCCCTTCGCCGCTGGCCGCCTCCGCCGTCCCGAGCAGGCCCGGTGTGGTCCCATCCCTTCCGTCCTCCTCGGCTTCCATTTCCTCCAACTCCCGAGAGCACTCCTCCCCTTCCCCCGCCACGGCCGCTGCCGTCATCCTCCTCCCCAACAGCAGCGCCCACTCCTCCGCCGGTGGAGCCTCCTCCGCCGGCGCCAGCCGAGAGGGCTCCGTGGCCTCCTCCTCCGACCCCTCCCTGACCGAGGCGTCGGCCACCGCTGCTTCTGCGGCCCAAGAGACCTTCACCTGCGACCTCTGCGGCTCCTCCCTCCCCTCCCGCGCCGCCCTAAGGCAGCACCTGCTGAGCCACGCCGCCCATAGGCCCCATGTCTGCCCGGAGTGCGACGCGGGTTTCACCGCCGGCCACCAGCTGGAGAACCACATGAAAATGCACGCAAAGTGATGAAGAAATGCGAAGAAAAAAGGAATAAATCCTATACAAACCTATAGGTATAGCAATTCTTTATTGAGAGGGAGGTGAAAGTTGCGAAACACCCCGAAATTGATTGATGAAAGTGCGTAAGAGAAAAATTTCCTCCTGCTTCAATTACTTCTCCTCTCCCGCTGTGATATAAAAATCTGTCTGTCTTTCTTCTGCGTAAAAAAGTATAGTTCCGAGAGAAATACATCCAGCTGCAAAAAAACCTATATCGTTCTCCACCACGACTATATTTCTGTCCATTATAGTTACGGTACATCTGTAGCTTCGCGCGAAACGGTCACTCTGTAACAGGGTTGGGGCTTGGGATTACAGGACTTCTTGCACATGTGTTTCAAAGCGGCTGAGTCCTATCGCCTGATCACAAACGCGACGAGGTATGCACGGATAAGTTGTACTCCATCAAATTTTGGGAACCCACAACAGTAATTACCGGTATATGTATAAGGTCACGTGCATTTCTGACAGACAAAGTAGTTACGCCAATGGTGTGCTCTCGACAGTTTTGATTCTGATTCGTTGTCCCTTTCTTTTGATCTGACATGAATTACTTTTTTTACGTTCTTTTATATATACGTACGTACGGCGTACGTAGAACCTACCGGTACGTACAATAAGGGAGGGGTGCCAGGAAGAGGGGGAATAACGATATTGCATACTACGTTACAGTATGCATTTGAACTGGGAGTGGCAAGTCGCTGTTGGGGAAAAAGACGATCCGACTATATATACTATTCAGGGAGGAAGGGGAATACTATTTTGAAATGCGGCTAGGGGGACAGGCGGTGCAGTCTACTGCGTACAGTACAGCACGATATATTTTCCGCCTTTTTTCATTCGGGCCAATCGTGAGTGTCATCGACCTACCGGGCGGTGGAGCCAAGCCCACGATTGGATGTCCAAGTGCACTTTGCACTTTCAGGCATAGAGGCTGGTGGGAATGAATGCTAACCATATCTCTGGGGAAACTCCTGACTCTTCGTCTATGGCAATCAGGGCAAATGTTTACTGAATGTCCCGAGTTTTTTCAACCGTCCGTGACCGCGCACTGCTCCGCCTGGGGCAACTGTTGTTGTTGTTGTTGTTGTTGCTGCTGCTGCTGCTGTTCTTCACCGCCTCCCGACATGTTATTTCCCCCAGTGCTTCCGCTCCGCCCGTGGAACCTCATGGTGGTGTCCCTAAGGCTTCGTCTAGTGGCTCCCCCTTTCCTCACTCCCTCTCCTCCCACTCCGCGGTCCCCCTCGGGCTTGGAGGAGAGGGAGTGAGGAAGGGGGGAGCCACTAGACGAAGCCTCAGGGACACCACCATGAGGTTCCACGGGCGGAGCGGAAGCACCGGGGGAAATAACATGGCGGGAGGC
>JAAUXV010124745.1_pt1 | contig 12527 bp, 12 predicted proteins | sample 7278181 | NCBI WGS metagenome assembly JAAUXV01 (sample SAMN14350114, study PRJNA611818) | marine sediment metagenome | isolation source: surface marine sediment (2.1m) | place: French Polynesia: Moorea | collected 2018-08
GTACCCTTCATATCATAGCTCAGTCTCCCCCGTCAGATGTCGTGACCGATCCTCGTAGGCGGAATCCTGGGACAAGTCTCGAAATCTCTCTTTGTTTATTTCTCTCTGGGGGAGGGAGGGACCCTTGACGCATCATTGCGACCTGGAGGCGGGGTATGGGGGAGGAGGGGTATGGGCTCCAAACTTGGTTGGCTGCCGTTAGATGGCGCCTCGGCTGATTATTCCTTATTCAGGGATCACTTAGGTCTTAGATCTTCCCACTGCAGGGCTGTGTACGGTCTCATGCAATGGTGTGCTCTTTGCCCGGGCTCGAACTCGCCTCGCCTCCTCCACTTCTTGATCAGAAGGGAAGGAAGGAGAGAGTTGCGCCCTAAAATGTGAATTCTATATCCGGGAAATCTTAACCACTCTTTTATTACCTTGCACCCGATGCAGGTTGCCCTCTTCTTTGTGAATGCGGCGAGCGCCCCCACCTTTGAGGTGACAACCGTCTTGGTCCTTGTGTGGTCTCCCCTCAGCAGTGTGGACTCGGCCTTGCTCTCCCCCAGGATTGGCTCGAAGATGCGGAGGAGCGGCTTGGCAAGCATGTTGTTTAGGTAGTACTCTGCGTCGATGGGGATGTTGTTCTCAAGCACGTAGATTGGGTCTTCGGCCTTTTGGTAGGCGGGCGTCCCCTTGGCCCCCGCCACGATGACGTATGGCACCCTGTCTCCCAGCTTGGGGGCGCTCCCGGCGTCCCTCTTCCTCATCTTGTTGGCCAGCTCCACGTGGGCCTGCTTGGCGGCGTAGTCCTTGTCCGTCTTGGTCAGCTCCTTGGTGACCACCAGCTGGGAGATGTCCACGCGGTTGCACAGCAGGTCGGAGATTGTCCTCTTGGCGTGGCACATCGCACCCTCAGGATCGCGGTCGATAAGGATCTTGAGCAGGCAGTCGTTCATAAGGGTGGCCACGAGCTGGCAGTTGTCCCTTAGAAGAAAACAAACAATGTTCGAAATTCGAAAGTAGCCGGTTTCTAGCGAGCCCGAGAGCCCGGCGGCCCGAAGCGATTTTTTCCAGCCCGATCCATCACTACCGGTTTCTTCCAAATAAAAACTAAAAAAAAGTTTTTTTTAAAAAAATCAAATTCAACATTGCAACACATCGGCTTCCCGAAATATTTTCGAATTAAAATGTTAGTAATTACCTCCTGACTGTCTCGATCCCCTTGCAGTCCATCTTGTCGTGTTTGTCCGGCCTCGTGAAGTAGAGCCCGGCGTAGCGCTTCTTGTTAATCAACAGGTAAGGGAAATAGACCTGGGAAAAAAGGAATGAAATTAGCCATTTTTTTTGACAGACAGCAGTGACCTTTTCCACACAAATTTAAACAGTTTGAAACGCAGCCGAAAAGTCTGAAACAAGACGGCAACACTCCAATTTGCCAAATAGAGTCGAGGGAGGGGGAAAAATGCCGTCCCTCTCTTTGTAAATTCAAATAACATTTTTTTGCGCGAATCAAGTTACCTTTTCGAACTCTAGCTTGATTGGCTTGACGAACTTCTTTGTGACCTCCTCCGCAGCCTCCTTGCCCAGCTCCATGCACTCTGCCACCGTCTCAGGGCCGAACTTGACCATCACGGAATCGGTGTCGCCGTAGATCACAACGGCGTCGTGAGGGTAGCCGTTCTCGCGAGTGTACCTGGCAACAGTGTGGCCAGGAGGACATGGTCAAAAATGGAATGATTCGCTTGAAAATTTTAAAACAAGTTTTCCAAAGTTCCAAAATCGGCAAAGAGGCGACAAGTGTCCAAAACAAAAGTGGTCAAAACTGACCGTGGTCCGAGTGGCTGGCAGTACTCACTTTGCCTCTACCTCGTTCTTTGTCCTCTCGATCATCATCCTTCCGAACGAGGTGACGGACTGCGATATCTCGAGGCATGGCAGCTTCCCCACCTGCGCCCCTGTGAACCCGTAGACAGAGTTTGCGCTGATCTTGAGGGCCAGTTGCCTCCCGTCTAGCACCTTGGCCTTGAACGGGTCCGTCTCTCGCTTCAGCTCGGCCTTGGCCTTCTTGCGGGCAGACAGAAGGGACTCAAGGATCTCCGGCTAAAACACACAACATATCAATTAGCACAAAGAGATTTAAAAAAAGTTGAACTCAAAACCACGCGTATAAAAAGATTCGCACATAAAAAGTGACAGGGAACAAAACTCTAAAAATATTCCTGTTTCTAATTGAATTGATTGAAATCAAGCGCACTACAGAGACGCACATAGAGAATAATTGAAATAAATTCGAGTTAAAAGTTTTTACCAGCAGTCCCTTTCGCACGGATGACTTGACAAATAGGTTCCCTGAGGGCGTCCGAATGTAGTCGTCTTTGCCCAGGCCGTTCTTGTCCACGGAGCCAGGCTAGAAGAAAAGGACTAAATGTGTGGAAAAACAGACATTCGTTGTTTAAAGTAGTCTCTAAACCAATTTGCCGCCTAATAGCGGCAAGTGATATGTATATTTTGCTTGACTGCCACTTTACAGCAAAATGGACAAATAACACAAATGAAAACCACAGCGCACCCTACTTTCCCCTGAATAATTCATTTCTTGTTTAAGAACCGTCTCTTCTTGCCTCTTACTTTTGAACTTTAAAAAACCCCTCAAACTGCCAGGTTCCACCCTTTTCCCCTCACTCTGAAAAGGATCCCTGGATCGTCTCATCACAGAACTAAGAATCTCCATAAGATCTTCCCCACTAATCCAAACAAGGATCTCCATAGGATATTGTCCACTAATACAAAAACAAGGATCACCATCCAGAGGATCTGGTCCACCTTCCAACATGAGCGAGTACAGGGACTTCCGCCAGAAGGAGCCCTGCACCGAGGACAACTCTGGCAGCCAGCGCTGCCAGTTCCAGCTCATCGCCCCCATCGCCCTCTCCATGATGGTCGTCATACTGGCCGCCGCCGCAGTGTTCGGGGCACTAAGGAGGTTCTACAGGAAGAACTGGCCGTTCGCAGACGACGACGAGGCGAGTTTTGACACTTTGAAATTTTAGAACCGCGTAATTTCCCAAGTGATAACTGAAGTGTTTGAAAAAAAGTTTTGAAATTCCACAAACTGCAACAATCCAATTTCCCAAAATTTTTTCGAAAACTGTGAGTTTCTTAGGCTGGCGACATGGTCGAGCCCATCCGCAAGGAAGTCTCCCCGCCCCCTCCTCCTATTGGGAGCAAGACCCCCACGGAGGTAGTCATGGTGAGAGCGCCCACAGCAAAGGAAAACAACAGCAACCTTGACAGCCAGACCCTGGAGCAGATCTTAGACAGGGAGGACGGAGGACAGGGAGGACTGACCAGGAGGGGACAGTTTGGATTCGACGGTCAAGACCAGAGGTCAACTGGCATCAAGACTGGTGGGGGAGAAGACAGCAACGCCTGATTCCTACACAAAAATCCGGCGGCCACACTGAAATTTTTGAGAATGTAATCTAAGGCGCTCCTCTTTTTAAAAAGCACGTATCTGCTATGGCAGCGAGCAAAAAAATGCACTAGCACCTCTGGGGAAGAGATAAATAATAAAAGCAACTAACACAAGATCCCATAAAAAAGAAAGAAAAATCACCTGCAGCAGCGTCGTGTAGCACAGGTTGTGCGCCATCATGATTGATGGGTAGAGCGAAGAGAAGTCTAGCGTGGCTATTGGTTTGTCGTAGTATCCCCTCTTTGGCTCAATGACGGTGGCGCCCTCAAAGTTGTCATCGCCCTGCTGACCCTGGTGGGTGGGGATCAGGAGACCGCACTCGATAGTCTTGCGGAGGATCTGGGAGATAACCTGGAGTACGGCAAACAAAAAACGTACATCATTCGAATTTTGAACATATGAGGTTTTCGTTCTAATGGAAGAAGACTTGTATATAGTGCGAAGGATCAGAATATTGACAAATGGAAAAATGCGGGGGAAATAAAGATCGTTTTCGAATCGCGACGAAACCAATAGCGCACCTCAAGGTGAGGAGTTCTCCAAATAAAAACAAAATCCATTTTACAAAAAATACCTTGATCTGCTGCCCCCTGGTCTGCAGGTAGGAGAGTGGCACCCCCGTGACCCTCGCCATCTCCATGTAGTTGATGACGCACATGAGCTTCTCCAGGAGGCGGAGGGGGAGGTAAGCGTCTTTCAAACAGTAAACGGCGAGGCGGCGGCGAGTCTGCGCGGAACCGTTCTGGAGGTCGGTGATGACAGAGTGGTGAACGTCCTCCTTCTGCTCCTGCAAAAAGTGGTAGGAGACGGCGTTCAGGGTGTAGGAGCGCAGCTTGTAGTCGCGGATCAGGATGAGGAGCAGGTCCAGCTGGACGCGGCCCTCCGTGTTGACAACCTGTTGCGGGAGGGAGAATATAGTTGCTATATTTTGTTATTATAGGTGTGTTGTGCTCCTGCCTTGTTCTCCCTCTTTCCCATCTGCTTAGACTGTAGGACCGTCTCCCTGACTGTGGAGGCTGCGGTGGCCACCCGGCCAAGGAAGGAGAAACGCTTCAACCCAAGGTGCTTGGCCCTGTTCAGCAGGTAGGGCAGGTCAAAGTTGTTGATGTTGTACCCGGTCAGGATGTCCGGGTCTGCCCTCCGCACAAAGTCTGCCCAGCGCTCCAGCAGCTCCGATTCCGTCCTGCAGACCACGACGTCGCTGCCAACGATGGGGGCGCAAGTGTCAAGGACGAACACATTGCGCACGAACGGCTCGGGGTCGCCCTACGCGGAAATATTGAATTCAAATCCAAATTAGTTGCATTCTAAATGGAGGGAATTTTTAAAGAAAACGAGTGCGTCACAAATAAGCGAAAAAAAAGCAAGCAAATTTGAACGAAACAATGTCCTGAGTCCTGACGACAAGCAATATACAGACACACAGTACTGTGCACGGTACTTCATTCTGTACTTTATCATCTGGTACTCACTCCCCCTCCTTGGTTCGACTGATTTGTGAAAAGATGCGAAAGTGATTGTGAAACGAGAATTTCGATAAAGAAACATCCAAGACCTCTTCGTACCTGCCTGATGACCATGTTGGCGATCTGAATGACTGGGTCCTTCTCCGGCTCTGGGAAGATCCCCTTCCTGCCAGCGCACTCGATGTCAAAGCTGAGGATTCGGAAGGGGGCGACGTCCGCCCAGTCGCCCTCAGGGGGGTGGGACACAAAGTCCTCCCAGGACACGTCGACCTCAAGCTGGCACCTAAAACAGAACAACAAGTTTGGATTAAACTTTTGTTTTCGGAATGCCAAAGATTTCCTTTTAAATTTTCACTACTTTTCTTTTTGTTTTAAATCGAAGCATACAATTTGTACCTCGAGATGGTGTCCCTTCCCCTGCTGCGCACAAAGTACTTGGTCTTGGGTAGCTGAATCCAGTTGCATCCTACCACCTTGGTGTCCGCCATGAAGCGAATCTCAAAGTCAATGTTGGCCTCGAATGCCCTGAATGGCCTCCCGTCGAGGGGCACACCCGGCACGGACACCTCGCCCTTCTCCAGGAGGCGCTTGGCAGGCGCGATCAAACGGGGGACGGCCATAGTAATCTTGATGAAAGGGATCTCCTTGTTGCCCTGCAGAAGAAAAAATATAGTTGGGAAAAGAAAGATCTCGTTTCTCTAATGCATTTTTTTACAAAAAAGTAAAATTTAAATTTGAAAATGCAGGCATGGTCGGATCAGTGTGAAAGGAACGATTTCTAAAAAAAAAATTCAAGTGGTACAAGTTTGACACAGCTAGGTGTGGGCTATTTAAAACAAGATACCAGACTCAGGACTAGGGTCGGTAAAAAGAAATGACCCAAAAAAGTGGCGGAGTCAGGCCCAGCCCAGCTTGAAATCCAACCCATTCCAAGCGGATTTTGATATTTACACACAACTAGCACTTGACACAAATTTGCAAATCCCAACTCAGCCATATATTTTTTGCAGTTTTCCTATACCGACCCCTGATTTAGTATCTCAGAAGACTGGCTGACTTGCCATTTTTAATACATATCCCAGAATAAACCCACAAAATGTTCCTTCCTACATTGACTCATCTGTGAACATTGATGTGACCATGCCTGTATGTTTACCTGGAACCCGTAGATGCTTGACCTCATGAGCAGGCAGACGTCTAGTACTGCGTCCACGATCTGGTCTCGGTTGTTCTTCATGTCGTTGACGACGGCATTGTTGAGGGAGGATCGAAAGGCAGCGAGGTGCTGCTTCCCGAACTTGTCCGGCGCAGGGACGAAGAAGTAGGGGTGGAACCCGTGGACGTGGCAGCAGACGGACTGGCCGCCCTTGGTGCTGCCGAACATGCGCATGATAGGCACCTTGCCGGTCTTGGCTCCGGGCATGCCCTTGTAAGGGTTGCCTGAAAATCGGAAAAGAAATCACGGCACAGTTAGTCAATTTGCTACCTATCTAAAGAGCGATTGCCCCCACCGATGTAGTGGTCAATCTCGATCTGTTGGAAGACGAGGTCCTCCTCCCTTGGATCCAGTGGCTTCTCCCTCTCCGGCCTGGCCCACTTGGCCTCCATGGATCCGCCGGCACCTCCATCGTCCGCAGCCATCATCTCGGTGGCCTCCGCGTCGTCAGCCATCATGGCCATCATGGCTTCCTCATCGTCCTCCATGTCGAAGTCGGGGGTGTCGCACAAGTCTTCTTCATCGGACATTTCCTGGCTGTCGCCATTTCGGAAGCGCTTGGCAGCGGGGCCTGGTCCTCCTCTTCCTCCTCCTCCTCCCCTGGCCACCCTTGGCCCGTTCCTCCCGCCGAACTTGTTCATCTTGCTCGCTGTTCCTAATGAATACGTGCCTGGAAAAATTTAAAGAGACTTGTGGGTAAAAAAGTAGTTCCTAAGATTGCCCTGCTCCTTCTCTCCCTCTTACGGGAAAAAGAGAATTTTTTCACTTTATTAATCAGTCGATTCATTCGCTTTGGCAGTGCGCCACACTAGTTTTCATTGTTGCAAGGTCACTTTTTATGATCAAATGCTTTCGCCATTGTTCCACACATAGTAAAGGAGCCTTCTCTTAATCTTGCAATGCGTCGCAAAGCGCCCTGAGCTCGACCGGCTCCAGGTATATCTCCTGCGACTCGAGGTAGTGGTGGAACCTTCCGCTCCGGGACTTTGCAGCGTCGCCACCCGCCCGGCGAGCCTCCTCGGATCTGGCCATGGTGCGGAGCACAGGTAGGGCTTCGGTATAGTGCCACGGAGGCGAGAGAGACGGCTCTAGAGCGGCCCTGACGGTGGCATCCTCCTCCTCAGAGGCAGTCCCGACTTGGTCCAGGTCTCTGGCGCGATAGGCGGCGGAGAGGGAAGAGAACGGGTCCCCGACGTCATCTTTGACGGGCACCGTCAGCTCTGAGCGGACTTGCCCGGGCAGGGCAGCCTCCACCTCCATAGAGGCCTTGGTCACGGTGCGGGTCTGGACCTCGTAGGATATGTCTCTGGAGGTCGAAGAAGAAGGCTCCGCCTCTCCTATGCTGGATGTAGGCAAGGAGAAGGCGCTCCTGGCCTCGGCGCAGGACAGCATGGCCTCCAATCCCATCTTGGCATTGGAGCGCTCCTCCTTGGACGGCTTCTGCTCCTCTTCTTCTTTTGGCTTGTCCTTCTGACTGTCCCCCTCCTCCTCGTCCTCCTCTGACGACTGCTGCAGGAAGTCGTAGTTGATGATCCTCCTGAACCTCCTGCATTCCTCCTCCGAGGGGACAAAACCCTTGCGAGGAGAACAGGACTGGAATTCCCTGGCGAAGGGGAGGAGCCACAGCAGGCTCGTCTCCAAGAGGGCCCTCCCACGGTCGCCGTCGTCGAAGAGCGGGCGGGATGCCAGGGCGTGGTGGGACCTGGTTGGAGAATTCTCCTCCCCCAGCATACCTGAGACGCAGTCGGAAAAAGTGCTGACGGGACGGCAGGACTTGGCAGCAAGGCTCTTCTCAGTCAGGGACATCAGAGCGAGGAGGTCGTCCTCCTTGTCCGCCTCTTTCGCTGTCGCCTTTTCTTCCTCCTCCTCCGTGCTTACATCCAGCTTCCTGCTTCTTCCCCTGTGCACCACGACGCTCTCTTCCTCCTCCGACTCCTCCTCCTCCCTGGGCACCTCCAAGACGGGCGGCGCCGACAGCGCCCAGAACTGCGCCTCTAAAACTGCCCTTGCCACCGACCCTCCGCCCCTGGACAGCAGGCACTCGGCGGCGGAAGAGCATAGCGGGACGCCCTCGGCCAGGCACAGCAGCTGCAGGTGGCGGGAGGCGGAGGCGGAGTCAGACGGGCGCCTGAACCGGAGCACTCGGGGCTCCTCGCGCATGCGCAGCAGGCGCCGGGCGTAGAAGTGCGGGTCCGATGTTGTGAGGACGATGGGCCGCTTGGTGGTGGCGGCCAGAGCGGAGACGGCCGCGTAGAAGCCGTCGTCGCCCTCGCCGAAAGTCAGGTCCACGTCCTCGAAGAGTATGAGGGCGGTGCGTTTCAGGGAGGGCACCATGGAGGAGTCCTTCTTCCTCTTCTTCTTGGATGGCGGAACCACCGCCTGTCCCTTCTTGCCCCCCTGCAGGTGGTGGCTCTGCGTGGCCTCCTGCAGCTGTGCCGTCACATGCCTGCCACCGCGGCAAGAGCTGGCGTTGACCTCAAGTACCTTGAAGCCGAGCTGCCCGGCCAGCGCGTACACCGAGGCAGTCTTCCCGGCGCCGCTAGGGCCAACCAGCAGGGCCGTGTTGTCCGAAATACAATCCTCCTCGTCCTCGCTGTCGGAAGAGGAGCAGGAGGAGGAAGTGTAAGAGGAATCGTCGTCTTCGCTCGAGCTGGCGATAAAGTCGTCCTTCCTCTTCTTCTTCCCTCCCCTCTTGGACTTGTTCTTGGACTTGTTCTTGGATTTCCTCCTCGTCATCCAACCCTCCAGCCAAGTCTGCAGCTCCCTCACAGCCTTGGTGTTGCCTAGAATAAAAAAAACTCCATTGAGAAGCACTGAAGACTCGATTTGTGATGATGTTTCCTGTTACCTATGATATCCTCTGCTGACTCTGGCGCGTACTTCATTGTCCACTGCATGCTGCTCTTCACGTCAGGGTCGAAGGCGACCTTCTTGGGCTCCTCACCCTCTCCCTTCTTAACTTTCTTCTTTTCCCTTTTGCTCCTGTGCCGCCGCCTCCCTCCGCGCAGCATCCTGGTCTCCTCGATGTCGTTCAGGTTGATGTTCTTTTTGAAGGCCTCCTCCTCCAGGGTGTCAGAGTCGACCTTCCTTTCGATGAATCGTCGCAGCGACCTCTTGACGGAAAGGACCGTCCCCCCTCCCCCTCCCCCTCCCGCCAGCCGGAGGCTGCGGTAGTAGTTGTAAATCTGGGCGGGGTTCATCTTGACGCGATCCTCCTCCTGCGGGAGGCTGGCCGGTAGAGGAGCTTCATCGGAAGAGGGATCTTTGCTCAGGCCAGTGACGTGGCCGCGGGAGAGTTCGGAAGCCCCTGTCACAACGGCAGTATCGCCATCCTCCTTCTCCTTCAGGTTCAGCCTGGAAGGGCCAGGCCTCTCTAAGGTGCTCTCTTTGTCCTCTTGCCTCACGTGACCAATGTCTGAAAAGGCGGGCCTGTCCAGCGCCGCCAACTCCTCCTCCCTCTGGGCGGCCGCCGCCGAAGTCACTCTTGCCTTGAGCTCATCCGGAACCGAGCTCTTGAGGAAGGCCTCCCTGGCCGCCGCCTTGGCAGGGTCCTCCGCAGGGAGTACAGCCCGCGCGGCAGCCTCCCTCTGCTTCTTGGACATGAAGATCGGGGCCAGCTTGTTCTGCTTCTGTTGCTGCATTGCCGCGGCGGGGATCTTGACTGGGGAGCGACGCCTGGGCGGAGTGGCGATGACCACATGCTCGATGGAGATCTCGTCCTCATCGCCGTTCTCAGCCTTCTTCGACTTGGACTTCTTCTCCCTCCTCCTCTTTCCTTTCGGTGTGCCTCCACATTTGGGCTCCTTCCCCACCTGGATGGAAGCCTCCAGCTCGTCTCTCTTCCTCTGGAGCTCCTCCTCTGAGGACTTCTTTTTCTGGAGTCGGCTGCTCATCCTGCGGCCGGCGGCGGGAGACGATGGCACCTCGGCCTCTTTGTCGTCCTCGTCCTGAGTAGTGCTGTTGCTGCTACACGTCGAATCCTCCCTCAGGAATGCCTCCCTGTTCCTCACTACCGTCTTGCTCCCCCTGGGCCTGCCCCTCCTCTTCGGGGTGACGGGCGGAGTGGTGGCCTCCAGCTGGACTGCAGAATCGGAGAAAATTACGACGTTGACTGCGCCCCCGCCGTTGCAAGGCTCACTCTCAGTCTCGCCGTTGACAGAGGCCTCTTTGGTGATCGAGGATTCCTCTTCTTGGGGTTTCTCACTGCCCTTGGGAGACCTTCCTCGCCTCTTCGGTGTGGCAGTCTTTTCCGATTCAGTTTTCTTCTTCATGACTTCAGCATCGGTTTCTTTCTCTTGAACAGCTTTTTCGCAAGCGGCCTTCTTGGCATTTTCGCTCTTCCTTGGTCGTCCTTTTCTCCTGGCCTTCTTCGGAGCAGGCTGAGTCTCTTGAGAATCCTCTGCGACCCCTTCGTTCTCGACAACTTTGACCTCTCCTTCAAGAAGTCCCCCCATGTCCTCCTTTGTCTTGTCCTTCTCCTCCTTTTCCCCTTCCGCCTTTGTAGTCCTGTCGGCCTCCTCCGCTTCTGCCTTTGCGGAAGACTTGCTTGCGTCCAGCCTAGCCAGAGACATGAGCTTGTCGAACGCGTTCGGCTTCTTGGCAACGACGTTGGCAGAGGGAGTCTTGGCTTCCTTCTTTTCAGGGAGGGCCTTCTCCTCGGTATCGACTTTCTTGACTACCTTTGCTTCCTCCTTTTCAGCGTAGGCCGGCGCCAGGGGCTTCTCTATCAGGGCGGTAAAGGAGGCGTTCCCCGCCGAAGACGCCATCCCCGCCGATGCCGCTGCCCCGACGTCCCTGTCCACGATCCTGGAGAGGGCGTCCAAGTCGATGGAGTCGCTGTCGTAGCAGTTGTTGACCTCTTCCCTCTTGGCACCTCTCCTGCGGCGGGGCCTCTTCGGGCGGTGCTTGAACAACTCTGGGCTGTCCTCCTCTTCCCTCTCCGCCGTATCGTCCTTCTTTGTCGGTTCTTCTAATGCTGCGGGAGTCTCGTCTCCACTTCCCTTCTTGACCTGGAGGAAGTCAAAGTCTCTGGACTCGTCGTCGATCGGAGGAGGCACGGTGGTGGTATTGCTGACTGCGGCGCCCGACTTCTTTCTTTTGGCGCCGCCGCCTCCAGACTTCTTGAACAGCTTAGAGCTCACTTTGACTTGCTTCTTCTCCTCTTCTATCGGAGGGGGATTCTCGGACGAGGTCTTCGAGTCGGTCTCATTTTCCACCAAAGTCATAGCCTCTGTTCCATCGACTTTTCCCTCCTCCGCCTTGCTATCCTGGAGATTTTCTCCCTCAGCCTCTTCCTTGGGCTTGTCAGTCGTCGCTTCCCCCTCCTCCTCCTCTGTGACGACTGTGACCACCTCCTGCACCTGTATGGCGTCCGCCTCCTCCGGTGTTGGGCTGGGCCCCTTGTTCCTGACCACCTCAGGCCTAAAGTCTCCGTTGGCGGACGGAGCGGGGAAGTGGACGTCGGCTGTGACCTCAATGACCTTTATATAAAGTAACTTAGTTTAGGGAAAGCTCGACATTCGACAAAATGTGCCAAGAATGAACCGTGAACGAGCACGCCACATGGCGGGAAATAACAAATGAAACTCTGGATCGCTTTAGGAATGCGGGACCCAAGATAATCAAATCTAATATACTATAATCTAACCTAACCTAACGTAACCTAACGACTAGGCCTAGCTTGCAATCCCATATTGGACACATTGGTAAAAGTCAAGTTGGACATATTGGTAAAAAATAAAAATATATTTTGGTCACTTGGGTAAATTGTTAAAAGATGTCCAAGGTGGCCACATTGGTAGCTCATTAGGGTCACAGACAGTCACATTGGTAAAAAAGTTTAAGCCAATCACATTTGTATTAGAAGTTTTTTAAGATCACATGGGGGTACTATCAAAGTTGGGTGTGGAGTCAAGATGTCCGGGGTGGGTGGGGGGGGTGGGGTGGGGGCACAGCATGAAATATGTGTTGTTTGCTACCACAAAAGAAATTATCTTTACCTTAATTCCAATTGTCATTTCAGCTCCCTAAATTTGTTAGAGATCCTTGCTCAATGTGCAGAGTAAATGTACAAATATATTATAAGCTAGCATTCATGAATGCAAAGGATTTCACCAAAACCTGCTGAAATCTGGGATCATTGTAGACATGTTCATTTTAAAAAAATCCCAGAGGTGGATTAATGATTGTTCATGAGTATGGTCACTTGTGTTGAAAAAGGAAAGGAAAACTTTTCCAGCATGTCATCTCTGTGAAATAATTTTGTGATGGCTTTATAGAGGAAGGTTCCATGTGTTTGATATTAGTAGGCTTGAGTAAAAGAATCAGAACACTTTAGAAGCTTGGATTTTTTGAGCAATCATATGCATACCATGTATAGTGTACAATA
>JAAUXV010035729.1_pt1 | contig 12517 bp, 10 predicted proteins | sample 7278181 | NCBI WGS metagenome assembly JAAUXV01 (sample SAMN14350114, study PRJNA611818) | marine sediment metagenome | isolation source: surface marine sediment (2.1m) | place: French Polynesia: Moorea | collected 2018-08
ATCCAAAACAAAAAAATTTTAAATGTTTTGGGGCCTTGGGTGCTATTTTGGGCTTCTTTTTGGTGGGCTCGGGGGGGGGGTTGGGGGGGGGGGTCTAGTAAATAAAGTTCGTACGTTACTACAATGGGATCTGGGGGCTAGGGGGGTCGCTATTAGTCAGACCCCCTACTTTGTCACCTACGATTGGGGGGCAACGAATGGTCATGGTTTTGGGAGGGTACCCAATAGACGCGTTTGGCAAGGGTGGAAACGGCATTTTGGCAGGATCCAAGAGTAGGTTTTCTTTTCTTTGCTCCATGGTTGGCGAAGGTCACGGGCGAGGAAGGGAAAGAAGGGCGGGGGGGGGGGGGAGGCAAGAATAAAAGGGAAACCGTCCGTCCACCTGCTGAATGCGCTCCCTCCTCCACTTTCGGTTTTTCTCCTCCTCCCCTCTCCCCTCCGGCCGGCGCCGTATTTTACAGTACCCCCTTTGGTACGCGGTGGCTGTAGTGGTAGGGCAGCGAACCCTCCTCGGTCCCGTGCCGCCTCCGCCGCCATCAGACGGAGGGTTCGAGGAGCCGCACTTGGTCGCCCGCCGCAGCCGCCGCACGGTCGACGACGCAGGCGGGCACGCCCGTGATCCTTTGGGAAGGAAGTGATTTCACCGACTCCTCCTCCTCCTCCTTGCAATCCAGTTGCTAACTACGGCACTAAGCGAAGTCAGGACACGGAGCGGAGGAGGCGGTGACTGACCGGCGGCCGAGAGACGCCAGATCGGTTTGTCCGTCTGTGTGGGTGGCGGAGATGGTGGCTCCCAAACCCTGCTAGAAAAAAAGGTGCTTCTTGATGGTTGGAAATTTCTTTTCTCCCCCGGGGGCTAAAGTGATCATCATGAAGACCGGCGGAGTACAGACGGCCGAGATAATGTTCATCCTAAGAAATTCGAGGAGAGAAAGAACAAGCATCATGCCCTCCTTTCCTCTCGTCTAGACTGCAGCACAAGGTGGTTTTTCCCCTGTAGTCAAAAGCCAAGAAAGTGGCTCTGCTCGCTGGAGCTGTGTCGTACGGATGGAGAAGGAGTGAGGAAACGTGCTTTGTGAGGAACTAGGGAGTTCAAAACAACGGGCGGAATATTTTCTCGAAAATTAATTATGCAGTTCACCTGAAAACATCAATTAGTCACATCCAGCGCCGAGAGGAAAGAACTTTTCTGCTAAGCGCGTGTCTGTGCAATGCCGCCAAGGGCGGAGGCGGTTGAGGCTGCAGTGATGGAGTTGGAGGCCGAAGAAGAGGAGGACAAGGAAGAAGGCCTCGCCCTCAACCCGTGAGACTTTTCCAAGAAGAGATCCAAAGAAGACTTCTTGCACAACGAGCCCTATTGGCGCAGACGGAAAATCCTGATTGAGCAGCGGAGAAAGAGGGAAGAGGAAAGACAGGCACCCATCATTTTCCTATCGGGGAACAAAAGGTGAGCGTTGTGAAACTTTTTTTCCGTGATTCTTGCCGTTTTGTAAACTTTCCATTCGCATCTACCTAGTAAAAAATCCTGAAAATATATGGATTTGAGGAGGAGACGCGCCAGGATTTGCTTGGTTGCAAAAGAAACGCTGAAATTACACAGCGAGAAGACATTTCAGTGCTAGGGAAATGTTTGGGTTGAACGTGAGCAGGGCTTTTGGGGGAAAGAGGAACTTAGACAGACACATCTGTCAAGTTGTAGAGGCAGGCGAACGAGTTGCAGAGTGGTTACGCAAGATTTCCCCCACATATCGTCTTCCCCTGCCGCCTTCCCCTTTATTCTTTGGTGATTCTTTTTGCCGGTGTTTTTTATCCACTACCTTTTCTTCCCTACACGGTTCAGCGTCCGTGAAATTCGCGGCTTTGAACGCAAAAGAGAAAGAAAGACTTACACGGTACCTGCTGCTCTTTTACCTTCCTGCTGCAGGAAAAAGAATATCACAAGAAAAAGTTCCTGGAACATGTCAAGGCCTTTTATAGCTTCTTTGTTGGGGCCAGACTTCCTATTACCGGTATGTTCCGGAAATGTTATTGATAGCATCATTCAGAAAAGAGATTTGCGGAAATATACTCATTTCGATGTTTCCAAAGTTGGAAACAAATGTTCACTGAATTGGAGGAGGAATATACCCTGCGTGTTTACCCGCTCCGTTGAATGCGCTTTTTTCCCGGCCCCATGCGACTGACTGACGCACGAACGCCACACCAGCGGTGGCGGAATCGCTGACTGGACGGGTTGAAGCGTTGCGTCATTCGAATTAAATTATACCCACCTTAGTTTTTTTGCCTCTGTTTCGCCGGGCCTGTTAATTAAGGCATTTTCTCTTTGTGCTTTTGACGGAGATTCCAACTGTTCCTTAATTCCCGCCTCTTCAAACTGTGCACCATTGAGGTGAGAGAGCGAAGTTTCACTTTGCGAAAAAGTCAGACGTCTCACGCCCACGTGTAAATTTCTACGGCCCTGTTTATTGCATCAATTTGAACATTGGGCCTTTTGCAGGGCTATCAGAATTGTACCCTCATCCCCATCTCTCATACCCCCCATTGTGCACACAGTCTAAGCCGGAACAGAAAAATTCGCACTAGGCGATAAAAAAGAGAAACTCCCCGCGCCATCTGACACGTCAGGGTCTGGAGCAAAGAAGGATAACAGTTTCTCTGGCTCTCCTGTGAAAGAGGATTCTCATCTCATTTTTCTGTAGTTCATTGTGCCCGCAGTTTCCTTCGGGGACTTGAAAGAAGGAGCAGCCCAATATTTGGGGTTGAAACGGAAGTTCCTGCGAAGGATGTTTTGCGTTTCTTGTTGGGTTCGTAATGAAAAGTGACGGCGGTGCTATCGACAAACAACTCCTTCCCCCTCTCCTCTCGATCTCTGGCGACCTCCAAATCGGAGAGTGAGACGGCGGCGACAGAGATGTGAATGAGATAACTGCCTCCATGCAGGCAGCCAGCGAAGCGTTTGGTGTACGCAGAAACGTACGCACGTGCTGCGTATGCAGTAGCAGGTAGCTGCCATGAACCGTCCTTTGGCGACGGCAGGGAGGGAGGGAGTGAAGGGGGTTGACATCCAGTGTCACACGTTTTCACTGCCAAGGACGAAGAAGAGGATGAAGAGAAAACTAAGAGCAAGGGTAGATGATGCTTGTGGAAATGCGTGCAATACATGCAACGAGAGGGGAGGGGGGTGCTAGTGGAATAATGAGACTATTAAGACAAGGCGTCACCATGTGTGTTTTTTTTCTGGCATGTAAGGGTGCTGGCGAAACGAGAATTTCTCCTTTATTTCGGAAGCAATGTTGTTTCATCATTCCTTGCATAGTTCCCACCGTCCCCCACAAATTGAGACTGAACCGTGATGGGTCAGACCAACAAAAAAGGAAAAGAGGGGCGCTTGAAACGGAACCCCAACGGTGGATAGAAGGAGAACCGGTCATTCTTCCTTCGACCCTCCTGGGGACCTTGAGTATGGTGGGAAAGGATCTCGGCGGCGGCGGAGTGTCCGGCAGCAGTCCTTCAAGAAAAGGGCACACCACCGGAATTCTTTGCGGGGAGGGAAAAGTGGGAAGAGAGGAAATGCTATCCGAGACTTGCGGCGAACGTGCGACGGTTGCCTGTGGGGGGAAGTGGGAAAAGAGGAAGTAAGACAATGAAAATAAAAGAGGTGCCTTGGACGAATAAAAGATTCTCGGTTTTTCAGAGGACACTGTGGTATATGGCCGATAGCGAATTCGGGAAATATGGGCCGGGCATTATTCTGCTTCTGAGTAGGCACAATACGGGGGTGCATTTGGTTTACATTTCAATTTCGTTGGGTCCTTCGCATAAGTGCAATTTTTGGTCAGTGTATGACCGGCTATTTTTATACACCGAGATTGCGGAAGAAATTGCTGTTTTTTTACAGCATGGGTGTCGTTCTTTCAGATACATATGCATTGAACAACTTGATTTTTAGTCGCAGTTCGCTGCTGGCGCTGTCACAGTTGCTACTGCTGAAGCCTTTTTGCTGCTGATATAGTTGCTATACTTGTCCCTGCTGCTGCTGTTGTGGCCTTCTTTGTTGTTTCTGCTGCTGCTGGTCTTGTCACAGCTGCTGCTGTTCACTGGGAAATTGTTGCTGCTGGTATTTTTTCTGCATATGCTTGTTGCTGGTGTTGTTGCTGCTGCTGCTGTTGCTGTCTTGTTTTTTTGCTACCGCACCTATTGCAGCATCAATTAATTTCAATGTCTTCCTCCCCTTGCAGGAAGTCGCGATGGTGAGCCCGTTCAGCAGTGTTGGCCTGTCCGGCTTCGGGGCCGCCCCCGGGGTCCTCACAACCACCGCCTGGTTCTTCCCCTTCCTGCTGGTGGCCATCAAGTACTACCACCGGACGGTGCACGATCCAGAGAGGCAGCCAAACGACGCTAAGCACCTATACAGGGAGTACGACTTCATCGTGGTGGGAGGAGGGTCGGCGGGGGCGGCAGTGGCGGGGAGGCTCTCAGAGGAAAAGGGCTGGAGCGTACTGCTCCTTGAGGCAGGCGGGCTGGAGACGGAGATCTCTGACGTGCCGGCGCTGGCTGCCTACCTCCAGCTGGGCAGCATGGACTGGAAGTACAAGACGGAGCCGCAGCCGGGGAGGGCCTGTCTAGGGCTCACCAACCAGAGGTGCAACTGGCCCAGGGGGAAGGTCATTGGGGGCTCCTCCGTCCTCAACTACATGCTGTACGTGCGCGGAAACAGGAAGGACTACGACGCCTGGGAGGCGGACGGCAACCCAGGATGGGGATACGATAACGTGCTACACTACTTCAAAAAGTCAGAGGACAATCGAAACCCGTATTTGGCGGCCACCCCCTATCACCGCGCCGGCGGACCGCTGACGGTGCAGGAGTCCCCATGGCGGACCCCCATGGCCACCACCTTCATCGAGGCAGGGGTGGAGATGGGGTACGACAACAGGGACGGGAACGGAGAATTCCAGACCGGATTCATGATCCCTCAGGGCACCATCAGGAGGGGCACCAGGTGCAGCTCAGCGAAGGCATTCCTCAGGCCGGTGCGCGACAGGAAGAATCTGCACATCGCAATGCACAGCATGGTGACCAAGATCCTGGTCGACCCCTACACCAAGAGGGCGTACGGCGTCAAGTTCAAGCGAAAGGACAAGATCTGGCACGTGAACGCCAGGAAGGAGGTGATCCTGTCGGCAGGTGCATTAAACAGCGCACACTTGCTGATGCTGAGCGGCATCGGCCCCAGGTGGCACTTGGAGGAGTTTGGTATACCTGTGCTGCAGGACCTACCAGTGGGCGAGAACCTGATGGACCACTACGGCACTGGTGCCATGGTCTTCACCATCGACAAGCCTGTGTCCCTGGTGCAGACGAGGTACGAGAACATCCCCGCCGTCCTCAAGTACATCATGTTCGGCTCCGGCCCGCTGACGGTGCTGGGAGGAGTGGAGGGGCTCGCCTGGATACCGACCAAGTTCGAGAACCGCAGCGCCGACTTTCCCGACATCGAGTTCCACTTCGTGTCGGGCACCCCCGGCTCGGACGGAGGCAGGCAGATCCGAAAGGTGATGGGCATCTCCGACACGCTGTGGCAGGTGTTCCGCCCGCTGGCCTACCGCGACGGGTGGAGCGTCTTCCCCATGATCCTCCGCCCGAAGAGCAAGGGCGCCGTCCGCCTCCGCAGTGTCAACCCCTACGATCTTCCCGCCGTTCACGCTGGCTACTTTACCCACCCGCACGACATCAAGGTGCTGGTGGAGGCGGTCAAGTTCGCCCTGGCGCTCTCTCAGACCAGCGCCTTCCAGCGCTACAACAGCCGCTACTGGGACCAGATCCCCATCCCCGGCTGCGAGCACACCGACCTGTGGAGCGACGAGTACTGGGCCTGCATCATCCGCCACTACACCATCACCATCTACCACTACAGCGGCACCGCCAAGATGGGCCCTCCGGACGACCCAGAGTCTGTCGTCAACCACGAGCTCAAGGTGTACGGAGTTCGCGGGCTGAGGGTCATCGACGGAAGCATAATGCCCAAGATTCCCTCGGGTAACACCAACGCCCCTATTATCATGGTGGGAGAGAAGGGGGCGGACCTGGTCAAGGAGTATTGGTACTCCAAGCGACGGAGGAGGAGGAGGAGGAAGAAGAGGACGTCCTACGCCGAAGACGAGTTCGAGTTCGACCACTCTACGGACGAGGAGTGGCCTGAGAAGGAGGCAGAGAGCAGCAGCAGGGGCCCGCACCAACACGAGGTGGAGGCCAAAAGGCACGCAGAGGAAGAAAAGAAGAGGAAAAAGCGGTGACGGGGGGGAATCAATTAAAAAATAGGGCAATTCGTGCGAATTTCAAAATACAAGTGCTACCTCCCAAAGAAAAAGAGACGCTCGATCGTGGACGCAACCGAGAGGAGCGGCAAGCAGTACAATGTGATGAAGTGAAATGTTCCTCTGGCTGCAAACACGGTGCACACGCGTGGCTAGAATTCGTATTTCGTTCGTTCCCTCGTCTTCCGTGAGAAGCACGGGTTTTTTTTGGGATTGGGACTTATTTTAATCAGAAATCAAAAAAAGAGGGGAGCGGCCGCTTCAGTGCCAGGTAGGAGTTCCTCTCGCACGTAATCGAACGGACGGACGTTGAATTCAAAGCGGGCTGAAGGCTTGGCGCTGTGTGCGAGTGCTGCCCCTACATACGTTTTTCACCAACCACCACAACCAGGTGACGCAACTAGCGGTGGTTGCGGTTATACCGCTAGCGCCTTGTTTTCCCACCACGTGAATGTACGGGGGGGAGCTCAGTGATGCGTCGCGCCCTCCCTCGGAGACGAATTTCTTCGCCGCGCCCTTCAGAAGCAGCGAGGGACGAGGGTCGTCGTCGTCAGGCAAAGACTGCCAAGAGGCTGACGCGCCGTCAAGTCTTGGAGAATTTGCTTCCCCTTTTCCTTAGCAATGGAATGGAAATCTACATGTACCTCTCCTGGCAAAAATACACGAATGCCTTTTTGAAAAAAAGAAAGAAAGAAATCCACTTCAAAAGTGAACGAAAAAATATAGCTGGTTTTGTGCTGCGTTCAAAGTTGCAAAAAATGCTTTTAAAATTTACTGTCGTGGACCAGCGAAAGAGCCGGAATTTTTTACTCCTCACCTACTTCGGGAATAATATACAAGAAAAATCAAATCGAACAGAGTGACTTGAGAGCTATGTATGTGGGGGGGATCGCCTCCCTTGACAAACCCTTTAGGAATCTGCTCAAAATATAGTGCCATATCTCTGTATTTTTTACATTGTGAATAAACGACTGAAAAATATGCGAAACTGAATTTTGATGCATCGTTTCGTGTATTCGGTAAAGGGATTTAAGAGCCTTTTCCTCCGTGTCGAGATGGGAAGGAGAAAAAATTAGAATGTAAGAGTCTGCATGGCACTGGAAATTACCGAGTACCGAGTACCGACACATGTCAATTAGTTTTTTGAAAAAACTTTTGAGATAGTCCATCATCGTACATTTTTGACGCGTCACCTAAAAAGCAAATCAATTTTAAGTTCGAAAAATTGAATTGCATTGTATGATTGTTGTTTTCAAGGGAAACTTAGTGTGTTATCAAATTTAAAATTGGAACAAACGAGGGCAACAGTCTCGGATGAAAAATAATTTATAACCCCAGCAGCATTATGAAGGATGAAGGCAGCAAATTGTTTTACAACCATCGCTTCTTGATCGGGGTCGGCTGGGCCAAGGCCGGGCGCGATTACATGCAAGACGCCTTCAATATCCAGTTCAACAAGCAGGCCAGGGACAGACAACTTGATTTCTTTGGGGTGTTTGACGGCCATGTGAGGATGAATTTCTGATCAAGCCACATATTTGCTCGCTAACACCTAGCTCTTTTCCAGGGGCCAAACGGCGAAAATGTTGCGAGGGAGGCCGCGATGAAGCTCAGCAATGAAGTGATTCGGCACTACGAGACTGACCCTTCGTTCTCCTTCCCTCAAGCGATCGAGCTCGGCTGCCTCCTCTTCGACGACGTCCTGCGGCGGTCCAAGCACCTCAAGTCTCCCAACGGCTTCGTGTACGGAGGCACGACCGGGTGCGCCGTGTGGGTCATGGGCGACATCATGTACAGTGGCAACGTGGGGGACTCACGATTTATCCTGTCCTACGAGGGTGAGCCCCACGCCGTTACTGTGGACCACAAGCCCCGGAACCACATGGAGAAAAAGCGTGTTGTCAAAGCCGGTGGCTATATCTCCGAAGACAACAGGATCAATGGTGTTCTGGCTGTCTCCAGAAGCTTTGGTGATTTCCAGTTCAAGCAGAATGATGCCCTGGCAGCTCATGAGCAGCTTGTTACTGCAGTGCCTGATGTCCGCACCGTGGAAATTGATGATGGTTGTGACTTCTTTGTTGTAGCAACTGATGGCATCTGGGACATGCTGACGAACAAACAGGTTGTCGACATGGTGATCAATGGCATGGGGGATGAGAATCCCTTGCATAAAATATGTGAAGACATCATCAACTGTTGCAGGACACCCATCGATCCTGAAACTGGAATGGGTTCCGATAACATGTCGATTATAATTTGTACACTAATTAGCAGGGACGAGGAAGAAGAAGAGTATTTGTAGAATCTCCTTTGGTAGCATGAATTCGCGTGTTTAAAATTTATTTTGGGCTTTCTCGTACGTAATATAGTGACGTGGTGCGAAGGTAGCAAAAGAACAACAAAAAATTAATTTGACAACGTGTTCCAGCAAGAGCTACGATTTCGATACTCGAAACTTGACTACAGCTTTTGCTGCTGCTTACGGTATAATATTTGATACACATGGATACACTGTATGTTGGGTACCTGTCAATTAACTTTGAATTTTGTACGTACATACGGTACGGCGAGTCGCTAAAAGCCTTGGAAACGAACGGAAAAAATATCAACTCTTGTTGGTTGAATGAATACGTATTCGAAGGGTATCTCGATCATTCCTACCTAATATCCCTAAAAGGAAGAAAGTGCCAAAAAAAATAGGCACGCTCTTTGAATGAAAAGTCTTGCCTTTCTCGTTGGATACAGAATCACTTCTTTCCGAAAGATGCACTAGAGCGCTTTTCCCGAAACATTTGAATGAGCTGCATGCTTTTGCAATAGACGTAAAGTACCATTTTTCAGAAGCAATTACGTTTAGAATATGGATTTTTGAGGACATCGCTCGACGTCTTCGCAGTGCGGTGCGACTTAGAATTTTTTTAAAAGTACGTATCTTATGTAAGAGGAAGAGAGCGCCCGAAAAACTACGGGTGGCACCCCATCCTCCATGCTCTTGTCGAATTTCATTGCTTACGTCCTTCCGGCAATTGAAGAATTCCAGAGTTACCGTCAAACTATTGCGTACTTGCTGCTTGCGTCTTGTAACAGTGTGAACGTCCCGATTGCGTAAGTAAATAGTCCAATGTATCCCGAGAAACACTTGGAAAAAGTCGTACTGTAGCATATTAAGACATTTTCAAAGACCAAAGGCCTTCTTCCTTTGAAGGCAACTAGAGTTTTCCATGAAAGTGGTAAGGGGAGGCGCCCCCGGGTGTGAAGAAGCCCCCGCCTCCCCCATAGTGCATCTGGGCCTCCAAATGCTGCTGGGCGAGCTGCAGCTGTTGGTGATCGTGGTGCTGGTGCTGCTGGTGAAGATGGTGCTGGTGCATCTGAGCAACAGCTGCTGTTGAGGAGGCGGAAGAGGCGACTGCCGCCTGCTGGTACTGGTGAAGTTGATGGAGATGATGAGGATGGTGGTGTCCTTGTGCCAGGTGTCCATGTTGATGGTGCGAGGGATGGAGCTGCTGCTGCTGCTGTTGTTGTACACGAGACAGGATGTTGAACATAGAAGTCGCTGAAGAAGGAAGGTGCTGCTGGCCGTGCCCGAACCTGGAAGAAGAAGCTCCGGTGGATGCAGGCATATCCATGGAGCAAGAAGGGGGTCTTGGGAGTCCCGAGGGGAAGTTTTGTTCGTTCTGAGCAGTTGCTGAAGCTTCCACAGCAGTGGCGGCGGAATCGTATCTATTTCGAAAAACAAAATATTTCAATATACCGGTAGTGCAATTTCTCGTGGACTCACTATACAAAAAAGTTTTTCTGCTAATTTTTTTATGTTCATGACAATAATCAAAATCTTTTTACTCACTCTGACGAGGTGTCAAGAGAATTATTGGAGCTGTGAGCCGAATCCTCGTCGTTGTGCTGCTGCTGGGAGAGGTTCCGCCCCTGATGCAGTTGCTGCTGCTGAATTTGGACATCTTTCTGACGTTGCACCGACGGGATACGGCCTGGAGAAACTTTGTCACTATCAAAGTTTTCCGCTGCCATCTTCCCCGAGGTGCTTTTCTCGCTTGGAGCGGCCGCCCCTTTGATCGAACCCCCTCCAGCGCCGCTCCCGTTTCTGCTCCCCCCTCTGCCGGATGACGAAAACTTGAACTCCATGATCTTGTTGTAGATCTCCAGTCTCTTTATGGGGGGCATGTTTTCGTCCTTGTATCTGAAAAAGAAAAAAACGCAGTTCTGACAGTTGCTAGTCGGTCAAATCAGTGTCATCAAAACCACCACCATTCCCAAAAATGTTTTCAGTGTAAAAACTCGACCTTTGATTAAAAAAACATCTTTACCTGTGGACCTTCCTGTAGTGCACTTGCAGACACTGCTTGGTGGTGAAGGCCGACTTGCAGGTCCCGTGCTGGCAGAGGAACGGCTTGACCCCCAGGTGGATGAGCATGTGCTGCTTGAGGTTGGAATGCTGCGTGAAGCTCTTCTTGCACTTTGGGCAGACGTGCTCCTGCTGTTTTTGGTGCACCTCCTTTACGTGGCGGTTCAAAGCGTACTTGGAGCTTAGGATCATCTCGCACTGGAATGGAAGGTTGTATTGTAACATTTCAATTATACAGCAATGGAGGTCATTTACCTGGTTGCAATGGAGCTGCTCCGCCTTTTCGTGCACCTGTCTGATGTGCTGCTTCAAAGCTTTTGGGTCCAAGTAGACCTACAGTGAGAAATCGGCAAGGTAATAAGGATATAAGCAGTCTAATGTAGGCTGTCTTATCTCACCTTCCCGCATTTTTCGCATGTCTTCTTGAGCGGTTTCTCCTCTGCGTGGATCCTGTTCTTGTGTTTTATGAGGCTGTTGTAGGTCTCGAACCGCTTAGCGCAATGCCTGCATCGGAATGGGAGCGCGCCTCCGTGCGCTGAACGGCAGTGCGCAACGATGTCCTTGGCACCGATGCGTTTTGCCGTGCAGTCGGGGCAGTAGTAGATGCGGTTCTGGGGATTGCCCTGTAATCAAAGAAAAATTAGAAACATCTTCTGAGAGCAAAAGAAGATTTCGGAAAATTCCAATTTCTCCTGTGGATCGGAAAACAAATTTTGCTTTTTGCTTCGTCAATTAAGCATGCCGAGGAAAAAAGACTACTGGTCAGAATCTTTGGAAACGGACCGCACCTGGAAAGAGAGGTCGTGCCATAGCGCGATGTGCACCCTGTAGTCCGCGACGGTATCAAAGTGCCCGTGGACTGAGCAGCGGGCGCACTTTGTCTGGTTTGCCCACGCCTGCGTCCAGCAGGTCCAGAACTCGGTGGTCGGGTCCTCCTTGGCGAAGAAGCGAAGCCGGGTGTTGGGGGGGATCTCGTCGGGGGCGACCATGTACAGCTGCAAGCAGTGAAATTGGCAAGTTCTTAACTTATATTACGCTAAGCAAAATTTTTTGCTTTCTCAGAAGAAAATGGTAGAAAGGGAATGGGGGCTTGTTTTACGTCTCGAGTTTTATAACGGCGCCCGCAACTGTAACACAGCCGGTACAGTGTCCTCTTTCTGGGCGGAGAGGATATCGAATCTTCATCGTTTTCCACCAATTTCGCAAAGGGGGATTTATTGCCGGCTTGATCGCCTTATAAAACTATCATCTTCGGATCGTGGCTCGCTGTTCCCTCCACCGCTCTCTTTCTACACGGGAGAAGGAAGGGGAGAGGAAGGCCGCTACTCCGAGCGGCAGCCACCGCAGGATTATAGCTAATTGACTGCGCCCGTGAATATAATTGAAGGAATATTCCTTGTTTGGAACGGACTCACGAAAAAGAACACGAAAGTAACAGAAAACTTCTTTCATTTCCCCCTTTCTCGGCCACGCAAAATTGGGGGGAAATGAAGGAAAAAGGATTGGCCGTATATCAGCCGCCAGTTTACAGCCCCACTCCAACTCCAACCCTCTTTCATACACATCGGTCCTCCTCTTAACCCTGCGAATTCGAAACCGGGGCGGAAAAAATGAAGGACCTGAAAGGAAGGAAGGAGGGGAGAAAAGTGGTCGGGAGAGGGAAGAGGGAGCAACGTAGTTTTTCTCCCGCAAAATATTGCCATTTCTTCCTCCTTCTTTTTTCGCGAATCGATGGAGGGAGAGCCTAGCTTGGGCACTGGGCAGACGACGCCAGCAGCAACCCGAGTTGAACCGACCCAACTCACACTCGCTCAATCCACCCACCAGCAGCAGTCGTTCC
>JAAUXV010120953.1_pt1 | contig 12517 bp, 15 predicted proteins | sample 7278181 | NCBI WGS metagenome assembly JAAUXV01 (sample SAMN14350114, study PRJNA611818) | marine sediment metagenome | isolation source: surface marine sediment (2.1m) | place: French Polynesia: Moorea | collected 2018-08
CGAGCCGAACCGAGTCTGAAAAGATCGAGTCTCGAGTCTGCTCGAGTCCGCCAAAATGCCTGTCGAGTCTCGAGTCTCGAGTCTCGAGTCCAGACTCGGCACATCCCTAGTTCTTTTGCCTTTTTTTGCTCTTTTTCGCCTCTTCTTCTTTCTTCCTTTTTTTTCCCCTCTCCTCTCTTCTCTCTCTCTTTGTGGCTGTCGTCGTTCTTCCTCCGCCCGCGCCCTCTGGCCTCGGTCTAGGACGACTTTCAAGCGGGGTTCTTCTGCCTTTGACGTCCTCCCGCGGCCTCTTCCGTCCTCGAAGGGCCTCGGAAATCGAAGGCATGACTCACGCCACAGTTTCGGACCGACCCACAACGGAGGGAAATCTCATCAAGGCACCCGATAATGGAATAAGAGAGAGAGACAAGAGGAAAAGAAACGACATCGTACAAAGCAACACTTTTAATAAGAGAACGGGCATTAAAGCCTAACATTATTCTTGGCGCAAAGAATTAAGTGTTTCTATAGTACGGAAGTAATATAAACATAGTTAATTGTACTCTGTTTCTGTTTAACTGTTTTATACTGGTATTTTGTACAGATCGCACTTAACTGTCGCTCGCTCGTAACCTAATTTCCGCAACTTTTCCTTTTCCCTCGCGGAACCTTTTTCACTCTCTTCTTGTTGCCTGTCACAGGTGCGCCGGAGAGCTCACATAGAAATCAAAAGTGTCGCAAGCTTTTTAACTATTGTTGTTGTTAATAGATATGCAAGAATGGACTATGAATGCTTCTTGAAAGAAGGTATATGAAATACTGTTTTTATTGATTTGTTGATTTTTAATGTTTTAAAAAATCTACCGAGTAAATATATGACAGATCACCTATGCGCAGCTGCCGTGATTAGGCAGAGACACCAAACAGAGTCTTTAGTTTTCCATCAAATTTCAATTTGTTTAACAGTTATCATGTTGTAATGGTGTTTTTACTCTTTCCCTCTTGTCGTACGGATCGAAATCTTGAGCCTAAAAGGAGACAGGCAAAAAATATATATTGCTTTAAATACAAAAGTATTGTTTGGCCTGTTTTCTTTCCCCCAATCTGGCAGTTTTGTTTCGTCTTTCTTTGACCGTGGGAAGTTTTCGTCAGAGTTCAGACGAAGAAGAACCAAAATCTTGAAGAAAGAAACGTCGGAAACAGGTTTTGCAAATTGAAATTCTGCAAATCAATTTTGCAGATTACAGATTTACAGTTTGCAGAGTGCAGTTGCAGAAGCAGAAGCAGTACTTTTGCCTGCTTTTGTTGGTTTCTGTGGCCTTGAATGTGGTGGAGACGGCGGCGGTCTACAACAGCCACATCCTGGCCGTCTAGGTGTCTGCCTGGCTCTCTCGGTTCCCCGCAGTCATCAGGATGCGCCACGGCGCCCCCGCCGGCGCAGAGGTCTCCGCTGCGCCGGGCGTCGTCGTCCCCGGCGCCTCCGCCCCCGCTGTTCCCGGCCCCCGTGTCCACCACTCTGGTTGGCTGGTCAAGTCTCCCCCGCTGGAGCGGGCATCGCACCACCTACTCAAGGCCGTAAGACACCATCATAATGCACAATGTGCATGCCCATAATGGATGGATAGTTGGTACCAGTACCATGGTTAATACTGAATTACCCCCTTTTTTGCCCTGGTATTTTCCTATGGCACCCTTTCTGCCCCCGTGGTTTTGGGGTGAAATTACGTTTCAGAGGTTTTCTTGATTCTATCCTTTACACTTGGTCTACCTCTGACTCTAGCCCAGCTGTTTTGTCGTTATTCGACATTAAGAGTTACTCTTGAGCCTGATGTCGTCATGTGCTTCAAAGATGTAGCTTAACTGTTGACGTATTCAAGATCTTCCATTGGCATTGGCTTCTCCTGGCTCTATAGCGTAGCAGTACAGTAGGTCGGACTCGTTGACGGAATTCGCTATTTGGGACTAGGGTAGAGAATGATTTTTTTCTGCTGTAGTCATGTTTCCCCAAATTCCACAGCACATTTTGTCGACGGTAATGTTTTTGGGATTGATTATTTAACACTTAGGATAAAGATAGGTTGCAAAGCAGCCTCGCTCCTTCAAGATATCACAGTACAATTTGCAGGCGGTGACGAATGACGAAATTGCTCGGGGGATGTTGATGCTTTCGCGGCTTCCGCCCTAAAAATAGTCTCCCTCCCCGGAAGCCCTTCTCCTCCCTCCCCTTTTCGGGTTTCCCCTGTTCCGCCTCCCCCAAGCCGAAACCCGGACTATTTCCGTCTCCCTGATGTCACCCGAACGACGATCGATACGATACCCTTTTTTTCTGTGTCGCCCCCCCGAGGCTGTTCAGTTCCAGGTGGTGGCGGTGGAGGAGCTCTCCTATCTGTTGGTAAACATTGACTTTGCCTCCTCCTCGTGTCCTCGCCCTCAGCCCCTCACTCGAAGCGTAGTCGAGTGTACTCTAGGAGGGCCTCGGCGGCCCCTCTTCGCCGTCCCCTTCCCCCCCACATAATTTGACGTTCTTGCGTCAACCGTTGCCGATCAAACTCGATCCTAGGTGTGGGTTTTCAATTTTGCATTGCCGGATTTTATGCGAAATTGCATATACTCAGTTCAGGAGTACGAGTAAGAGAACCTAAAGACAACTCGCAAGGAAGTTCCTAACCTCAAAAGTCGCTGCGTCATCGAGTCTAAAGAAATAGTTCCCCCTTTGCCTTTTTCTTCATCGCGTCGTGCTTGCTGCCCATGTTTTTGTGAGCCGCGGGGGGGCCTTGCCCATAGCATAGGCGTATAGAGCAATCTCATACGCGCAACGCCCCGGACAAAATTAATGCCCAAAAAGTAGCTCCTCTTTTATTTTTTTTATTCGGCCACTGCCATCTTTTGCCTCAGCAGCCTGTCCATCTCCTCCACCTTCTCGGCCATCTCCCCCCTGACCTGCTGCTCGAACTCCCCCCTCTGCTTCTTGCGCCGATCGTCGCCGGCGACCCCGCCCGTCCGGCCCAACTCGCGGACGAACTCGCGGCGGTCCTCGATCTCCTGCGACACTGCAAAAATAGGACGTGGTTTTGGGTGCTGTTATTTCGTTTCCAACATATCAGAGGACTCACGTTCGTTTAGGCGTCTCTCCCTCGCCTCTAGGCCCTCCTCCGCCTTAGCATTCCTCCTCCTCCTCTCCTCCGCCCTTCTCCTCAGCTCCCCCTCCGATGGCGGCTCCCTTCCTCGAAAGGTCATCTTGAACGCCAGCGCATCCTTCTCTCCCGGATCCACGGCTGGAGCGGAAGGAAACTTCGTTTATTTGAACAAGTCGGCGAATATGGCGCCCCGAATTTTGTTTCTTTCGAAAATGGGGAAATAGTAGCAAGTGTACCTTTCCATTTGGCATTCTCAGGCGCAGGCGGCAGGGTGTCCCTCTCGTAGGCGCCGCTCTCTGCGATGGCGTCCCTCCGCCTGCGCTTCATTATCGACTCCAGGTCAGACTGGCTGGACTTCGCCTTTGAGCTGGAAGGCCTGGAGGAAATAGCGCTAGCATAGCTTTTTGGTGGTGCCAGCGCTCTCCGCTACTTACTTTGAGTCGGATGGAGTCTGAAGCTTGGAGGAGTCCAGTAGGAACTCCTTGAAGCTGGCGGCAGGAGGCTTTGCCCTCTTGTGGTGCTTGACGCTTGAGACCCTTGTCGGCTGTTTGGATGTCCTCGGCGCGGCGGCGTTTGACCTGGAGGGCCTCGGTTCGCCCAGGAACGCTATAAGCTGTGTACCCCGCGCTGGCGAGAGGTTGGCCTCGGAGCAGACCTCCCGCAGGAAGCGGACGGTCTCGCTGCTGTAGCGGGTGGAAGAGGAGCGGATTGGGGGCGAGGAGAGCGTGGTGGGGGTGCGGGAGGACATGCTCAAGTTCAAATGGATATTTTCGAGCACTGTGAAACTAGGGAAAAGAATTTTTCCCCCGTCGAGTTTTATCGACCAAACTTTTGCACGCCGGCCTCTTTTTCGTAGGGCGGCAGTGCGGAGCTTTCCTTCTCGTACGTTGGCTGCTTTGCCTCCTCCCGACAGCTAGATATATGCATGGGTATAAAAACATTATCTGCCTTGATGTCGCCCGCTCAGAAATTTATGTCTCTGAATGGCGCCAGACGCTATCAACTTCTAATTCGGTCGAAGCGACGCCGCTCTCGTCTGGCAAATGTAGTGGGAAAGAAATGCGCCCGCGGTACCTCCTTCCTCCACCACCACCACAGGGATGGAGGGATCCACCGCAACATGTGAGTGAAGAGCGGGAAAGAGTGAAGGGAAGTCTAAAGAGGCAGTGCCGTAGAGTCCTCTTCCGAAGATTTTTCTTTCCCCGGCGTCACCCCCGCTCTCCCCCCTCTTCCCACATATGGCAAAGGGGGAGGGCAGGAGAGGAGGAGCCCCTTCTCTCGCTTCCTCTTTCCTCCTTCTCCAGGCGGCGCTCCGGGAAGTCTTCCTTTTTCTCCCTCCCCCCCCTTCATTCCAGTCCGTGTCTGCCTGCGGAGGGAGTAAGAGCGAGGAGGCCCACCGACTCGTCTTCCAATGGCATAGTTTCTCTCCTTTCCTGGCTTGGGAAGGAGGGGCTACGGAATTTCTCTCGCGAGCTTCCTATCTCGGAAGAAGAAGGAAATTCTGGTTCTCGTTACTTCCTACCGAGATTCTAGTCAGTGTGAACATACAGTGCGTCCTTGCAAGAAAAGGTAGGAGAGCGTCTATACGCATTTTTTGCCTATGTTTCTAAAGTTGCAATTTGATCTTGTCTGCAATGCTTTTTAATATTACTCTCTGGTTGGTTGGCGAAGTCTCCAAAGGCTTGGCTTGAGGTGTTGCATTTAGTTACGGCCAATTCTCGTTCCCCACATTTACGACTCTGCTTCATTCATTTATGTTGTTCCGAGAGTGCGGCGTCCCTTTGTGCGAAGGGTGAAACAGCCAAGGGGGGGTTTCTTCTTACCCTTCCTTTTCCCTGTACACAGGGATGGCGGAAGAGAAGCGAGGAAGTGAGCAAAGAAGGGAAGAGGGAGGGGAAGAGAAAAGGTGAACTATGACCTCCTGCAACTCATAGTCCTCCTTTCTGAGAATTTCTCCTACCTAGGGCATGATATTGTAGGCAGGTGAAATCGTGGGTAAAGTGCTACAGTACAGCGTTTTAATTTTCAGGAATTATTTTGCTCTGTGGGATTTTTTAGCAACTTATGAGCAACTTTTCTTGAAATCACGCTGGAAATTTGGCACTTGAATGGTTATGTTCTTTTGAAACATTTTAAATTAATGACGTACTTTTTCTCCTTTCCCTTTCAGAGATGGCGGCGGCGATGGTTTGTGCTTCGAGAGGAAGTGTCGGCCGGAGAGTGCGGCGGCCACTTTTATCTGGCCTACTACGCTGACGAGCGCGCCGCCAGGAGCGGGAAGAAGCCCAAGGGCCAGATAGACCTCGACGACTGCGAGCAAGTCGATGTGGGATGGACCGTCGAGGGCAACGGCGCCGGGGGCGGCGGAGACCATGGCGTTCATAGGTGAGTCAGTCCCAAGATGAGATAGGGATGGGCGACAAACTATATTTGCGTACAATGGTGCTATACTTTAAATACTTCTCTGACCTCCTCTGGCATGGACTGTATCTCGAACTCTGAAAAATTGAACAATCGTGGAAAGGGATTGCCGTTGGGTAGCTTCATGTCAGTTTCACGAAGCCAGCCGTAGAAAGGATGAGCCATGACTTCCCATGCAGTTGGACGCTTGAGAGGCGAAAAAACAAGTGTCAACTCTAAGAGATGTTCAAGCTCTTCTTTGTCGGTAGGCTCCGGGGGATGAAGCTTTTTTAGGCGCTTTGTTATCGACTTGGAGTCCAACTTTGATGGCTGTTCGATCGGTGACACTTTCATATCTGAGAAATCATCGTCAGAGGGGAACCCAAGATGGTCCATAATCTTTCTCATGTGGGCCTTTGCTCCAGCTCCATGAAAGAAGATGGGTTGACCTAAAGCCATTTCAGACATGAGGATAGCTCCACTCCATACATCACATTTTGCAGAATATTGGTTAGCACCAAGAATCATCTCAGGCGCTCTAAATATCAATGTACCAATGTAGAAGATCATGTCCTTTTCAAGGTCCTCTTCTTTCATCAAAAGACTACATCCGAAGTCTGTTAGTTTGGCAATGCCAAGGTCAGGATTAACTAACATATTTTCAGGCTTTATGTCCCGATGGATTACTGAATTGGCATGACAGTAAGCCATTGCTCTCCACATTTGAAATGAGAACAGTTCGAAATAGAGCCCCAAGCCCACGTGCTTCACATAGTTTGTCTTCATATATTGAAATAGGTCGCCACCTTCAACATATTCCATTATCAAGTGCGCGCGATCCATCTGTCAAAGAAAAAGGATTCTATATCAAAAGTGAATGAGACGGTAAAACTACAAAGTTACCTTGTCCGTGTAGTAATAGAGAAGGTTACAAATATTTTGGTGACTGAGCACTAGGAGGATGCTCTTCTCCATGGAGTTGAGCCTCTCGGGTCCAATGGGATTCTTCACTGCGCAGTAGCCAGTTTCCCCAGTGTATTCATTTTCCAGCTTCATCTTCCTGACACTTCCGAATGCTCCTTTGCCAAGATATGCCACTGGATGGAGGGTAAGCTTAGCGTTTTCTCCTTGAGGGGTCAACGCATGCACGTGAATCACTTTGTCTTCATCGTCTTCGCTGTCATCCGAATCCGATGAGTCGTCCTTTGATTCCGAGTCTTTGGATTCCCTGGTGCTCGCCGTTGATCGCCTGTCTTTACTGACCCTGCCGCCCATGTCATGAATTTAAACTTTCGACAACAAATGTTTTTACAAAAAGTTCACAATTTTAGACGCAATAGTATGAATTTGAAGCTTCTTCCTCAGTTGTGTTTCTGAAACATAGTTAGGAATTTAAGGTGCCTGGCTAAAAATTAGAAAATTTAAGTTTTGTTTGATTTCCCGAGTTTTACCGACCTTAATTTTTCAAAAATAATTTGTTTTAGATACGAACACCTGTTTGACATCAAAACTCCCGGACGTGTTTACTACCTGGCTGCTGACACGGCGGAGGAGATGTCCCGCTGGGTCAGCCTCGTGTGCAGCGCCTGCGGCCTCAGGCAGGCGTCTTCGTCCTCGGCCGCGGCGGAGAAGGAACGGGAGGCCGCCGCAGCCGCCGCGGAGGCCGGGTTCACTTCACTGGCTCTCAACAGGTCAGATGCCGCCACCACGGCCCTCGGCCCTCACTCCTCGACCGTCCTCGCCCCGTCCGGTACCGCCGCAGCCGGGGGCGCCCCTCCACCCTCCAAGGTGCCGCCCCCATCTTCCAGCCCTTACATACACATCTCCACCTGCTACACCGGCGGCAGACCTGGAGCCAAAGGCGGTCCTCCCCAGAGCCCCTCCGTGGTCGCGGCCTCTTGCAACGAGGAGAGGAGGGTAGGTCAATATTTGTAGCCGTAGCAGCATTTAATCATCGTTCATTTTCCTATCCAGTTTGTTGCTCGCAATTCATTGCTTGCTTGTAAACCAATAGCCCTTAGTACACCTTCTGCTCTGCAGTGTACCCGACGCAAATATTTGACTCGCATCGACGGCCACTCACCTCTTTTTCATGCCCCCATGCCGCGACCTAACTTGCTCTTCCGCCCGGGAAAAAATAAAGGTCGTGATATTTTAGTCTGCGACAATTCAATGACGTCTCCTTTTTTTTCCAGCAGAACCACCTCAACAACAACAACCCAACAACACCCATGGACCTGAGCAACTACGACGTTGGCGACGACAGCGTCTTCCTGCCGGACTCCCCGCCAAAGTCCGCGGCTTCCTCCTCGTCCGCGGCTTCCTCCGTATCGACCGCGTTGCGGCGGCCAGTCCTGCCCCCGCCGGGGGGCGCAAAGGGGCCGCAGCAGCAGCCTCCGCCAGGACGCCCGCCAAAGCCACCACACCTGGTATAAATTGCAAAATTCAGTAGAGTATGACCACGAGCAAAATATCGTTTTCTCCGTTCATTTTCAGTCCAACCGCTCCCAGATCTCTCCCCCTGGGTCCTCCTCCACCTCCAGCGGGCCACCCGGCGGCAGTGGAGGCGGTGTCAACGGGGGCGAGAACTACGCCAACTCGAACGACGCCCAGGCAGCGTCGATAGAAGCCAGACAGCAGGCGTGGACTCTGCAGCAGCAGCAGCGCCTCCCGCAACCCCCGGTGTCCAGCCCGCTGAGCGGTGCCCCAGTCTCAAGCCTGGACGACGCCTTAGACACAGCGAGCGACCCCAGCAAGTCAGTCCTGATACCCCCTGCTCCGATCGTCTCTAGGGGACTCAAGCCGGGTAGGGACAGAAACCCACAAAAGTCTGCCACACTTTCCTCTGCCGCCAGACAGCAGCAGCAGCAGCAAGAGCAAAAGCAGTTCGCCACCATGCTGCCAGGGGGCTTCGCGGCCCCTCCAGTGCCGAGGGCGCTCAAGCCCAGGGGCTGCGGCGTCGGCGGAGGGGCAGTGTCGGAGTTTGACCTGAGGGAGCACCACCCACCGCAGCACCAGGCGGCAGAGGTGGCTTCCTCCGACGGCGAGGAGGGAGACTCGGCCGACGGTGGAGGAGGGGCGCACAACAGGGCCACAGTCGCCTCCGCCACCCTGCCCGGGCACAGGGGATACCACCGGAGACAGCAGCAACAACAACAGCACCGCGGCAGGCACCAGCAGCAGCCGCTCTCCGGTCACCAGAGGAGCCACTCCACAGGTCTGGTGGCAGGGCTGGGGAGGGGAAACTTCAGGCACCCAAGCGAAGAGGAGGAGGAGGAGCAGGTGGGGGAAACAGATAACTTTTGTGACATATTTCCTTCAGAGTCTCCTAAATTTTTTGCAGATATACTTTTACATGCCTTCGGTGGAGTCCTCTGGCAAGTTCCCCACCCTGATCCCTGCTGGCCAGTTCGAGCACCCCTCTCTGGCCTACATTGACCTGGACCTGCCCAAGACGGCGGCGGCGGATCGGGGGACGCCGCTGACTCAGCCCAGAACCAGGACTGTCCCCAGAACGGCGACTTCGGCGCTGGCACCGGGGGCTACGCTGCCCACGGTGTCGCCCTCCGCCAACTCTTCCTCCACCGCCTACAAGAGCATAGACTTTGTCCGGACAGAGGCCTTCAACCGCACAAGGCACAAGGTCGAGGAGAAGTATAAGAAGGAGAACTGAGACGGAGAAAAATGTGCTGCTCCTATGACGTGACCTATGTAATGAAGTGGACTATACTTCGGTTCCTAAGTGACATTGTTCTTTTTTCTACGCTGAAGATAAAAGTATCGTAGCCGTCGCCAAGCCAGTGTATCAAGACACGAACAAAAAGTTGGAGACCACCGTATTCATAGCCCGAGAAAAAAAAGCGGCTGCGCTCCCGATGTCAGTACAACAACCCTATCATATGGAATTCACGAGTGTGGAAAAGTATCTTACTCGAAAAGAATACTTTTGAAGAAACGCAAAATGCATTTGCTTTGCCGAATGAAAAAGTCTTGGGATTGTTTTATTATCCTTGCGTTCGTCAGTCAGATCACAGCTTATATGCGAATCAATTTTGCATAAACAGTCAGTATTGCGAGTACCATTTGATTTAAAATTGCCTAATATCGACTAGACAAGTAAGATTTCATTGCAGAGGTAATCTCGGAAATAACCTTTTCGTTTTTGTTTTTCGGATACCCGTAGTCACAAAAAATAACTTTGCTGTCACGAGGAGAAGTATGAGAACCACCCTCCTCCAGAATTCTTGTCGGAAGAGTCCTTGGCCACTTCGCTGACGGGAACGACGATAAGATCCCGGTCGAGGAGCCTCCTCCTGTTCCTCAGGAGCTCCTTCCTCCAGGCCACCCCCATCTCGGACAAGGTCACCGGCGAGGTGCCACCAACCTTTAAAGAACAAATCAGGAATTAATATGACTTTTAAAAAGTTTGATCAACTCCAAGTACCTCCGGCGGCAGCGCGTCGGCACCAGACTCGAACTTCTTCCAGAGCCCCTTGTCGCAACCGTGCGAGGTGATCCTGGACCTGATCTTGCTGGAGAGCAGGTGCTTGACAAAGTTTAGGACTGCGTGCATGGGCAGCGGAAGGTGCAGCAGGTTGATGTCCCGGTGTCGCACCCCGAGGTTCTTCTCGCAGACGGTGAAGAGGCGGCGGGCCTCGGACACGCTCCAAATGCCGCAGTGGGCCAGTGACATGCCTGATAGGTGAATTGCAAATTAATATTTAATGTTTTAAGGAATATTTTCGGTATTTTTACGGTACCTTTGCCCACGATGATGTATGTCATCCCTCTGATCTGGTTCTCCTCGTCCTCCAGCAGAGTCTCCAACGTAGCCATCATGATCTGTCAACGGGACAGCATTTATTTTTTTTACAATTTCCTAAACGAAATTCGTACCCGCATGAGGTGCGTGTTGTTGTGCCTCTCGAGGTCGAACCCGGTGGCCCGGTTCAGGATGACCCGGCGCCCGGAGAGGTCGCGCTCGGGGAGCACAACAATGAACCCGTTGTCAAGCTGCGTGAATGACCAAAAAAAAGTTATTGAATTTCATAGGATTTTGATGTTTTTTTCTCGTACCAGCTCTGTTGCCGACTGCTCCGCCGGGTCCGTCTTCATGAACCAGTCCGGGTTCTCGCAGCGCATCCGGAGGTATCCCAAAAGGACCTTGTACGCCTTGTCAACGTTGAACTTTTGAGAGCGCAGGAACCTAAATTGGGGCATAGTTTCAAAATTTCAGGCGCTGGAGTATTTTTTATTTTAGACATTTTTTTGCCGTACCTCAGGAGAAAAGCCCTGTCCGTCCTGCAGGTGTCGGAAATGTCCTCGTGGCCCCGAATCCTGCGCCGCATCTCAGCCAGGCCGGCCTCCCGAACCTGGAATTTCAGATATTGCAAATGGTAAAAAAATGCTATTTTACCTTAGATCAACGGAACATTGCATGCTCACCTCCATATCCTCCCCCAGCTCCTCCTTGGCTATCCGCGCCAACTCTTCAGTCATCACGAAGCTGCTGCTGTTGCTGCTGGTGGTGGTCACTGCCTCGTCGTCGCTGCCAAGCCCGGAGTCCGAGCCGGGGCCGCAGGGGGGCGTCTTCTTCTTGCTTGGAGACATCGTCTGCAAAGACAAAAAAAATATTCATCCGTGAACAGAACTACTCCGTACTCTTCGTCAGATTTTGTGTTGGGACAGAAAAATCTGCAGTTTTTGGGGGGCGGAGCGGAGGGAGGACCCCCTTTGATGCCATATAATACGGAGCAAGTAGGAAGTCTCCCTCGTACAGTTCAAGAGATCTTTCCCGTGGGGCGGTTAGAGGATTATACTCGCTCTCTCTCTCTGTGGGTCCTGGGAATTCCATCCCAAGATGTGGAAAATGGGACGGAACGGCGGCGACGGGCTTCTTCTTCTTCTTCGCATATGTTTGAGCAGGGCGGAAGGAGGGGAGAGAATAAGAAACGGGTCAGGGTTCTTCGTTGTCGTACGTACGTACGTACACGTACTGCATATCCGTACGAACGAAAAGAGGGACCCACACCATACGGACAAGGAGTGACTGTCCGCCGCCCCTATCTTATTTCCCGATCGCCAACCCGGCACCTTCTTCTTTCCCCTCCGGGACGGACGGGCGAGAAGTGTGCACAAAAGTTTTCGCTGACTCTGCACTTTCTTTTCGCACAGGAGGAAGATTGCCGGTGCAAGGGCGAATTTGGCTCCGACCCCGAAGCGTAGCTTTTTTGCTTCTCCGAAAATTTTGAAGTGAGTTTTTTTCGTACGGTTCCCCGAAAAGCGATTTAAAATTATTGCTTTTTCTAATATTCGAATATCATTCCCGAGAGTGCGGCACAGTTTGGTGAAGGCTGAAGGGAAACAAACTGCATTTTATAAACGCTGCAGCAAGAGGCCCTTCGGTAACGAGATCCTTTTGTCTGGAGCCGATAAATCGGAAATGGCACATCAATTTGGCGACAACGAAGATGGCGAATCGGATAAGCGAAGTAAAGGAAAATTGTAGGGGATGGTAAAAAATTAGGAAAGAGGAGGAGGGGGGAAGACCTCGAAAGTGCAAGTCCAGCAGAACAGTTTTCCCCCCTCTTCTCCTTACATCCAATCCCTGCTTCCCCTCTTTTTTGTGCCATCCTTGACTTTCCCCACTTATTGTGCAGCGCGCCAAATGAACTGGGGCGGACAAGGAGGATTCTTCTTACTTATTTTCCTTTTTTTCCCCCGAAATGTCATGGTTTCCAGCGCCGGCTAATAGGAACAGTTACGCAACAATAGCTTTTGGAACTGGGAAAGGGAGGGGGGAGGACAATGGACCTGGCCAAAAAGACACTTAAATTGTCATTAGAAGGACAAGAGCAGCAGGAAGCAATAACAAGGAGGGGAAATTTACCGTCCCCGCTCTACTTTTCTTTTCTGCTGGGACATGGAAAGAGGAAAAACTTTTCGCATTTGCGGAGGAGATGAGGCCAGTAACTCACCCTTGAGTTTGTCGTCGTGGCGGC
>JAAUXV010210135.1_pt1 | contig 12495 bp, 14 predicted proteins | sample 7278181 | NCBI WGS metagenome assembly JAAUXV01 (sample SAMN14350114, study PRJNA611818) | marine sediment metagenome | isolation source: surface marine sediment (2.1m) | place: French Polynesia: Moorea | collected 2018-08
TCCCCTCTCTCCCAAGGAAAATTGCTGAGTTCTATTCTTCGAAAACCCACTCTCCTCCCCCTCCCCCTCCCAGAGAAGGAGGAGGCACAGACAGACTTGGGCACTCAGAAGTTTGAGGACGGTTGTTGAAAAGGCAAAACCTTTTTCTCCGTGCCCATGTCTGCTTTGCTGTGGGGCGCCGCCGCCGCAGAAATGATCCGCCCAACAGACCTTTTTTCCTCCTACCACGCTCTCCCAGATTTATGTCCTCCTATTTTCATTCACCCCCTCTTCCCTCCGCCCAAGAGAAGAAATAGAAAAGAAGAGAATTATTATTACATATTTCTTCTTCCCTTCTCTTTTTCCCGCGAGAGTTTTGCGGGAATCCGGGTTGAAGAAAAGGAAGTAATTTTTGCTGTTTCCAATATGAGCAATTTCATGTCAAATGAGTAGCGTTTTCTGGCATCTTTCGGCAACAATGTTTCTAAATTCCATACTTCTCCGTGGAGGGATGGAAGAGCCATCAAAGAAGAGATTTTTCTTTCTTTTTTTTCATGATCCGAGGAAAATGGAAAAATAGAAGTTGCAGCGGCGGCGGCAAAGTCATGGAGGAAGTGGAAGGCAATTAAGAAGGGGGAGGAATAAAACGATGCAACAGGATCTCCAACTCTCCCTTGAAGAAGAAGAGGGAGGTGGGATGGGGAAACTCCCACAAAACTTGCAAGAAACGTAAAGAAATTAAGAACAGAATGATTTACAAAGTGGACTTGAAAGAAAATGCGTATTTTTCACAGCATGCGTGAGCCATGAAATAAAAGTTGAACTTTCTGTTCGATCCAAACGGGCTAATGTGTGTGCTTTCCGTACTCCTAGAGGGAGCACTAAAACGGAGCTTTGAAAAGTGCAATAGCATCCTCCACTGCCATTGCCGCTCCGGTAAACTTCTCCTCCCTCCCTCCATCCGACTCAATAATAGAACGGGAGGAGGGCAATTCCATCCCCCCGACTTTTATTTTCGCGCAGAGGGGAGCGGGAAGAAAGCCTTCATTTTCTTATTTCCACCGCCGGAAATATTAGCCTCCCTTTCATCCGTAATTGCTCGCGGAGAAAAAGAAAATTGTCGGCGATCGAGTACTTTCGCCATTTTCCCTCTTTCTTTTTAACGGAAAATAATATTTCGCCCCTTTTTTCCCCGACTTAAAAATGGGAAAATATGATGCCTCCTTGCCCGGAAAACATTTGAGAGAGCCCTAGATTAAGAGGAGAGGTGAAGAGAACGAAGCTTTCTCCCTCCATCCTCCCCCCCTCTTCTTCTTTTCATACAGTATATTCCTCCCAAGAGAGGAGGGGGAGCGGGATTCGCCAAAGAACAAACTGTAATGTTTTCCTATTAGGGGAACACAATCTTGGTGGGCGAATTCGGGGCCGGGGTGGCCAGGCAGGGGGAAGTTTCTGATCAAGAGTGGGATGATATAGAGAGAAGAAGAAGAAGCGTGAGGGATAGATGATTGATCAGCGAAGAGATTATCCTACACGCAAAGTAAAAAAAGAAGAGTATCCTCCCACCATCGCTTTCCCGGAAAAATTCACTCAAGCTTTCCTTTATTCACTTATCGCGTCACGAAAGATTATTATTTTCCTTGTGGGGGGAAGACCGCTGTGTGTACTTTTTTCGCCGCAAATGTTGGCGATGTGCAAGAGACTACCTAGGATGATATGTGCATTTTGTTTTCCCCCCTCTGCAACGGTTGTGAGTGTCAGTTATGACCGTGCGGCAGAAGCAGCGGCCAAAAGATAGGGATTCGCCAACACTTTCACAATCCTAATAATACTCCCAGCTTTCTATCAATAAAAAGTAAAGAAAGTCTGGCGATTCCTCGTCCTTCCCCATTTGCATGATAGTGGCTAAAAGGCGTTGCCCATGCACACCACACTCTCCCTCTCTTTCCTCCCCCCCCTATCGATATTATTATTTCTCCCCTCCAGGGCGGACTTGCATCATAAGAGAATGCAGCATTTTCCCCTCTCTTAACAATATAGTGCAGGGGCACACCATTTGCCAAAAAAGGAGCTCACAAAAAATATGCGACAAAACGTATGTCCTTTGTCCGTATGTGAGACGGCGCGATTTTGGAGAAAGGGGGTAATTCTGGAGAGGATTACATTGTGGAGCTTCCTTTCCCCCTTCTCTCTTCTCCTAAATGTGATTAAATCTGTTGATCCAATAAGTATCCACCCCTCCCCCCTCCCTTTCCCATCCACAAAGTCTTGATACTCCGCTGTTGCTGCCTGAAAGACTTTCCGTAAAGACTTTCCGGTGGGTGTGGTCCCAAAAAAGGGAGGAAAAACCTCAAGTCAGTGGGTTGGAAAGGGCATTCGATTGGTTCCCCGCAAAAAGATAAGAAACAAAATATAATAGGACTTTTTTTCCGGCGTTGCCCTATAAGCTAAGCCCCCCCGTATGTCCCTTCCTCTTATCAGAATGTTGTGTGTGGGGGGAACGAGTCGTTATCAGCAAAGTGTGGCATTTATTGGTCTGGCTTTATTTTCTCTCCCTCGCGCAATAGTGCTGCTTCCCGCAAGCAGAATAGAATACTAAACATTGCACAGGCCACAATAAACTGGAAACAAAGGTTTTTTTTACAATAAAAACAACTACAGCTTGTGTACAACTTCTGTTTGCCAAATTCACAATACTCTAAGCAAAAATGACATGCTCGCCCACGTATGCCTAAGAGGAGGGACGCCGCCGACGCCCATTAGAGGAAGTAAGATAAGGACGGTATCGGACGGCGAAATCGCGCCTTCCTGCTACAACGTTGCATTCCCACATCAACGAAAAAAATATTTCCCTTTTTACCTGCGGCGATAGCCGTCAGGTCAAGTAATGGTCCCAGTTGTTTATTAAAAAAAATCAGCAGTGAGAAGCAACATGTGGGAATTCGTGGGGCAGTTTCACTTCTTCTTCGTTCTGCGGGGAGAAAGGGGAAGAGAGCGGAAATCCGATCAATTTCGCCTCGGTGACCTTTTTTACTCCTCCGTATCCGTATCTTTTCCTTTTTTTAAGAACACGGTTTTCCCCGAATTTATTGCCCATTCGGGCGGAGAGACAAGGGGGGAAAGAGATGTAGTTTGGAGAGGGCATTGGGGCGTCACGCTTTTTTCTAAGTTCCCAATATGCAATTATCATGCTGAGGAGGGGGAGGGGGAGAAAGAGAAGAAACCGATACGTAGAAAATCGTGAAAGGAATAGAGGGCAATAAAAATTGAAGAGAAAGAGGGAAATCATCATGCGGGAAACAGTACGAAATGATTTTTTCCTCCGCATCATGACGTGGCAACAAAAGGGAATCGAAGAAGCTGTTCAATATGTGGTTCCAGTTTTTCCCGCTAGGCGCCGCCGCCTCCCACATAGACGAAAGGACAGAATGCTCTCCTTCGAAATGAAGCGCCCTCTGGCGGCAGAGCCGGGAAACGCATCTTTTTCCCCACACTCAACAACGCGCGTGCGCCCGGCGCCTTTCGCGGAGGAGGCAGGAGCATCGATCGCAGTTTCGGGGCCATATGGGAAAGTGGAGGAGGTCGGTCTCATGAATGGCGGGGGGTGGAGGAGGAGGAGGACCAGGGGGGGGAGGAGAAAGGGTTAGCGACAATTGCGAGTTCTTTTTCTCGTCATCCGGGTATGCTGCATAGGCATAACATCATAATTGAAACTAGGGAACTCAAAATAATCTCTCTCTCCTTTTTTGGTGTTGGTGTTGGGGTTGGGGAGGGGCGGTGTTGCTTCATGAATTGACTTTGCCTAAAAAGGCTGAGAAGAATCTGTACAAGTTATAATTATTTGCTGCTGCCCTCCTTCCAAAACGGAGGAGAGATGCTTCAAAATAAAGATAAGCTCGGTTTTATCGAACACACGATTGTACCATTTTCTTCATTTTCTAGCCGGATGCAAAAACCAAAAGCTATCGATTCCCCATCCCTTCACCCCACAAAAAGACTCAAAAAACCCCGCTATTTTCGAGTGAGTGCCTTCTTGCTTCTTCATCGAGTATCCCTCTCCTCCTCCGCCTACCTACTTGACTTTTTTGGGGGGTTGGGGGGCGTCGGGAAGAGGAGGAGCTGCAACAGTTAGTTGTTGTCGGGCTTTCTCCCTTCCCACCCAGGAGCCCAAAAGGGCCCGCTTTCTTCTCCTGACGTCATCCAGTGACGTCATCGTAGAATAATGAATGGTGAAGGTTCGAAAGGTCCGGAAAGGGGAGAAAGAAAGAATCCCCCCCCTTTTCACCCCCCCTTTTAAGAGGATTCGGGAAAGGTTGACCATCATTTTTTGCCCCCCCCCCAAAAAAAAAGGCGGGAGGGGAGGGGAATTCCCCTCCTGGTCTTTTCTGGGAAACGAAAGGACAGGTTGGTTGGCTTGGCAAAGCAGGATTCTCTTTCTGCGCTCAAAATAGAGAGGAAAATGAACTTTGTGGCGGAAATACAGCTTTGCAAGGGCGCGTGGGCTTCACTCTCGCAGAGCAGAGGGAGAATCGCCGAAATCGAAAGAGACCTTGGCTTTCTTCCGTAAGAAAAGGTTGGGAAATGGGGTGAAACTGTGACCAGCACGGATGCACTTACTTTGGGGAGTCTGTTTTCGGGTGCTCCAAAGAGGAGGAGGAGGATTTTCGGCAACATATGGTTCGGGAGGGGGGAAGGGGAGAGAAAGGGCTGACAAAATAGGCACCCACTACCCTTTTCCTTTCTCTCTATTGAAGTTGCCCATCAGAAAATTTGGAGGGAGGTCTCGTAATAATTTCTCCCTTTCCGGCGGTCGGTCGGTCGCTGGGACGGATGCAGCGAAAGAAATAGGATTTGGGCTCTTCTCCGCCATTCATTCAAGCTTGAGATATGTATGTATATAGAGACACTTTTTTTTCCTGCGCTAAATACGTAACGCAGAAAGCGGAGGCTTTTCTATAGCTGTGGCGCAGGCTGAGGCGTAACAAGTGGTTGTGAGGTGCGCAAAAAAAGGCGCAGATTTCTACATGGCCATTAGTGCGCAACAGGATATAAGGGAAAATAATGCTTACTAACAATTTGACGTAATAAATAAAATCCGATTTCTATGCATTGTATTTCTGTATTATTCGCCAAAAAATGGCAAAAGTCGAAAGTGTCCTTGGCATTGGCAATCAAGCGAGGAAAGAGGGAGGGAGAAGGGATTTTTTTCTCTTTTCGGCCGATCGGCCCCGCTGCAAAACAAAACACACAACCCCTTTGTTCCCTTACGTATTTCGGGAAATGTTTGCCTTTTTTCCTCCCTTTCCTTATTTGGCAAACCAATTTCCTCCCTTCCCATACTGCAGTCTCTTTTTACCCAGGATCTCCCCCGAGGCCACTCCTATTTCTTTTTCCTGAACTGGGGATCACGATTTTTCGGGGCGATCCAAAGAGGCACTCGAAATTCGCAGAAGAAACTGAGCATAAAAGTAGGTTCCCACATAACATTTTCGCGGGAAAATCTTGCACAAGAAAACCGATGAAATTTTGAGACCCCCCCCCAAAGAGTTACTTTTGTGACTGGACTTGAAAAGTCGGGCGGCGGCGGCGGTATTATGGCATTCTACCCTGTACTGTAGAAGAAAAGAGGTACTAAGCCCTCTTTGCGATGAGTTGGCACGGTCTGCCAAAGGGAAAAGGAGGGGCGCGGCGGGCAAATAAAAAAATCCTTCTTCTTCGTCTGAGGGAGAAAAGGCAAGACATTTGTCACCTTGTCACCTCACCCAAACCCACCAATCCCCGAATATTCGCTTCGCGCGCAGGGAAAAAAGTCCGCGAGTCATCCTTTGAATTTTCTCCCCCTTCTCCCATGTTGCCTTATACGTGGAGAAAAAAAGAGAAGATAAAAACGATTGTTTTTTTCGCACAAAAGGTGCAGTGACATTTTGGGGGGAAATCACTAGAAGGTTGCCGCCACTTGCCGCACAATCCTTTTGCACTCAAGTGTTTCTTAAAGTTTACAGTCTGTTTCCGTCGACGACGACGGAAGATTCGAAAAAACCTCACATTTTTACGGGGCCACAAAAAGACCTGGTGTATAAAAAAGGCGCCTTTCCGACATTTCCCAAACTTTGGCGAAACACTGCCAATTCAAGTTCGCCTCCTAGGGTGTAAACGGCAAATTTCGGGACTACCGACTGCACTTTCCCACAGGCACAAAAAAGAAGCCCTCCCTTTTTATTTATTTGAAAGTTCGCCCCCAAGGCACCAAGGGAAGAAGGGGTGAGGAGAAAAGCGCCAAATGCACTTCTGCCAAACGCGAAATTTTCGCAAGGATATTGCAATAGGCGGGCAAAGCAAAAAGAGGCGAAGAGGGAGCGCACTTGCAATCCGCCGCTATACCGTACTACTTCTTGTTCTTTTTCAAGGCAACTCTCTGTCCCGAATTTTAAGAGCTCCATTGAATCGCCCAATTAAAAGGCCTACACCCCCTTTTTTACCGTAAACTTTTTTTTTATAAAAAGCGTTAGATGCTCCCCCCATCGTCCTTCGCGGGGTGACGCTGCGGGAAAATAAATTTCGTAAAAAGGGGGGGGGGAGGTTGCAATTGAGTGTCCCTTCCTCCCCTGAAAGGTGATAAGCCAAAAAAAAAAAAAGAAAAGGTGGGGAATGGGCATTCGTGCTGTGAGAAAGAGGCGGGGAGGGAAAATTACGAAACCACCGCCTCCGAATAAGGCCCAATTTGAGCCACTCCCAAAGAGGAGAAAACGCAGCAACATCCAACATCTTTTTTTTTCTTATTCGCTGCTTCGGGATTTGGGAAGGCGGAGTGAGTGTACTTGGCCTCCTCCTTTTCCTTCGTATCGCCTTTATCGATCGTATACGTTGAGGCGACTCCTCCTTCCATGAAATATGCATGGGGAGACAGGACCGTCTGACACTGAGGCCTCTCCTTCCCTATTCACGAAAAGTTTTTCCCACACATGAGATGAGCTAAGAGTCAGTATCCAAGTGTACTGCAACTGCAACCAGACAGTCTCCGAAAGAGCTCGTAAAAGTTGGGTACCTGTTATTTCAATACATTTGGCGAGAAACCAACTTTCCATTTCCCTTTTTTTTCGCGGGCTTTCCTCTTCTGACGCAAGCAAACATTGATTTTTTGACGGCACACTCACACAACGCGCTTTCCCACAAGAAAGGCAATCAGTCCCGCGAACACATTTTTGAATGAAACCATCGATTCCGGCGCCACTGTCAGTTTCCCAAATGAAAATGGCAAGTAAAGTTTAAACACCCTTTCAAGCCGTTGTCTCTTTGTGTGTACTCAACGAAATATCACAATGAAAGCTAAAAGCACTCAAAAAACCTTTCTAGCTTGAAAAAGTGACGGTTGCGGGCGAAAAACTTGAAAAAGTCGTTTTGTGTTCCCCCCTTTTCGCAAAAAGGGGTCCAATTATCCTGATGTATGGATATGGCATGGAAAAAAAACGGGAAAGGGAGGACAGTCGCCTTTTTTATTCTCTGTCACGAGTCCTTGCCATTTCGTCGGTTTGCCATTGGAATGTCGGTCCTTTTCGCCCGAAGAGTTCGCCAAACTCAATTACGATACCTTTTTGGGGACAATTTTTTTTGGGGGGGGCCCCTGTCTGGAAACCAGTTCGAAAGGAAAGGAGAGTGTGGCAACTGTTGATGAGCTGAAACACCATTTTCATGTTCGAATTCTTTCCTGTCATACAAAACCTGGGGAGGGGGGGGAGAAGAGGTGAAGCGGGATCTTTCAATTTCTCGGGAATGCCAGAAAAACCACAGCAGGGCCGGTGTTGACATTTCGGAGCTCCCTCTACCCACGAAGGGAAGAAGAAGAAGCTGGGCAACATTCTTCTTCCTCCCCCAGTTTCCGATTTCGGATCGGCACGTCCACTGCTTGTGTTTCCCCAGAAAGTGTTTGTCTTTTCGAGAAAAAAAAGACTCTTTCTTCTTGTTTTGAATGGATCGAGAGGAGAGGAGGAAAATATGCAGTTAAGTTGGAATATCCGTGGAAAGAAAGACATTTAAAAGATCATTTGGTTACGAAGTTGCGCGAAAGACGCAGACATGATTTAAAAATACAGCAATAAGAGACATGACTGACAACAATCTCGAATTGGATGGAGAGCCAATAAATAGTCTGCTGCGAAAAAAGCGGGAGATGGAGAAATGAGAAACGCATTTGCGAAATTAGACGCAAAATTCCATCCTTCCATCCATCTCCCTCCCACAGATCTCGTTTCTTACCCTGCCCGACCGAGCGTGGCATTTTGCTTCTAAAAGAAAAGGGAATTTTTTTGTGCCGTCCTGCGGTGGTTTATGGGGGGGGGGAGCGGGATTCGCCGAATTCGCGGCCTTGCGAAATCAGTCAAACGTGCAGGTTTTCTATTAAATTGTTGAAAGAGTAGCAAGAAACTGGTTCTTTCCTTTCAGTCTTTCGTAAATGCGCGCTCGCCAACATATTCCAGGCTATCGGCTAGAAATAAATGCACAAAGAGCGAATATTATTGAAGAGGTTTTTTTATTTTTTTGTGGTTTATAAACGTGAAAACATGCATGCATTTGGAGAAAAAGGTGTCGTGTCAAAACGTATTGCGTTCCAGGTAAGCGAGCAGAAATGGACATATCTTTTGAAAATCTTAAAAATACAGAATGCAGAAAAAAGCAGGCACAGCATCCGCTACGGATTTTCCCCGCGTGTTACATAGGCGTTAAATTAGCAAACATTCAAAGTTGGACAAGAGAAAAACTTCCTTTGAACGACAAGAAACCAAGCCTCCGTTGAATCTCTAATCAAACTACTGTACCTATACCGTAGAGGAGGCCAATAGAGTCAAGAGCAGCACACCTCTTTCCCTCTTTCCTCTCCCGTAGTAAATCAAAGTCTCCGTTTCTCCACACTCGGTCTGTAGGTCGGTCGGGCGGCGGTGGTGGATCCTGAAATCCGATCCCTGTATAACCCTCCATCCTCTCTCCCGAACACACACCACCCTTTCCCCCCCGAAGAAGAGCGGTTCTCGATTCTAGTTGCGTCCGCACGAATTAGGAGGAAAAAATCCATGTGCGCACCAACCAAGCCAGGTGGAATGGAGCAGAGGAGGAGGTCCCCCGTTGCCACGCAGGGCGAAGTACCTTCTTGATAACTTAATCCCTCCCCAATTCTCAGCAGCCTCCACCTTACTCCCTTAAAACAGAAATAAATACCTCCCCAAGGTTATATGGGATTCTGTGAGCGGAGCCAAGCCGGTGTGAAATGCAATGCTGCAAGACACAGAACCTGGGTTGGCATAAATGGCTATTTTTTCCTTCTTAGTCCAGAAGAGAAATGCAAGTGTACGAAATTGTACTTTCTCAACTCCCCCCCTTTCCATTTCATCCACTTGTTGATTCGATGGAGCAAGAGGGGAATTTTTTTCTCCCTCCTCCCAGAAGCGGCATCAGCAGGCTGCTGCAATTCACCCTCCTCCAAAAAAGGGGGGGAAGAGTTCCAACAACCAACCCTTTCCCATCCCTGACATTTGATGACTTTTCGCGAAAAAAAGGAGGAGGAGGGCCAACCTCTCTTAAAACGAAAAACCCTACTTCTTCTTCTTCTCTGCTCTTTGCGCGAATTGGAATCCCCCCCTTCGGTGTCAAGGACGATACAGGAGGGGGGCAAAAAACGCTCGCTCTCCCGAATTTTTTCCTAAAAAAGGGTAGTGAAAAAGCTTTTTTAAAACCGGCAAATAGTTTGGGAAAACTCCCAAGGCGACGGGAGGGGCGCGGCTGTCGCGGCCGCTTTTGAGATGCAGGCGGCGGCAAGAGCCCTTTTTTGAATCGGAGGAATAAATACTTTTTTTCTTCATATTCCCCTCAAGGATATGTGGGAATAAGAAGGGGGGGGATACGTAGAAAAGTAAAAGGAGACTGACTGATGCAATCTGGCTTCTCTTTCAAAAGAGGCCTCCTCCTCCCCCTCCTCCTCCCATCGCAGCCGACCAAGGCAAAAGCCATGGGAAACGGGTGGGATTGACGACTTGGATGTATTTCCCCTCTAGATGGAAACTCTTTTTAAATATATTATTTATTTGAAGAAAAAAACTCGATCGATTGACGTCGCATCCGGGAAATAACAGGAGGTACTCCCGAAAAATCGCCTTTGTGCCCTCCTCTCTTGTCATAAATTCTTTGTTATTTTTTTTCTCCCATTTTAATGTGGGAACTGACCGTGCGCGTGTACGGAAAAAGGGAAGAAGTATAATTCTCGAAAGGGCAGATTTCCCGACTTCGGCTGCGGCCTTGTCACAGAAGGGGAAAAAAAGAAGATTTACGGGAATTTAACGTCGGAAATCAAAGTCGTCAAAAGTCGTTTCAATTTTTCCTCTTTTTCCGGGAGAATCGAAGGGGCGCACGATTTTTTCTCCCGAACTCAGAAATGTCTGGGTAAATTTGGGGGAAATCGAAGCTTTTTTTCGAGCTCTGGGTACAACGACCGCAAACAGCCACTGAAACACACACAGATGGGCCCCCTTTTCCCCTCTCCATTCTCTCTCCGCAGGGAAGAAAAAAAAATAATATTCCGTGTCAGTTCTGTCTGGGCTTATTCATACAAATTCCGCCTCCCCACCTCCCCCCGGTCTCCCGGAAATCCGGCGGTAAAAAAACGTATTCATACACATATATAGAGACAACTAGAGGAGAAATGAATTGCTTCGAGTCCCCCCCCCTCTAGCTCTTGCGTGTACGTCGTACATTGTGCAGACTCCACTAGAGAGAGCGAGAAAAAAAAACTCGCGCAAGCACACTCTATTCTCATAACTTTTTTTCCGGGCGAAATTTCGTCGTCCGGTTTTTTTAAGCTGGATCTCCCTGACACAGATACCCCAGAGGGAGGAGGAAGAGCACTCTTTTATTTGCAGCGGCTGCCCGCAAATTCGCGAATCTGGAAGCTGCAAAAAAATAGAGGGCGAAGAAAGGGGGGGCTGCAGCATAGAATTATATCATTTGGGTATTTTTGGCCATTGACAAAAAATGTCAAAAAATCAATACAAATACTATATTTTTACGTCTAACGATTAAAACAACCGGAAAGAACACTCTGTCCCTCCAGGACCTCTAAGCCCTCGCAAAATTAAGAATCCTTGGGAGCCTATGTGGGGGAAAGGAGGAGGGGGAGTAGGTGCTATCCAAACAAAGGCTGTATTTGCTCAAACGACGCCTCCTCCTCTTTTTCCGCGTAATGTATTTCGCTCTGGATTTTTTTTTTCGGTGTGTGGGAAAGCGCGATGAGTTGTTGGATTTGGGCCTTTCCCCCATTCCTCCAGGCGAGAGAGAAGAAAAGATCATAATCTGCACTCACTCGAAAACATCTGAAAGGCCCAACAACGATTTTCCCAGAAAGACAAAAGAGGGGAAAAGTGGAAGTGGAGAAGAAAGTTGATCGAGAGTAGAAAAAACTTATTCTTGGTGAATTTCCTACCTACGCAACAACGGGGAATGCCCAGAGAAATTTGGGGCGAGAAGGAGAGTGTCTGATAGCTTTCTGGCTGGATAATTTCATCTTCCCAATTTGTTTTCTCTCCTTCAGTGGCCGCCTCCCCCCAAAAGAAAGGGAGGAAAAGTGTATTCAGATTTGGCGAACTTCGCGCCAGACCCTGACCTTTCATGTCCGGCCCCACACATCCTCTCTTTCCATTCTCCGAATTATACGCCAAATCGGCCTGTGCGCCGAAAACGGTTCGTCATCGTGGAATTCAGAAAAGCATGTACGACACATACTCGCGTTTGACACACAACGGGGAAACAACCAAATAAACACGAACTGCGGCGGCGGCGACAGTTCATTCCCCCCCTTCTCTCTCTCTCTCTCTCTCTCTCCAACGTAGGGGGGTCGGAAGAGGAGAGAGGAAACTGGGGAGAGAGAGAGATTCGCCAAAGATGGGTGTGCGAAAATTGAAATCAAGCATTTTATTTTGCTCGGGTGCCAATACCATTTTTTGGCATTGGCAATTATTTGGCAGGATCAACAGTACGGACTGGCGAAATACGCACCGCCGCCCCCGAATCACTGGCTGCCATGGATGTTTCATTAGATGCTAGTGTAGGAGAGAATCGAGGGGGAGCCTACACATACACACACTTGCCCTCACACCCATACGTACAGCCTCTGTTTCCCCCCGACTTTTTGCCCTTGCAGCACAAAAAAACCTCTCTTCTGGTCGAGGAGGAGGACGAGAAGGGCAATGAGGGCAAACCGGACAAAAAAAAGAATAGTTTCGTTGTACAGAGTATAGTACACGATAAAATAGTTTGACCTGTTTTATTTCCCCCCCTTTTTTTCAGGGGAAACAAACAGCTTCAGAGCGGCCAAGAAGAAGAGTGGGCCACTTCCAGAAGAAAACTGGAATGGATTCCACCTGCTTCCATCCAAAAAGGAGGAGGAGGAGGGAGGGACGGAAAAAACCCTAGAAGTCAGTCACACTCACACACAATTCGGGGGGGGGGGGGGGAACAGGCCCCCCCCCGCCCCCA
>JAAUXV010290244.1_pt1 | contig 12493 bp, 14 predicted proteins | sample 7278181 | NCBI WGS metagenome assembly JAAUXV01 (sample SAMN14350114, study PRJNA611818) | marine sediment metagenome | isolation source: surface marine sediment (2.1m) | place: French Polynesia: Moorea | collected 2018-08
CGACGACCGTACCGATCACGAGCATTGCGAGCGCAAAGGTCACAGATATATGGCTTGTGACGGTGAAGAAATACGGGAACATACCAATGAGATTCGCGATCAAAATAAATAGGAAAAGCGAAAAAACAAGGGGGAAAAAGCGACGTCCCTCTTTGCCGGCTATATCCCGTAAAAACCCATCGACAAATCCGTAAGTGATTTCGACAAGCGTCTGAAAACGACCCGGAACGAGCGTCCGTCCACTCGAACCCAAAAGAACAAAGCCGATGCCAACAAGAGAAGTCGCGATCATGAACATCGACGCATTCGTAAGCGAAAGCGTCGTCTCGCCAATGTGACCAAAGGTCACAATGTCGGAAATCTCAAACTGTTTGATCGGATCGTTCGCCATCGGAGTGTAAACTTAGAGCACAGAAACAACGGAGCCATCAAAAAACCTTTGATCACGGCGCACCTTAACAAATTCCGCGCGCGTTTCAATGCCTTCCATCCGATTTGTGCGAAAAAGTCCCCTCATTCCGACGAGGAGGCCGTGCGTGTGATTATGAAAATTGCCGAGGCAAAGCCCAAAGCCACACCCGTGACAAGTCCAAAGGGGCTAAGCGAAAAAACTCTGTCGATCATGTAGCCTAAAAAGGCGCCGACGAGGATCGCCGCAATGAAATCGCTCACCATGCGACCGGCCCGCTGCCTTTGTCGACGCCGATGCGCGTGAAGATCATCATCCGGTTCGGCCTTCGACTGGCTTCGCACAAGCTTCTTATCAAAGCGCGCAAGACGGCGTTCGAGATCCTCATGATCGCTCCGACCGGTCATGGGCAATATACGCGCGCCAAAAGGTCTATCAGCCTTAGAGGCGTTAGAGACTGAGCCATGGTCGAAACCGCCCTATAATACCATCTTGCCCTTGAGACGTGTGCTCGGACGAAAGGTCACGATGCGATGCTGCTTAACCGGAACCGCGCGGCCGGTTTTGAGGTCGCGTCCTTTGCGGGCCTTGCGGTCCTTGACCGAAAAAAGACCAAACGATGAGAGTAAAACACTTTCTCCCTTCACGAGGTGATCGGAAAGCGTCGAAAAGAAGTCCGCGACGAAAGACGCCGATTCGTTTTGCGAAAGGCCTACGCGGCGATGTATGGTCTCAGCCAGATCACGACGGGTGATCGTGCGCGGGGGCATCGTCGCCTGCGTTTCAGACGGACTCTCGGGTGGCTTCGTCATGGGTGATCCTCTTTCGCTTTGGTCTTCGACGCGCAAACTGCGCCGGGTTTATGTCCCCTTGCGCAGGCTTCTGTTCTTCGCCCCGGCTCCTGTTCTTCGCCCGGGCTTTTGTCCTTCGGCCCTCGCGGGGGATGGGCAGAGCTCACGGCATAAAGATTAAGTCAGAGCGGCCCGCGAGGCAAGCATAAAGGTCTGGACGGCGGTGGCTACGGGCGTTAACGATAGCCTATGGATAGCGAGGCCTCCACAGATGGATCGTCTGGCGGTGCGGCGCAAGCCCGCCCCCCGAGCGAACCCCTGCTTGATGTTGCTGATCTGGTTGTGGGCTTTGGCGCCGTTGAGGTTTTGCGAGGTGTGAGTTTTCGCTTGGCGCGCGCGGAGGCGATCGCCCTGATCGGATCGTCGGGTTCGGGGAAGTCGGTGCTCATGAACACCCTGATCGGCCTTAATCCGAAACGCTCGGGGCGAATCGCTTTTGAAGGACGTGACTGCGCGCATGTTCGTGGACCGAGAGTTGGCGTTCTTTTCCAAAACGGCGGGTTGTTTTCGTCGCTCACGCTTGAGGAAAACGTGATGGTACCGATGCACGAGCAAGGACTTTTCGCGCCGCACACACGTTTGCATCAGGCGCGCTACCGCCTCGATACGGTTGGTCTACCGGCCTCGGCGGCGGCCAAGTATCCGTCGGAGATTTCGGGGGGCATGGTCAAGCGCGCGGGAATTGCGAGGGCGCTGGCTCTGGATCCGGCGCTTCTGTTTTTGGACGAGCCGACCTCGGGGCTTGACCCGACGAGCGCGCGTCAGGTCGATGAGCTTGTGCGGCAAATTCAAACCGCGCTGGGGTTTTCGGCGATCATCATCACCCATGCCTTGTCGAGTCTGGAGGCGATCTGCGACCGCTATGTTGCGCTTAAGGATGGACGGGTCGCGGCGACGGGGCCGCCGAGCGAGATCGCGGCCTCGCCCGATGGAGCCGGTCTTTGATCGGGGCACGGGCGCAGAGCGTGGGATGCCCGTTTGCGGGCTTGTAATCGAAGACGTGTCTTTCTAGTCTGTAGGGGCCGTGGAGGCAGATATGGATACAAAAGCAAGTCATTTTCTTGTTGGTCTTTTTGCCGTTTTGGGCGTCGTCTTGTTGTCGGTGAGTTTTTTCGTCTTTGACCCATCGGAGCGCTCTAGCGCGTTTCTGACCTATCGTCTGGTTTTCCAGGGCTCGGTTCAGGGATTGACGCAAGGCTCGCAGGTGACGTTCAACGGCATCCCCGTTGGCAATGTGGCGCAGGTGACCTTCGGTGAGACGCCGAGCGAAGTTGACGTGCTGATTAGCGTGTCGGATGAACTGGTGCTGCAACGGAGTACGTCGGCGACGCTCTCCTATCGGGGCTTGACCGGCTTTGCGAGCGTCGAGCTTTTTGGCGGTGACGCGCAGGATGAGCCTTTTCTTCCGCTGGAAGAAGACCCAGGCTCCAGCTTGCGCGTGCGCGGCTCGCAGATCACCGACGCTCTCGACGGCGTTCGTAAGCTGATGGACCGGGCGACAATCGTGATCGAGGAGGTCGAAACGCTTGTGAGCGACAACCGCGAGTCGGTTCGGATCATCTTTGAGAATCTTGGCAAACTCAGCTCGACCCTTGAAGAGAACGGCCAGCTCTTGGTGACCTTCATGACCGATAGTGTTGATTTTGCGGAGCAGGTGATTGTTCTGACGCAGAACATCGCCTCGTTTACGTCGGACTTGCAACAGATCATTGAGGTCGTCGATGCGCAAACGCTTGGCAATATCGTTGGCGACGCGGAGCAGTTTATGTCCGGCATGGCTTCGGTTGCCGACGAAGCGGTAGACGCGGTCGCGGAAACACGAACAGCGGTGCGCGCGGCGAACGATATGCTTGGTGGCGCACAGAGCCTGATCACGGCCGCAGAGGGGGTAATCGGCGCGGTGGAAGTGGAGGCGCTAGGCACGTTCATCACGAATGCCGAGCGCTTTTCAAATGACCTCGTCACTGGCGGTCAAGACTTTTCTGCCGCGGCGAGCGGGGCGCGCGAAATCGTGGTGCGCACGGACGAGAGCGTCGGAAATCTGCTCGACGCCATTGAGCCGTTGACGCAAGAGTTGATCGGAGGCTCGGGTGCGGAGTTTTTGTTTGAAATCGTCGGGGCGACCCGTTCGGTAAGCCGGGCCGCTTCACAGCTTGCGTCGCTGACCAAGAACGCTAACGAGCGGATCGCAAGCATCGGCGACGAGCTTGAACAGACCATCGTGCGTGCGCGCATCGACCTTGAGCGCATATCGAATCGCATTCTTTTGCTCGCCGAGCGCTTTGAGAACCGTCCGCAGGACTTTATCTTCCCCGGTGATCGACTTCCGCGCTACGAACCATGAGACCGGTCCTTATGAGAATTTCTTCATCTTTTCGTCTTTTTTCCCTGTTGATATTGGCTTTCATTCTTTCGTCTTGTTCTTGGCTTTTCGGTGACCCGGACCCGATATTCGATTTTCCTTTGACCGAAGCGCCAAGACTTTCGCCCAGCCACGACGTTGACCTAGTCGTCTCGGAGCCGAAGTCAAGCGGAGCCTTGGAAGGCAATTCCATCTTGTTGCGTCTTTCTGACGGTCAGACGCTTCTCTACCATGGGAGCGGTGTCCTCTCGGATCGTTTGCCGAAGCGCGTTGCCTATAGCCTTCTTGAAGCCTTCGTTGACTCTGGTGGGTTCAGTTCGGTCTTTGGTTCAGCGGTCAATAGTCGTTTTGACTTTCGGCTCGCGAGCGACATCTTGCGCTTCGAGATGGTAGAACAGTCGAGTGGGGCGTTTGTTGCGGTGGTGCGTATCAAGTTCGATCTGATCGACCAGCGCGACTCGCGCGTTGTTGAGTCGCGCCTATTCTCGTCGCAAGTCGACGCATCCGGGGGTGATATCATAGCGATGGTCGCCGCTTTGGGTGCTGCGCTTGATGAGGTTCGGGAGAAGGCGGTGCGCTGGGTACATAGCCAGATTGGCGTGCGCTTCGTCAATGAGATTCCAAAAGCGCGCGAGTGATGACTCTTGTTCGCCGTTTTGCGCCAGAAGCCCAGTCTCTTGACTTCAAGGCGCTTGCCGAACATAAAATAACGTCTCAATCAGGCGAGTCACGGTGCTACCTCAATAGCGCTATGAAGAATAGAGCGCCGTGAAAAATAAAGTGGCTTCGGTTCGGCGAAAGTCGGTGCTATACTCGCATTGAGGCAACCTGCCTTGACCGAGGCAACCTGCCTTGACCGAGGCGTGGAACGGGCCATAACAATGAGGAGTGCCTTATGGAAAACTTGATCGGTGCCTACTTGCCGCTCGTGGTCTTTTTCCTTCTATGCCTCACCATCGGCCTCGCCTTACTCCTGGCACCGTTTTTCCTTGCGCCCTCCGCACCCGATTCGCAAAAAAATGCCCCCTACGAATGCGGATTCGAACCCTTTGACAACGCGCGCATGCCTTTCGATATTCGCTTTTATCTCGTGGCGATCCTCTTCATCGTCTTTGACCTCGAAGTCGCGCTTCTGTTTCCTTGGGCGCTCGCCTTCGACCTCGTCGGACTGAGCGGTTTCATCGCGACCTTGATCTTTCTGACACTTTTGACCGTCGGCTTCGTCTATGAATGGCGCTCCGGCGCATTAGAGTGGGCGTGAGGACCATGATGAATAAAAACCTACTCTTCACACCCGAAGGTGTCGGCGCTGCAAGCGCACCGAACAGAGCGCCCCAAGCCCTTGCAGACCCCCTGCTTGAACAGATGAGTGATCGAGGGTTTCTCGTCGCCTCCTCAGAGGAACTTATCAAGTGGGCGCGAACCGGGTCCTTGATGTGGATGACCTTCGGCTTGGCCTGCTGCGCCGTCGAAATGATGCAGGCCTCAATGCCACGCTACGACGTCGAGCGATTTGGATTCGCGCCACGGGGCTCGCCGCGACAATCAGACGTCATGATCGTCGCCGGAACGCTCACAAACAAAATGGCCCCCGCCTTGCGCAAGGTCTACGACCAAATGCCAGAGCCGCGATACGTCATTTCAATGGGGAGCTGCGCAAACGGTGGCGGTTACTACCATTACTCCTATTCGGTCGTGCGCGGTTGCGACCGAATCGTTCCGGTCGATATCTACGTTCCAGGCTGCCCACCCACCGCCGAGGCGCTTGTCTATGGCATTTTGCTCTTGCAGCGTAAAATTCGACGCGTCGGCGTCTGGCGGCGTTAGGCAGACCCGGTATGGAAGACTGCGATGTCCTGTGCGATGACCTCCGTCTTGCTTTGCAGGAAGACTTTTATCGACTCTCTTGCGCGCGCTCTGAGGTCACGCTAGAGACAGAAAGCAAATCGCTTTGCGCGCTCGTCGAGCGCCTTCGGGGGCATGGATCGCTGAAGTTTACCACGCTTATCGATATCTGCGGTGTGGATTATCCCGATCGCGCCTTGCGGTTCGACGTGGTTTACCACCTGCTTTCTCTCGTGCATAACCGTCGAATCCGACTCAAGATCAGCGTGGCTGAGGGCCTGCCCGTTCCAAGCCTGACCGGCATCTTCCCCGGCGCTCTATGGTTCGAGCGCGAGGCTTACGACATGTATGGCATTTTGTTCTCCGGGCATCCCGATCTGCGACGCCTTCTTACCGACTATGGCTTCGAGGGCTTCCCCTTGCGCAAAGATTTTCCCGTAAGTGGCTTTCACGAAGTCCGCTACGACGAGCACGTCAAGCGCGTTGTGAAAAAACCAATCGACTGGGTGCAACCTTACCGGGCCTTTGATTTCGAGAGCCCGTGGGAAGGCTCCGGTTTCCATCGCGAGAGCGCGCAAGGCGAGCAGAACACAGCCGAGGACAAAGGCGCCGCGACCGCTCAAGGTCAGAGAAAGCCGTTATGAGCGCGCCAATCGAACGGGGGGCAGAAGAGCCGGATACCGAAGCGGCTGATCGCAAATTTACCATCAACTTCGGTCCCCAACATCCTGCGGCGCACGGGGTTCTCAGGCTCGTTCTGGAGCTCGACGGCGAAGTCGTCGAGCGCGTGGACCCCCATATCGGTCTTTTGCACCGAGGCACCGAGAAGCTCATTGAGCAAAAAACCTATCTTCAGGCGGTTCCCTATTTCGACCGCCTCGATTACGTCGCGCCGATGAACCAGGAGCACGCTTTTGCGCTCGGCGTTGAGCGTCTTCTTGGAATCGAAGCGCCTGCGCGCGCCAAGCTGATCCGCATTCTCTATAGCGAAATCGGGCGCCTTTTGTCGCATCTGCTGAACATCACGACGCAGGCGCTCGATGTGGGCGCCCTCACGCCGCCGCTTTGGGGCTTTGAAGAGCGCGAAAAACTCATGGGGTTCTACGAGCAGGCTTCTGGCTCCCGAATGCACGCGGCCTATTTTCGCCCCGGTGGGGTTCATCAGGACCTCCCTGAGGGGCTGACCTCGGAGATTCGCGATTTCTGTGGCCCCTTCCTAAAAACCTGCGACGACATCGAGAGCCTTCTTACCGACAATCGGATCTTTCGCCAGCGCAACGTTGACATCGGCGTGGTTTCCGCAGATGAGGCCCTCTCCTGGGGGTTTACCGGTGTGATGATTCGGGGCTCGGGCCTCGCGTGGGACCTGCGCAAGGCACAACCCTACGACGGCTACGAGGCCTTTGACTTCGACATTCCTATCGGAAAGAACGGCGACTGTTTTGACCGCTATTTGATCCGCATGGAAGAGATGCGCGAGAGCGTTGCGATCATGCGCCAGGCGCTTGACAAACTTGAGGGCCCCGATGGGCGCGGGCCTATTTCGGTCGGGGGCAAGATCACACCGCCGCGCCGCGCGCAGATGAAGCAGTCGATGGAGGCACTGATCCATCACTTCAAGCTCTACAGCGAGGGCTTTCGCGTTCCACAAGGCGAGATCTACGCTGCGGTCGAGGCGCCAAAGGGGGAGTTTGGGGTCTATCTGGTTTCCGACGGAAGTCACAAGCCCTACCGCTGTAAGATCCGCGCGCCGGGATTTGCGCACCTGCAAGCGATGGAGTTTCTTTGCCGCGGGCATATGCTTGCAGATGTTTCGGCGATCTTGGGGTCGCTGGACATCGTCTTTGGCGAAGTCGACCGCTAAGTGGCGCGATGAACGACCTTGTGATGTCGTGGCTAGGCGCTGGGGTTACCGGCATTTTGGGCTTTGTCGCCGTTTTTTCGCTCGTGATTTTCGTTCACGAGCTTGGGCATTTTTGGGTTGCGCGGTGGCTCGGATTCAAGATCGAGCGCTTTTCGGTCGGTCTCGGTCCCGAGCTTTATGCCTATATCGACCGTCACGGAACCTGTTGGCGGATCGCGCTCTTGCCGATTGGCGGCTATGTGAAGTTTGTCGGCGACGCCGAGCCGTCGGGAACCGCCGCAAGTGCGCCTCACGGGAGAGAGGCCGATGGGGGGGCGGGCGACGCCGAGGGGGCTTCCGATCCCCCGCGGACGTTCGAGTCCCATTCGGTTGGCGCGCGCGCGCTTGTCGTCGCGGCCGGCCCCTTCGCGAATTTCCTCTTTTCGATCTTTGTTTTCGCGACGCAGGCTTGGTTTATCGGTAGCACGGAACTTTCGAGCGAGGTCTCACCCTCTCCGGGGCCGTATCGTCTTGCGCAGGGCGGGGTTATGGAGCAGGGGCCTGCCGAGCGCGCCGGCGTGCAAAGCGGCGACCGAATCGTGACCTTGGGTGAAGAGCCGATCCGCACCTTCAACGACATCGTTGCCTTTATGCAAAGTGCGCCCGACGATGAAATCGACGTCGGCGTGGAGCGCGGCACCGAACGTTTGTCGCTCGTCGTCCGGCCGATTCAGACGCTCTATGCCGACGGCACCGTGGACCCGGTGCCGAAGCTGGGGCTGGTGCCGACCGGATCGCTTCTTCCGCTCGATGAGCGCCGCCGCGCAGGCTTTCTTCTTGGACTCGATATTGGCCTGAACCGCGTCGTGAGAATCATCACCGTGAATCTGAACTATGTCGGCGAGATTTTTGCCGGCCGCGAAAGCGGTGAGGAACTCGCCGGGATTATCGGCATCGGGACGAGCGTCTAGAAGGCGGCGAACAGTGGATTGACCGAGTTGATTATGATGATGGGCGTCCTATCGACCGCCATCGGTCTGATCAACCTTTTTCCGATCCCTGTTTTGGACGGCGGTCATCTTGTCTTTTATGCCTATGAGGCGCTCGCGGGGCGCAAGCCGTCGGACCGTGTTCAGAATGCCGCTTTTTGGATCGGTATCTGTCTGATCGCCTCCCTCTTTCTCTTCGCCACGTTCAACGATCTGATGCGCCTGTTTGGCTTGGGGGGCTAGGTCTTGGCACGCTTTGTCACGATAAAGGGGTTGGGCATGATAAAACACACGAGCAGTTAGGCATAAGCACTTGACTATTTTAGATAAAATGCTACACACTAAGGGGACAATGACCAAAGAGCGAGCGATGACTAACTGTGCACCAGAGAGGCGGACTGGGGGTGAGCGAGCGGCTCAGACCCACGGGGTCTTTTTTCTTGCGCGCTGTCTGGGGGGCTTTCTCACCGGCCTTTCTTTCCGCAAATCGGTGAGCGCCGCGTGCCGCCGTCCGGTTTTGGCCTTTGTTCTTTCTGTCTTTCTGGTCGGGGGCAGCGCGCAGGCGGCTCCGCTTGAGACGATCCGCATCGAAGGCAACGTGCGCATCCAAACCGAAACCATAAGCTACTACCTCGGGTTTGCGCTCGGCGAGGAGGTGACTGACGAGGCGATCGACGAGGCTCTGAAGACCATCTACGATACCGGCCTTTTTCGCGATGTGAGCATTGTTCGCGATGGGGAGGCGGGCTTGGTGGTGACGGTCGAAGAAAATCTTGTGATCCAGCGTATCGCTTTTGAGGGCAATCGGCGCATCGAAGACACGCGCCTTGTCGAGGTCGTCTTGGCGACGGAGCGCGAGGCGTTGACGCAGTCGATCGTCGAGCAGGATGTTTTGCGCCTGGTCGAGCTTTACCGACGTATCGGTCGCTATGACGTCGTCATCACGCCCAAGTACATCACTCGCGATGAGGGACGCGTCGATCTCGTCTATGAAATTGATGAGGGGGACAAGGCCAACGTCATGTCGGTCGACTTTATCGGCAATGAGGCCTTCAGTGACCGTGAGCTACGCGGAGAAATATCCACCCGAAGGAGCAATTTCCTCAGTTTTTTACGAACCTCCGATGTTTACGATCCGGAGCGTTTGCAGGTCGATCTTGACCAATTGCGCACCTTTTACTTCGACGAAGGCTATGCAGATTTCCGAATCCTCTCCCAGGATGCCCATTACGATAGGGGAGAAAACGCCTTCTTTATCTCGATTCGTGTCGATGAGGGCGAGCGATACCGAGTCGCTGACGTGCGGGTCGATTCGCTGTTGCGCGGTGTCGATATCGAACAACTGACCTCATCTTTGGCCGTGCGACCCGGGCAGGTCTACGAGGCGAGCGCTGTCGATGAGGCGAACGAGACCCTCGTTCTGAGCCTCTCTGAGTTAGGCTATGCCTTCGCGCGCGTCCGTAACGAACTTGAGCGCGACTTCGAACGCGGAACGCTCGATGTCGTCTTCATCGTCGATGAAGGTGCTCGGGTCTATATCGAGCGTATCGAAGTGGTCGGAAATACGGTGACCGAAGACCGTGTCATTCGCCGCGAGCTGGGAATTTCTGAAGGCGATGCCTTTAACGCTACCCTCGTCGACCGCGCCCAGCGCAACCTTTCCGCGCTCGGCTTCTTCGGATCCGTCAACATAACCCGCCAGCCCGGAACCGCGCCCGATCGTGTCATCCTTCAGGTCGATGTCAGCGAGCGAAATACGGGTAGCCTCGCTTTCGGCGCATCGTATAGCGGCGCCGGGGGTATCGGCGGCTTCGTAAAACTTGAGCAGAGAAATTTACTCGGTAAGGGCGTGCGCTTCGATGCCAACGTCGAGTACCAGGTCAGTAGCCAAAGCTATTCCTTTTCGCTCACCGAGCCACGCTTCCTTGACAGGGAAGTCGCTGCACGCTTTTCCTTCGGCTCCGAGGTCAGCGAAAAAACGGACTACGACCTTACCCGAACCGGGGGGGGGATCAGTTTCTCCTTTCCTTTGCGCGATGACGCTTCGTTGCGCGCCGGATACGCCTTTCGGAGGCAGAGCGTCGAGATCAAGGAAGAAGACACTTCGGTCGCCATCCGCGACGTCGAGGGCGATTCCGATATCCACGACGTCACACTTAACTTCGTCTACGATGGGCTTGATAACCCAAGCAATCCGACCTCGGGATTGCACCTAACCCTCGGACAGAAATTCGGTAACTTCCTTGAGGACGCTTCCTATCTTGAAAGCACGATCGACGCACGCTTCTACAGAGAAGTCTTCTCCGACCTTGTCTTGATCGCGCGCGGGCGCGCCGGGGCTCAATATAATGCCTTCGGGGGCAACGGCCCTCCCGTTCTTGACAGTTTCTTCTTCGGACACGATCTCGTGCGGGGCTTCTCCGCCGACGGGTTGGGACCAAGAGACCTCTCCAGCGATTCTCCAACGAGCCTTGGCGGAACCCGATACTTTTCGGCATCCGCCGAGTTGGAAATGCCCGTCTTTGGCCTTCCTGCCGACACAGGCCTGAATTGGTCGGTTTTCGCCGACATCGGTTCGCTTTCAAAGGTCACTCCGCGCGTTGACGACCTGCTTGAAGAAAGCAGTATCTGGGACCCCGAAAACTTCCGCTCATCGGTTGGTGTCAGTATGTCGTGGGACTCGCCAGTCGGGCCCATTCGTTTCGACCTCACCGAAGTGCTTCAAGGCGCAGAACACGATGAGACGCGTAGCTTTACCTTTACCGCAGGGTCAAGCTTCTAGTCCCGTGATGCGCCCCTAGGAACAATCTACGCAGCCTTGAGGGCGAAATATCTGAAAAGGGCCAAGACAATGAGCAGTACTCGTAACGATCAGGATCAACGCCATCCGGTCGAGATGACGCCGCAGGAAGTCATGCAGAATTTACCGCACCGCTTTCCGGTTCTGCTTTTGGATCGCGTCCTGGACCTTCAACCCGAAAAAGGCTATTGCCGCGGCTTGAAAGTCGTCTCCGCGAATGATCCACACATGATGGGGCATTTTCCGGGAAATCCCATTTTTCCCGGCGTGCTCATCATCGAATCTCTCGCGCAACTCCTGTGCGCTTACGGCTTTTATTGTTTCCGTGACCAGGCCGCGTTCAAGCGCTACTTCTTGCTCGGGGTCGATAAGGCCCGCTTTCGTCGCGCGGTGGTCCCAGGTGACCGCCTTTTTCTGGAAGGACGGCAGACCAAACAAAAACGCGACATCTTCTTCTTCGAGTGCATCGCCCGCGTCGAAGACGAAGTCGCAGCCCAAGCATCGCTTATGCTGATGTTTTCAACGAAGGCCTAAGTGCTGAACCTTCTTTCGCGAACCTGAGAGTCCGCTCTTTTACGCCGCCATTCCCGTTTCGCCGCTTCCATTTTATTTTTACGAAATCTGTGGCATAGTCTTGGGCCACCAGAAAGCAGTGCAAACCATTGGGACGGCGCGATGAGCAAGAAAAAGGAAATGCTTCCGACCTCGACAGGGGCTCAGAGCCTCAGGGAGTTGTCGAGTGTCGACTCGGAGCTTCGTCGTCCGTCTTTCTACCGCGTCTACTTACTCAACGACGACTATACGCCAATGCCCTTTGTTGTAGAGGTATTGATATCCTTGTTCAACAAGAGCGAAGAGGAAGCAAACCGGATTATGCTCGCGGTACACCACGAAGGTCTTTGCGCTTGTGGGACTTATACTTACGAAGTGGCAGAATCGAAGATCACGGATTGCTTGAAGCTGGCGCGCGCAGAGGATTATCCACTTCAATGCCGTCTTGAGCGCTGTGGGGAATAGTTTGCCTTCGTTTAGCCCATCGCTTGAGCAGACACTTCACCGCGCACTAGCGACGGCGAACGAGCGTCAGCATGAGTTTGCGACGCTTGAGCACTTACTGTTATCGCTGAGCAAGGATTCGGATGCGATTGAGGTGATGGAAGGGTGCGGAGTAAACATTGAGCGATTACGCGTTGATCTGGAGCGTTTCATTGACGAGAATCTGAAGGTGATTTTTCGTCCTGGTGACGAAGACACGCAACCGACGACGGCCTTTCATCGCGTGATTCAGCGGGCATCGATTCAAGTTCAGGCGGCGGGCCGGGATGAAGTCACGGGTGCGCAGGTAGTCGTAGCGCTTGTGGCGGAGCGAGAGAGTCACGCGGCCTATTTTTTAC
>JAAUXV010175542.1_pt1 | contig 12485 bp, 6 predicted proteins | sample 7278181 | NCBI WGS metagenome assembly JAAUXV01 (sample SAMN14350114, study PRJNA611818) | marine sediment metagenome | isolation source: surface marine sediment (2.1m) | place: French Polynesia: Moorea | collected 2018-08
ACAATTTATGTTCAAGAGTTGTACCAGTATGGCAACCTGCTAAACAACCTACATGATTTGAGTGAAGGAATAAAAGGCCACATTGGGGGCCGTCATGTACAGTATCTTCAACGTCTAAGTGTCTTCATGTTCCTGTAGTCTGCCAATTCTTCTTCTATGTTGTAGCGTCCGTCCTTCCGTCCGTCTTCCAAGCGATTCATCATGATCATTCTTCCAGACAACTCTTCATGCATTTTATCAATTAGGAATCCTACCACCAGACCCCGAATGTAGCACAACCCATAGGATTCAACATATTTTTAGTGTTACATATTGGTTCCCACAAGGATCGACTCGGCCGACCATTCTTCAAGTTTACCAACCAGTCTACGAGTTCTACCGATGTCAACTTCTGTACTCCTAGTATTGGCCGCCATTACCGTCACCCTCATCATCTTCGTAGCCACTCTACTTTTTTACTTCTACCTCGACTGGGCCAACGAGAGGGACCGTCGCCTCGAACAGTACAATATTCTCCGGCTAATCAACGTCTCTTATCTACAACATCTGTTACACCGACCCACACACCGGCCTCAACTTGCTCAAGACCAACTTATTTCCAACATTTCTTCATCTTCAGACACATCCATTACGCCAGTCTTGGAGCAGGTTTCTGAATCTCACCTATAACTTCCCGATTCCAGGAGGAATCTTTCTTTTGCATACGCCCATATCATGATAACACCTTTATCCACCTGTATAACTGTTTGACTGGAAGACTGGATTATATGTCTTGAACTCCTCAATACTTCATCATCGTTCATCGCCTTGTTTCGTCGTGTGGCGTTATTTGTCTATGGTACCGTTCCTGATTTGATTGATTAACACTTGAAGTCTAACTTTGAACTGTTGCTGGAAACTTCATCTTTCCCGTCCAATGTCTATGTATCTGCGTGCAGCATCATTTTCAGCGTCATCACCGCCATCCTGCAGCCTGGCAAGAACTTTTGTATCTTGAACTGTTGCACTTATTGAACTTGTGCAATCGTCGTTCAACTTTAATTTTGGAACTCTATCTTTGACTCAATTGCGTCTCGGCGTACAGCACCTATCTCGACGTTTACCAGTCCCGTCAACACCACCATCCTGTATTCTGGAAAATTTTAATTGAAGAACTGTCGCATTTATTGGACTTGTAAAATCTTGGTGCAGTTTACAACTTCTAGTGCTGTATTGGACTTGTGATATCTTTGTGCAGTTTAACCTCCTAGTGCCGTATTGGACTTGAGAAATCTTCGTGCTGTTTAAACCTCTGGTACCGTAAGTCATATATTGTATTTTATGTAAACTCGAGCTGTTTTATTTCTCCTAATGTCATTTAACTTAACCATACCCAGACCGTGGCCAATCTTCGCACAACCCATCACTGTTAATTGCTACGGTGTGGCGTCGTCACCCCACACATATTCTTTTACGATAGACGTAGGCGTCGTTTTCAGATTTCCCAACCACGATCATTGTCTTGTAGTTCTAAACAATATTCAGCAACGACCAGATACAGTTTTTGTCGCTCACCAGTGCACTCCGTACGCACACACTGGCAATCCCGCCCACCATAGGTGCCAAATTACATACAGATCCCAAATAAACGCGGGTCTTGTTGATGAATAACCAGAACTTTATTACTCTATCCATTCCAAGTTTTGGCCCCCCTTGGTTGTCACTCAGGATCTTACACCTTTCTATTACTTTTACATTTACAAGTTTTCAGGAGTACGGGTACTTAGTGATAACGAAAACTCGCTTTGAACATCTGTGCGGTGCGCAAAATTTTCACATATTACAGAGCATCTTGCATTCCGGTCATACTATTTACAAAGTCCACTATATAAATTTGGCTAATCATTTTTATCATCTCACCGTTACGTACGGGCAAGAATACGAAATCAATAATATTATAAATTCTTGACTCAACCCTTAGGAAAAAATAAATCAGTTCGAGTCTTGTATTTTGTTTAATATCTGTTACTTTTCGTTATTTGCTGTAATCAATTTATTTGTACTCCATATTATGATACTTTGTTGGTTAAACTCTGTACCAGTTTATAAGAGGGATGAATATCGTTGTTAATATTCCAGCCGTTTGGTCTCATCAATTTCATCCACAATTGCTCAAAGCGGACATCGAAAGTACAGGGGCTGATAATTATAAATGTACCCTGGTTGTTTTGTTCCAGGACCTTACAATTGATCGGGTCGCCGTTCTATTTCAGGAGCTTATACAAGCCCCCAATTCCGTGCAACAACTACGCCTAACTTTTGATGCCAACAATCAACTTTCCATTTTGCTCAAATATTCTGTTTCAGCCTATGTAACGCCCGTATTAACCCCCGAGGTTCAGGCATAAATAACCGTATCCATCCCTACTTGTAATACCTCCAAGTAACATTTTTATTCTATATAATTCTATTTCATGTAGCTTTAAGTATTGGATGTATACTTTTCTTGTATAAGTGTAATTGTTCACACCACTATACATCGCATATCAACCGCATAGGCTATAGACCCTGATTATTTATTTTGTGTTAAACAGAGTTCTATTTCAGGTACTCAAGTTCATCCTTTAATAACGATATGGCTGCCGCCAACCAATTCCAAATAACTTTAGATATCCCGCAGTTCCAGGGGAACCCAACTGACAATATTTCAGATTGGTTCTCCCGCATTGAGGACACGATCCGTCCTCTAGCGGAAGATGATGAAGATTTAAACGATAGACTAGCGTCTATCCTTCCCCAGAAACTAACGAGCAGTGCTTACAAAGTATATAGGGATTTGCCGACGGCCACTAAAGCCGATTACGAAGCCTGTAAGGCCCACCTGGGCAAAATATTTAACAATCAAGACTTCATACGAGTTTTTCAGGGATCGCTCACAGCGCGACCTCGCCACCAAAACGAACACATTGACGTGTATGTCGCCGAATTGCGAAACCTAGTATCTCAGGCTTTTCCTGATTATTCCTCCACACAACAGGAAGCGGAAACGTTCCGTCGCTTCATCCGTGGAGTGTCTACATACTTACGCGGCAAAATATTTGAACATGATCCGCAAGACATTGAAGAAGCTGTTCGCATTTGCAAAAATGCCGAACGCGCCCAGACGGAGTATCAATCAATTGACCCGTCTCAGGGCGGCATCGAGACCCGCCCCTCTACTATGGTGGCACAAATTGAACCTGTCACCGACAATTCACTCCTCTCGGAGTCAGTATTACATCAACTTTTAGATGAATTTAAAAAGTTGACCTTGGCGCTCCCGGACTCAAACACTATTTCGTCCGAGCTGAAGCGTCAGAATGATATGCTACAACGTCTTGCTGAAGATGCAAAACGTGACCGGGACAACTCTCGTTCCCGGGATTACACACGACGAAGGGACCACTATCGTGCGCCCTCGCGTCAGAATTACCCTGATCGTTCGTGGTCACGGGATAGCTCCCGTGGATATAACACTGACCGTCATCGTGTACGTTCATACCGGTCAGGATCAAGGGATTTTTCGTACAATGGTACCCAATCATACGACCGACCTCGCCGCTCTAACCGTGACAGGTCATATACTAGAGGTTCGGAATCTCCGTGGAGACGCGGACAATCGCCCCACGACCGAACCTATCCACCTTCCCACACCAACAATAATGGTAGGAATTATTCTGGCGACCGCCGATCACCAGATCGCCAGCGTGCTAATTATCCAGCACCCAGACATTCCTACAGCAGATCACCATCTGCTTCACGTAACCCATCATATTCCCCACATCGTAGGGTATCCTTCAACCTACAGGAAAACGAGTGACAGGCGACGATATAGGTCGATCGCCGTCTAGGGATACATTCCATAGGCCTAATAATAACATAAATAATTGCACACGCCCCCCTACTTTAGAATATAACGGACTACTTACAGACCAAAAGATCAATTACACCCAATCAATTTTTACTACTGTTAATAATCATAAAATCCATACATTTATTGACACAGGCTCAGGAGCCAGCCTTATCAGACATGACACTTTCGTGCATATAACGGGCTCACGCCCTGTCGGCATAATTTCGCCAAAGATATCTTTAGTGTCTGTCACTGGTGAATCGATCAAGGTATTAGGAACCGTTACCTTACCAATAACTTTGGGTTCTAAAAAGGTCACCCACACCTTTCATATTATTGAGCCAACAGGAAGAGCCAAGCCTTTACTGCTTGGAATTGATTTTCTAAACAAATTTGGTGTATCAATACATTTTACAAGGGGATACCTTTTGATTGAAGATAGGAAATTATATTTCCTTCGGGGTCGTGACTTGAAACCCCCTCTGTATCAAGTCACGATTCAAAAGGATGTGTCAATTCCACCACACTCGGAATTGATTATTTTTGGTTCTTTCAATATAAACCCGTTAGATAATTCAAGAGAAATATTTTTAGGGAGTGATGCTATTTTTGAGTCAGAATACCCAATACATGATTTACTTCAGGTAGCAGACTCCATTGTGAAACTCGATGATAATTTTGTACCCATCAATATCGCCAATTTTTCTGATGAATCAATCAATTTACAGACAGGTACAATCATTGGAAGCTTACATCCTATTTCATCAACTGATGCTTCCGATTTCCAATTCGTTCACCATGAATCAATTCCATCCATTGACCAAACGACCAACAAATGTAAACAACATCAACCGCCCCCTAAAATTGACTTATCCCATACCGATTTAAACATCAATCAAATTAAACAAGTTCATGATCTTTTAAATGAATATGCAGACGTTTTTTCAACACCTGAACAACCATTCGGATGCACAGATCTGATAATGCACTCCATTGATACAGGCGACTCGTCGCCAGTCAAAAAGAGAGCATACAGGACGTCCCCACAAATGAGAACGGAGATAGACAAAAAGATCAACGAACTTTTAGACCAAGATTTAATTGAACCCAGTGATTCACCATGGGCCAGTCCAATCATTATGGTTAGGAAAAAGTCAGTTGGTGATGAACCCCCCTCTTATAGATTAGTTTTGGATACTAGGGCCTTAAACAAATGCACAATTAAAGATTCGCATCCTGTACCTTGTTTAGAGGAAACAGTTGACAGCTTAGCAGGCAACCGATATTTCAGTGTCATGGATTTATCATCAGGGTATCACCAAATTCCCATGAACCCACGCGATAAGGAAAAAACTGCTTTCACAACAGGAACCGACCTGTTCCAGTGGAAAAGATGCCCCATGGGCTTATGTAACGCCGGACAAACTTTCCAACGACTGATGGAAAAGGTTTTTAGAGGAATCAGGTGGTCTAAGGTAGTATGTTACTTAGACGACATATGCACCTTTGGAAAATCTTTTAACCACCAACTCTCCAACTTAAAAGAGGTATTTACCCGCCTGCGAGCCGCGGGCCTCAAACTAAACCCCCAAAAGTGTCAATTTTTCTGCTCTCAAGTAACTTTTCTTGGCCATGTAGTCTCGGGCGAAGGAGTTTCTCCGGATCCCCGTAATCTTAACAAAGTAGAAAACTGGCCGAAACCAACCAATCAGACGCAAGTCCGCGGTTTTTGTTCTTTGGCATCCTACTACAGGCGTTTCATTAAAAATTTCAGCGAAATAGCAAAACCCCTTAATAAACTCACTCAAAAAGACGTCCCCTTTGTCTGGGATAGCGATTGCGAAAAGGCATTCAACACACTGAAACATTCTCTCACTTCCTCCCCCATAGTTTGTCACCCTAACTATTCATCTCCATGGTTACTATATACAGATGCGTCCAATGACAGCATCGGTAGTGTACTTGCGCAAAAAGGTGACGATGGAAAGGAGAGAGTGATCGCTTATTTTTCGGCCGCCTTGAACAAAACAGAGAAAAAGTGGTCAACTTTTGACCGAGAATTTTATGCTATAATCGCATCTGTGCGACGATTTAAACACTACTTGAGGGACTCAAAATTTACCATAATAACTGATCACAGACCGCTACTAGCCGTGCGAAAACTAGATCTAAATACCGACCTCACGGGTAAACGGACAAGATGGGCATTAGAACTTGACCCCCTGGACTTTGAGATAATTCATAAATCAGGTTCAAAGCATGCTAATGCCGATAGTCTAAGTCGATACCCCCACGATGTGGTCGATACTGGAATACAGCAGGTTTGTGCTATCGAATCCACTTGCACACATTCTAGTCGTCATACTGCTAGTAGTAGTGGTGTACACAACAGTGACAATATCACCCAATCAATAGACTCGTGTATTGCACATTCCACCTCTAACAATGACACTACCTCAAATTTTAGTCAAGATAGTATTACCGATCGCATTGATTTATCGGAAACTGAGCTACTCCGACTTCAAAGCAAGGACAAAAATATCATGACTGCAATCTCATGGTTAGATGGCAGCACATTTAGTAGAATGCCCCCAAAGACCAATGAATATCTATTTGGTCTCTGGAAACAAAGAGAAAATCTAGTCCTTGGCGCAAATAACCTTTTATACAAGACAAGTATCAATGACGAAACAGAGGAGACTAAGCTCCAAGTAGTCATACCTCAAGATTACATTCCGGACTTACTCTATCAACTTCACGGGGCGCCATTAGCTGGACATACCTCAACCAGCAATGCCCTACGCACTGCCAGTGCTTTTTGCTTCTGGCCACGCATGGCCAGCGACATTAACGAATACTGTTTATTGTGCGAATCATGTCAACGCCATGCTAAACCAGTTCCATCTTTGAAGGCACCACTTCATCCGATTCAAAAACCACGACGTAGTCATATAGCCATTGATATTACTGAAATGCCCGTATCGACATCAGGACATCGATATATTTTGACGGTAACCGATTTGTTTACCAAGTATATCGAACTGTTTCCATTACGGAATCAAACCGCACATACCATTTGCCAGACATTATTTGATCAATACATACCATCTCACGGCCTACCTATCAGCATACATTCTGATAAGGGAGCCAACTTTGAGTCTCAATTATTCCAAGATCTAATGAAGAAATGTGGCATTACCAAAACTCGCACTACGAGCTATAGGCCAAACTGCAACGGTCAAGTTGAACGCCTCCACAAAACAATAAAAGATCAATTCACCCGACGTATGACTGACCATAACCTTGATCCATCATCTTGGGACACTATGCTAGGACAAGTCAAATTATGTTACAATGCAACCGTACACTCCACAACGGGTTTTACACCTTTCTTTTTGGACAAAGGTGAGGAACCCCTATTACCAATACATATCCTTTTCAATTTCCCCCCCACTACTGATCAATCTGATTACGGATCTTACGCTTCTGACTTGGAATCGAAGCTTAAAGTAGCATACGATTTAGTAAAGATATACTCTGACGAATGTAAACAACAACAAGCGCATTACTACAATAAAAGTACCAGGTTTAACCCTTACGAGGTTGACGAACTAGTCATGCTTTTCAATAACAGACGTCCAACTAAACTCACTCCTAATTGGTTAGGACCATACAAGGTTATGAGCAGAAATCACGACGGTACACTTTACCAAATTCTAGACACCACGAAATCTAATGCTAGATCTCTTACTGTCCATTACAATAAGCTGAAACCATTTATTGTCTCCAATTTGGCAAAACAACGCTTCACCTCCACTGCTAACACACCCAAAGATCATCATCAGAGGCGTCAATCACCGCCTCACCCAGACCTTCAACAGAATATTGAAGCCCCGAAGGTAACAATCACAGCAACACCTCGTTCTCCAGTACCACATAATGAAGAAAATGCGCCTGAAAGTGCGGACATTCAACTTCCGCCTTCCTCGTATGGCCGCACGAGAAAACTGCCATCAAAATTAAATGATTTTGTTCTCGATAACCCGTCGTAATTTATATTTCAAATCACACTTAATACATTCAACAAGCAGTTTCATGCTTCTTTTCAGTTATCTATTTCGGCATAATTACGCCAACAAATAATCCAGTCGATTATTGACCAGGTATTATACAAGTGTGAAACGTTGCCACGTCATTACTAAGTAATATGTCCACCGACCATATGCCGGTAGGCCTACAACTTCCATAATACTTGGTTCATTCACTTAATCTGTTACGGGTCGAATTAAGAAACTATCAATATTAAGGCTTGCAGTGTTGATATGCGGTGTGTAGGTAGGTATAATGTTCGCAAAATGCGCCACATTATGTGTTTGATATTTTATAAGTATTTTCTTAAGTTTCGTCCCGGCAGACTCGTGACATGTATGTAAATAACCGTAGTGCTTGTAGTTGTACACGTAATCTTGATCATATTTAACGTAATGTAGTAATGTAATCAGTGCAGAGTCTGTTACGAATACCAGAGATAGAGACAGACGCGTACGTAGAGCTATGTAGAATTACTCTCATACGAGATTATTGTCTCAATCTTCCACATAATACTTACCCATTATAACTCTCATACCAACAAAAAAAAAACAACATAAAGCGTGTCAATAACCCAATGATTCACAGTATATTCATATTCCCCCTCACTCCACTTCCGGCGTGAGGCCCTTTCAATCAAAAAAAATTATGTTCTTTTCTCAAAATCTCTGTGACTTTTGACTGAACCTATTTCGGATGCAATCCAATTAAATTTCATCTTTTTAAAATTTGATAAGATACAACCCATCATATTGACAAACCCATCATAAAGACAATTTTGATTACTATCACGCTTCTTCGCCTCCTTGAACGCGTTAGTTCTCAGCATCAAACTTTTGATTTAATAATGTTCGCAACCGCGGGCAGTAGGTATTCGTGTCAGACTAATTGTAAGTGTAGTATTGTATTTATATGCCCCAATGTGGTCTTCTGCCCTTCATTCAGTTATTTATCACTGCTTTACGTATCAAATAATCATAATGAGTGGGACACCGTTCTCACCAAACTGCACGGCGTCGGAGGCACAGACGTGCCAAGTTTCACGTAACGACTTCACCATTCGCGACCTGCGACTTCTCGCACGGCGCTCGACTTACTTCAAAATGTGGCTAAGCAAACATCTGCCAGTCACCGCTAAACGCTCTCCTGCAGATGAAGAACAAACAATGACGGTCAAGTTAGGGTTCCCCTTTGAACCCGACTCTGACCATCAACCACCTTCACCAGGAGAAGATGGCACCCCCTTCTCCGCTCAATACTTTGCACATCACTACCAACCTCTACCCCTCCGCTTTTACTCCTTCTATAAATGCATTTACTTCTTACTTCAGACCTCTGACTACCCATCTGCGTTGGACTTTGCGACATTCTGCACCGGACTCCCGGCGCACGATATATTGGACGCGGCCATCTTTTTGGATTCACACCTCCTCATCGAGGCGTGGATCGGGAAAATGATCGCTTCCATGTCGGCCCAGACGGCCGTGGATACGTATACCGCCATAGCAAAACAAATAATTACACAGCCGTCTGACACCTACAACAAAGACCGGGTTTCCCAATTAACCAACGTCATTAACACCATCACCTCACTACATCCTATTTCTGTAATGCCTTTCCTCTTTGCTTTCCCAACTGCCATAGCCCTCTCCGCAATAGATAAAACTAACTTCCCATGCTATTCTTACAACCTAGTCCTGCCAAATTCTCCCCCAGATGCACAGGATCCATACTCTGACCCCCAAACCCATTCCCTTCCACCACCCCACCCCATCATCACTACCTATCTTGAAGATCTCATTCTTATCTCTATAGAACAATACGACCACTTGTGCGCGGAACAGCAGAGATGGGCAACATTCAATTTCTCTTGCACAATTTGCTTACGCCCAGGAGAGGATGTGACTGGAAAGAGGCGATTTCTTCTCCCGTGCTGCCAGTACCCTGTGCACAAGGAGTGCTATGAATGGCTCTATGAGGGACCCGCCCGCATAGGAGTAAGCGTCACTTGCAATCATTGCCATAAGGTACCAACCTTATGCGCAATAATCAATTACTCTGTAGCAATGTCAACCTCATCCTCAGCCGACGCCTCCGATGGATCGGGTCCGTCAGAAGTTCAGGTGTATCAATCCAACCCTGACAACCCATCTACTTAATTCACCCATAAGAACCCATCACTCACATGCACACCTTTCCTTCCCTCAACAATTCACTTCAACACCATTTTTTGATATTTATCATTACACTTTTGGAAAAATTTGAAAAATTGAATTGATCGCGGCTGGCCTCTTTGTGTGAACACCTCTTACCAACAGAAACTTCCGCACGCCTGAGCAGCCAAGACGGTGAACACACTCATCTAGAAGACCACATGAACCTTATTGTTGGGTTGATTGCCCTGTACTCATTTGTTTTGAAGTTTTAAAGGAAAGAGACCATCACAGTGTGTGCGGGTGTCTTACCGACCATACGGAGGTCCTCGGTGCAATTGGACCGATTTCAGAAAAAATACAAGGGGATGATTATTAATATATACATCATCTCACACCTGGTCGGGACGATTTGCACTGACGACTTCCTGTGACGGGACGACACGGTACACCGTTTGCTGGTCTGTCTCCTTCCATAAAAATGCATATATATGTATTTACGTCAACTCATTTTATTAGTAAGATTATTATTCACAAATATATACCATGTTAACCCATGTAGTTAAAGTTAAAACACTCTTATTTATAAATACATTAGGTCACCTAACATTACACAGCCAGCTATAAGGCAAGTAGTTGCTCTTGGGACAACCGTACGGGTCCTAGGGAGTTCCGATGTGATTCTGGCTACCCAGTAACTGATCACTACACGTGGTGGCATGTGATACAAAGCATCCAACACTCCTACGCAGTATTTCTGGGTTCGACTCTTATTTGTCAAGCCCAGGCTCTGTAATGTTAGGGTACCACAAAAAAAATGTTTTATAAAATCGATTGTTGTATCATTTGTAGTATTACAAGGTACCCAACATGATTGTACACATGGCGATGCAACAAATGGCAAAGAAACCAGTGCATCAGTTGTACCCCGCCAGGTACACCCTCCATGATACTTGTACTATCATGTTAATGATAATATTTCGTCAAGGGTGTCACTCAGAAATTCAGATATCCAATTTTAACCCCAACCAATTGTGGAACGATCCACGTGGAACACAGTCCACAACACCATGAATGTAACACGCTATGCTGGTAAAACATAGTTCTGAAGCACATAAAATGCTTTGATTGGGTACATAAACCTTAATGAGTTACTAACGGGACATAGTTTTGGTCATCTCAGCAATGACTTCTGATCTATATCTATTTTGTATCAATGATCAACAATCCGGTTTACACAGATTTTTTTTTTCTTTTTTTTCTTTTCAATACTACCTCACAAGAAGTATGGCATTTTATGCCATAAAAATTCAAGATTATAAATATTGTATTTCATTTTGTTATCTACCTCAGATGTATTTTACTACCTCAGTCAAACATAAAACTGATCACAGTAATATGTATGAATTATACTCATATCATTCGTTAACTTTTATATTCATAATTGAGAATATCGATTGTGCAATTATAATGTAATGTTGAAATTTTTATGCCACTTCCAAATCCACTGCCATGTACGGGACATGCACCTCACTCATATGTAATTTTTGCCTTTTTCCATACTTCTTTCACCTCCAATCATTTACATTAATTATAACGCAGGAGCGTTAATTTTCGAAGGAGGGATGTATATGTAAGATGGATAAAACCATCATTTTCATTTTCTTTATTTACCATTGTTAGCAAAAAGTTAACTCCCAAAAAGACATAGAGCAATTACCAACACCTGAGGGTTGCTCCTAAAAAGGGGCTATTCACTATACAAACAAAATCTTAACAACATTACATAACCCATAATTAGTTATTGATCTAGGCTCCCCCCTCTATTAAGCAACTGTGATTTCTGAAACCTGTTACGTTCACTATACTCTTCAATTATCATCACCTCCCTTAGTTACACCAAGCCGTATCCAAAACGCTACGGCATGAAGGAAGTTCCCACGAACAGCATTTGACAACCTTATATTATATCAACCAAACCCAATTAACTTGTAAGAATAGATTGTATTACATTGTCCCTTTTATGCATTCTATTACATTGTCCCCTTTTTATGAAGAGCTAATCTTCAGGTGACGATAAGTGCTCTTACATCGTTGCATGGGGTACTAAGTGTTACCCCCCTTTATTACATGACTAAAAATAGTCTTTAGGTTTTGTTACTGAATCCATATGAAAAGAGGCAGGATCATATATATAGGAGTGAGGAGGATGTCTCGTGTCTTTTTATCTTTGGCCCTTGCCCGGCCAACTTCTACATTATACAATTTATGTTCAAGAGTTGTACCAGTATGGCAACCTGCTAAACAACCTACATGATTTGAGTGAAGGAATAAAAGGCCACATTGGGGGCCGTCATGTACAGTATCTTCAA
>JAAUXV010271117.1_pt1 | contig 12485 bp, 8 predicted proteins | sample 7278181 | NCBI WGS metagenome assembly JAAUXV01 (sample SAMN14350114, study PRJNA611818) | marine sediment metagenome | isolation source: surface marine sediment (2.1m) | place: French Polynesia: Moorea | collected 2018-08
ACTAACTTCATGCAGCAAACACCCAAGCCCTTATTTTTTTTCAGGAAATGTACAGGGTGATGCACGTACTGGTATAGGTCCAAAGTAGGTAACGAAGATGGCCCTGTTGAAGCTCTCCACGTTTGTCCAAATAAATTTGACGGTAAAAATTCGAAAGCTTAGAGGGAAATGAACCAAAAGTGTGCAATACACTAGCTGCCATGACGCACATGGCCCTGTCCACGGCCATCAACTTCTAGACCCTATAAAACAGGAAGTTGGGGAACAAGAAGGCACTGACAGGGATCTTGGCGAGGTTGAACCTGATCCAAAATAATTTTTTCGAGTCCGCAATAGACTGTAAAGAGATACGCGGACTTTTTTTCCCTTTTTCTGCGGACGTAAACAAAATTGGACTTGAAAAAGTTAATGAACGTAAAATAGGCATATTTCATGACTAGCAGACAGTGCGGAAATTAATCTTTCTGACGTTAAACACGTTTGTGCAGCAAATCACTTCTTCTCCTTTTCGAAAATCCCTCCCTTTGCGGCCAGCATCTTCTCCACTCTGGTCCTGAACCTGCTGCAGACCTTCCTGATGTAGGCCCCGTCCATGCTGTTCCAGGCCTCCTCCACGGCGGCCTTCAGGCTCTCCTTGCTGTTGTGAGAGACCTTGCAGGCCTCCATCTCCACCTGGTTCCAGATGCTGAAGTCCAGCGGGTTCAGGTTGCAGCTATTTGGGGGCCAGATCCCCTTGGACCAGTACCCGCTGGACCCCAACCTGTTGCGGAGGTAGTTGAGGATGAGGTTGGAGGTGTGGCAGGAGGCACCATCTTGGGTCCAGATGTAGTTCCCCTTGCCATACGTGGCGTCCAAGATGGGGAAGACCTTCCGGACGAGGATGGCCTTGTACTGGACTGAGTCCATGGGGGTCCTGACCCACACGGGGGGGAAGATCTTGCCATCCGAGCCCACGAACCCAAAGAGCATGGCCTTGCGAGGGAACTTGCTGTGGCCCAGGTACTTCTGGTCGGGGGTTAGGTCCTTGTTGGACTTAGCAATGACTCTGGTATTCCTCCTGTTGGCGTGCTTGTCCATGTGAAAGTCCTTCTCGTCCGAGAATATGAGAGTCTTGCCGGCCGCGTCCCCCTTCAGCTTGTTGAGCATGATGGTCCCCATCGCCACCCTCTTCTCCTTCTGCGTGGGAGTCAAGGCCTGGCAAGGGGTCAGGGCCAGGCTCCTCATGCCCAGGTCGACCTTCACCAGCCTCCCCATGGTCCTCACGGGCACGTTGTGCTCCCTGGCCAGCTTCCTGATGGAAACGTTGTTGTCCTGGTCCAGGCTCCTCTTGACGGCGTCCACCAGCTTGGGGGTGCGGACAGACTTCTCCCTGACCCTCTTCCTGACGTAGTCCGTGGTGCCCCTGGCCTTGTAGTCCTTCCAGGCCTTGTACACAGTCTGGATGTGCACGTTCATGGCCTTGGCGACGTCGCACCTGCGCTCGCCGGCCTCGAGCCGCGTGATGATCTTTTGACGCAGTGGGTTCTTCATGTTGTTGTTCGAAAAGTAAGCGTCGCACAAAAATTTTATTTTTTTACGAAAGAAAGAAGATACCATCACGGAACCTCACAAAAAAATTGAGAATTATATATCAACGCCGTGGATGACTTTTGCAGGTCCAAAAACACCTATACCGGTACGTGCATCACCCTGTATCATACTGATCATAGGTGTGCATGAGGGGGGGAAGGGGAGGACTTACCCCTGAGGTCCATTCCTTATTATGTAATAACACACAAACTTTTTTGAGGCTTATGTACTGTACTCCTCCTGAAGGCCAAAATTTGACTTTTGATGCCCACCTATGATACTGATAAATCAAATTGTTTGATCACCAAACACAGACTCCTCTTTGCTATGTTGAATTTGATGTCACTTTAAAATGGAACTGTGGAATTTTTTAAGGCTAAGCTTTTTGAATTTTAAGTGTAAGCTGTTTTCATTTTTATAGTATTTATAAATAACATTGTATACAAATTCAACTTGCCTCTTGCTGGGTGCCACATCCAAGAACGACACCCCTACAATAATTCAGGTGTTCATTTAACTTGACAAGGAATGCCCAGGATATATGCAATGGATCAATTTTGATAAGTACACCAGTGAGAGACACTACAAATGTTATATTTTGGCTTTTTTAAATTAAAAGTTTTATTAGTAACAGACAACGGGGAAAAACTTAATACAGAAAATAGATTTTTCTAGATATTTCATTTTTGCTGTAAGGGGCAGCTTTTGACAGAAACTTTGGCTTCCTAAGGAATGAGCAAACCCTGTAGCGGGCTCAAAACTGGGTTCACCAAAAAGAGCAAGACTGCTAACAAACTTACGTCATTCCAGCTTTGGCTGTGTGTTTGTGGATGTAGAAGAAGATTGACCCTTTTGAAGTGACCATTTGCATCATGTGGCTCCCATGACGTAGTGTTCCAGAGGTGACATACACCAGTGTGCCGTACAAGTAAAACTCATCAAGGACCGCACCAGTGTGGAACCTGACTATGTGGTGGTTTACTCCATCCTGCACTCACAGACACGGGGACAAAAAGAGGAAGATTGAGTGAGAGGAAAGAGTTAAGTGATTCACCAAGGAGAGACACCGCTAATCAACACATACACTGACACTTCCTCCCTTTTCCCAATAAGCCCCTCCACATTTATCGTTGTGCTGGTAGACCATGCAGTCACGGCTAAGGGACCTCTTGCTGAACATGACTAGTGATGAGAAGGCCACTTCATCCGACAGGTTGGTCCTGTAGCACTGATCAGTGGCATCCGTTGTTATTACTATGATATAACCAGGGTATTAGAATTAAAATTTTTTTTATCTAGTTATAAGTACTGTTCCTTTTGTCGGAAAGTAACTAGTTACAGTTACATTACATTCCACTAAAAGTAACTATAGGGATTATATGAAAGCCAAATTCAAAAACAGGGGTAAAGGTCCTTTTAGTTGGGAAACTTAAACTTTAATTATCTTCAATATTGTGGGTCTTTTGATACATTATGAATAAAAAATTGTTCATTGACCGGTACATTCCACTTTTGCATGAATTCTATACTTTTTTTAAAGGCTGGCCTTTGAGGTACATATTTTTGGACTTGGGTGTGTCCTCCCTGGCAAGCTCCTCCTCGTCCACTACTAGACGAGCGGCGACATGGCGGCAGCACTCAAGGCAGCCATCGCCAGTGCCAATGGGTACCATGACATCATCATTCGGCATTGCCTCGAGACTACCGTCATGCGGGTGCACTTGAGCACAGTGCATCCAACAATGATATCGAGGAGATGCGGCAGGCCTTGCAGAAGGTCAAGTCCGCGGGCCGTGGCAGCGGACAATGTGTTCCACGCAATCCTCGTCAAGCTCACCAATGACAAGGAGTTGGGCAAGTTTGAGGTGAGGGTGAGGCAGGTCAGAAAGGCACAAGCGGAGGCCGTGGCGGTGTGCCTCCACTCTATCGGCAAGGCAGAGGCTGATCTGCTAGCAGAGCGGCTGGCATCTCAGCTGTTGGTGCCTGGAATTAAGGCACGGACTAGAGCACCTGGCTGCCTAGTGGAGGTTTGAAGCCCTGGATGTTGATGCCACCCTTATCGAGTTGAGGCAGTGAAATAGAAATTTTGTCCGGTACCTTTGCCACTCTGGGGTTGGGCGGACATGACAGACCTGCACAGTGTCTTCTTTGGATTCATGGGATCCGCTGTGGAGGACAGGGTCATGCACCACAACCGGTATGTTAACACTGCGGCGGTCCTGCCGGCGGACCCGGTGCCAGATGGAAACTTGTTGGTCGAGCTGCTTGAATCAATCTACCTGGAGGAAGTGCCCCTTTTCAATATGCGGCTTGAGTTCATCCAGGTGTGGCAGGGCACAGGCGAGGGAGAGACTGTGGTAGGGATCAAGCCGATTAATTGATTAATTGATTTTTAGTTGATTCAAGTCAAATATTGATATTTGGATTAAAATTATATGTATCAACTAAAAAATTCAAAAAAACAAGGAAATTTTATTAATATTTGAATTGTTTTTTTTGGAAAAATATGATAGAGAAGATAGACTATTCATGACAGACATCACAATTTTGTAAGAGGTATTCATTGCGGAAGTTTATTTAGAAAAGACTACTACATATTTCATTTTTTATTTAGTAAATAACTTTTTAATAGAAATTAATCGGCTTTTAGTTGAAGTCTCCAGTTGGTTGATCTTGATCACTAGACTGTGGAGCTTTTCATGAACCTTTCTTGGAGGCCGGGTCCTGCGAGGCGGAGTTGCACATGATGTCCCAGGACGATATAATCATGTTCCGGTGCCACAAAGGCATGGCGGAGGAAGGTATGTTGATGGAGTGGTGGCATCTGGAGATCCCATCGCTGCCCATCCTCTACATTACCCCTGACGGAGTCAATCATGGCCCTCCTAGCCTCTCCCACCGGCCTGCCAGTCCTGGGGGCGTAATGTTTGTCGGTCCCTTGCTCCTTCTAGGCCCTCCGGGCCTTGTAGAGTGTGTTGATGTGGATCCCCATGGACCTGGCCGTGCTGGCCTTGCAGTCATGTTGTTTTGACTGGAGCATACATTCCAACCATAACTACTCCTATCTAGCCAGCGCAAAAGTGGTGCAACGCCGGCGCAGGAACACAAAACTTGCGCCACCGTGACAAATCTGGCGGCGCAGGGGTGACACAAACCCGGCGCGGGCTTGCGCCGCCCCTGCGCCGCCCGGCGTGGGCTAGCGCCACCCCTGCGCCGCCCGGCGCGGGCTTGCACTGCCCCTACGCCGCTTGCCACAAGTTTAAACCCCATAAAGTCACATGCGCGGCCAGCACAGCAACACAAAACTTCTCCATCGTGACAAATCTGGCGGCATGGGAATGGCGCAGAGCCTCACTGATTGACCCAAGACTCATATGATTTTTTTTGTTTTTTGTGCAACATGCAAAAGTTAATTAAATACAAAAAACAAAGTTGGTTTGAACTTGAATTTAGATTATTTCAAGTATTTTTTGGGGAAAAGTTTTTTGTAAAGTTTCTTAAATGAATAGCTGTGTGAAGTGTCAATTGCAAAAAATGATAGATAAGAGAACATATGCAAGGCTAGGAAGGCTAACTGTGGCAAGGTGGGGGGCTAACTGCATGATGGCTACAATCCGACGTCGACAGTGCAAAAGGTGGCTGGCGCTATGGACAAAAAACAGCGTATGGGTTCTGACAGCAAAAATCTGCAAAAGGAAGCCAACGATGGCAAACTGCATATGAATGGCAGTGCCGATCAGTACCACGTGGGGCAGCTTCAGCAAGGTCAGCAGCAGCTGCACATGGCGGTGGAGGAAGATAATATCGTCAAGAAGATCCGCTGCGACAAGTCCAAAATATGCCTCTGCGGGTATTACCAATAGGTGGTGGATGCCGCTACTTCGCTAGGAGGAGGAGGAGGGAGCCGCAAATACAAGCTGCCAAAGAAGGTGGTGCTGGAAGAGGAGGCCGCCGTCAAAGACAAACTGCAAGAGAAGAGGGTGCTGGCTGGCGATAACCAACTGCTCAATGAGGTCTAGGGGGAGGACGGTGCCATCAACAAAATGCATGATCAGGGAGGGGCTATTGCCACCAAACTTCGTGTGGACAAAGACAAAATGCATATGAAGGAAGGGCAGTGCCGATCAGCACCATGTGGGGAAGCTTCAGCAAGGTCGGCAGCTGCAGCACAGGGCAGTGGAGGAGGTGGGTGACGTCAACGACAACTTGCACAAGAAGAACATGGCAAAAAGAAGGGTGGTGTGGTGGTTGTGGATGCCGCCCAACTGCGCGAGGAGGGGAAGGAAGAGGAGGGTGCCGAAGACGATACATTGCAAAAGAAACTGGTGGTGGAGAAGGAGGATACTAACGCCGACAAGCTGAAAAAGGTGGAGGGGGAGGAGCTGCAAAAGAAGGTGGTGGAAGAGGATGTCAGCGCCGACAAACTGCAAAAAAGGGGTTGGAGGACGCCGCCGATGACAAGCTGCAAAAGAAGGCGGTGGTTGTGAGGTAGAGGTGGAGGGCGTCGTCAATGAAACTGCAAAAGAAGAGGGTGGAGGAGGAGGAGGTGGCGCCGATGACAAACAACATCATTTGAGTCAGTTCGGCAGAACCATCCTTGTCAACACCATGTGGGACAGCTTCAGCAGGATGGGCAGCAGGACCATCAGCATCATCATCTTTTTTTGGTATACATAAAACGAGAGAATAAAAAAGAGAAGTGAACATAAGTGGGCGGCGGCGGCGGGCGGGGGAAAGGGGGGGGGGGTGCGTGGGGTGGGGCGGCGGCGCAGCGGCGCAGAGGTGGCGCAGGGGGCAGCGCAGGGGGCGGTGCGGGTGCGCTGGATATCTGCGCCAACGTTTCTTTTTTGCTTTTTAAAGAAATTACTGGGAAGCGCGAAAGTGACGCGGTGACAGCACAGGGTATATGATTCGTGCCACTTTGGCGCCGGCGCGAAAGTGGCACAAAATAGGCGCGTTGTATGTAGTTGGGATGGCCGTGGGGTTGAAGTCTTGGGGAGGGAACAAAGTAAATGAGGGTCGAAAAAGGTTTGTAAGTTACTAAACAAGAAATGGGTGCTTGGGGGGGAATTCCCCCCCCCCCTCCCATGGCCACACATGGACTGGAGAATTCTTTTTTCATCAAAAGGGTGCAAATTAAAGCTAAGACTGTCACGTAACCATCCATGAAAAGCAATGCCGATGGAACTCTTCATGGACCTGCCATGTCACTCCCTGTATACCTTCACCGACATCCGGACCACCCGGTATGAGTACAGAAAAAAAATTGTGACTTTGTGAAACATTGCGGATTTTTGGAGCACTGCAACTAGCGGCTTTTTTGTGACACCTGTTTTTACCTGCGGCGTAGCCGAAAAGGTCTAGGACTGCTTCATGACGTTCTTGTTGTTGCTGTTGTTATGTTAGTCAACATTTTTGTATTATTGTGAAGACGACTTTCTACAAAAATCTTTATAAAACAAAGTTGTAGATCCTAGTGAGAAAAAAACTTGTGCCTAATTTGACCCCCTTGTGAACAACAGTTTTGCCAAAAATGGCCAAAAACAATTCAACTTTTTGAGATTTTACATTTTTGGGCTTTTTGACCACCAAAATGACCTCCAAATTCAAATTAGACCTGATCCGCCCAACATAATTTGGGAATGCCTGATCTTTTCAAATTTATGAATTTTTTTGTCAGGCCACTCCTTATGCTTTAAAAATTGGATTTAAATATAATTCAAATCTTTTTTCTTTCTTTTCGCACATTTCTGTTCAATTTTTCATTTTTTCCCTTAATTTTCTCTCTCTCTGCATTCATTTCCTTGCCACAGGTCTTCGAACAGAGTCTGTTCTTGCTGACTTTGTTTCGGTGCCGCAAGAATGCCACAAAATTTCACAAAGTAATAAAAAAAGTTGTTTTCGCGGTGCGTGTAAATGGGGAAAATGAAAAAGCACGAAAGTCTGTTCTCTATGTTTTTGGCATTAGACTTACTATGAATGTAGACTTACTATGAATGTAGACTTGAAAAAATGTTTTTCCTCCATCCTTGACAAATAGGTAGATGTGTCTCACCTGGGTTGCAAGGCCCAGGTACTCCCTGTGTTTCTGGACCACAGTTCCAGTAATCTGCAAAAAGTATCTAAAGTAGCACAATGAGCTGCAAAAGAAGGTGGTGGAAGAGGATGTCAGCGCCGGACACGCTGAACACCTATCAATTGAATTATTTCTATCTGCTGTCTTCACCCATGCTTGGGTCCCATGTTGTGTTTGTAAGCAATAGCAACATTTTGATACTTACCAGAATGGCATTCTAACTTTTGGATCCCTAGTGGAACAAGGTTCAAATCCAGATAACTGGATCTGGTACAAAAGGATTGTTTTCCTGGTTGGGGATAGGCCAAATTTTGCACACATGCATGAGCTTGTGCATTGTGCATGAGAATATCTCCCCACCCACCCTGGTAATTTGTGCTCAGTGCCCACTGCACACACCTTTCTGTAACCTACCTCCAAAAATCCCGTGGCGCCAATGCCAGGTGTCGTGGTTTGCTACATCCACGGTGAAGGTACTCTTGGTGATGTGGCAAAACTCAACAACATGGGAGAAGAGGAGGAGGAGGAGGATTACTCTCATTGTCTTTGGCAAAGCTAAAGGTGTCTCAATGCTTTTTGATCAAGACAGTCTGATTGTTCCCAGGTGACTTCTTTTTTGCATTGATCTCCGCAAGGTCATGAAAAGCACCAAAAACACAATGTGAGCCCTGAAAACAGGGAGGCAACCCTTGATGTTTCAAGGTTTTGTTTCATGAAGGACAGCAAATTGCATAAATATGAACTCTTTTTTTTGCACAATTGATGAAATTAAGAAAAGAGAAATGTAAAACTTGCTTGAAAGAAGGGGCTAATGCTGGTCACACAGTGCATTGATGAGTGTGAATGAGGGGGCTAGAATGAAGCAAAACTGTGACAATAATGCACAGAGCAATGCATAATAAACAGGTAAGAAACACTTTTCTTCAGTGAAAATGAAATTCTGTCAATGACCCAATAGGAATTTTGCCCCTGGGAACCTCCGTATTTCAAGAGTTTTTTAAAATTTAACGGAGGTTTCATTTTTTTGAAAATGTCAAAAAACGGGTTCCGTTTTTTCTACGCAATTACGGAGGACCAATTTTTCTTCTTCATTTTTTAACATTTTTGACAAAAATACTGGTCACAGGGTGACCAAATTTTACCCAGTTTATTGCATCAGTATTACCTACAAATCTTATTTGATAAACTTTTTTGTACCTCAAAAAAATAATTTTAATTTTCTTCATATACAGTACGCTATTTTGAGCTAAATGACCAGAGAAGGGCAGGATGAAGTAATGGGTAGAGCAGTGGTCAGTAAAACTGCGATCCCGGGTTCAAGTCTCACTGCTGCCATTTTTTTGCTTATTATAAATGCTCAAAATACGGAGCATTTTTAGGCCCAAAACGCTCTGCATTTGTTTTAATCACTACATTAATTACAGATACGATAGACGCTTTACAGAGGATTTACGCCTTCTGCATTTTTGGCAAACTCAAATTGTGGTTCGTTGAGGAAGAACTTATTCCCTTTGGAGGAAGCAAGAACTTTGTAAGTTTTAACATGACAATGGTCACAATTTACCTAAATGTAATGTTTGTGCACAGCAGAATACCAAATTTGTGCCAGAAATCGCAACGTCAGGTCACACTGCAGCACATTTACACGATTCAAGCCAAAAATAATAATAATAATGAGAGGACGGAGAATGAAGCGAAATATTTGCTGTCACAAAGCCGTACACCGTACCGGAATTGAATGTTTTTTAAAAGGAACTATTTATTTATCTATCAATGCTTTTTCCATTCCTCTGTGGGGATAGGAATAACACTTCCTACCAACAATAAAGACATGCAGCAAAAACTTTTCTCTTGATATACCCATACAAAGTCCAAAAGTACCGGTAAAATGTGTGATTTTTCCAGACTGGTTTTTATGCTTTGTTCCCAACCGCTTAAAATTTAGTGCCCCTTTGTGCATACAGAGGATTTTTTTTGCCGGCGCAAAAAGTACTTTAAGTCTGTTAATGTCACTTTTGCGGCAAAAAGTAACAAAAAACCTCCACTGTTTGGCCGGGTTCCTAGTTTCTACATACTACTTCAAAAACTCTACTTACTGCTTGGTTGGACTCTCCTACTTTTACCATATAACCTAAGACTCCTCTTATCCCTTTTTTGCATTTTGATGATTTCTTTTTTGTGGTTTTCATTTTGGCGGGTTCTCCTGCAACCATCTGTATATGTCCCCCCTGTGTCTCTCCAGCCACTTTATGTTGTTCTCCACCCCCTCCAGGGCTTGCTTGCGAGCGCGGGAGCCTGGAAAAATATGAATCCGAATTAATTACGATTTTTTAATGACGGAAATATTATGTTTTTGACTAGGAATGTATAATTTATTAGCTTAAAAGAGGCTACCCAAGAATGCTAATGACATGTTTTGGATGATGGCAATACCAGTAGTAAGTGTCAAATGTCCTTGTCACTTCTTAAAAAAGCTTCAAAGCTGATTGAATTACGAATTAATTACGGACACTCTACGAGGGAAACACTATGAGTCAAAAGGAAATTTAGAATTTTTTAAAAAGCAAATGTGACTTCAAGCATCATTTTTCGGTGCGAAAAAGTAGCTGCCCAATGCTGCAAATTTTGAATTGAAATATGACAAAAAATTTTCCAATGTTCTTGTCTTCTACATTTTAAATAACTGATCGAACAAAATATTTTGTTGGCAATGTTCTTCCATCTGCATATGGGAAATGTAATGAGGGTTTGAAAATGGAAACAAATTACCTGCCCCTGCCTCTGGATACTTTGCGAAGAAGGCTTTCATCTCATCCAAGAGGAACCTGGAATGGAATAAAAATATATCTCTATGCCATGCTGAACACTATTTCTGGAAAGGGATAAGTCCTGGGAATATTCTTTTAAATTGAGGGTTGAATGCAAAAATAATGTTTTTCGATTTTTCTAGGTGAGCACAGAGGCTTTGTTTTAACGAGGAGGTGATTGAAGTGCCCAAAAATCCTAAGGGTGGGGAATATACCGTACAGGCATTTTTTAAAAATGGAAAGAAACATTTGTGCGTGCTTTCCCAGACTCACTTTGTGCTGAAGGAAGTGGAGACGTATTTGGGGAGCCGTCCTAGGTATCTGTTGTTGAGGGTGAACCGCTTGACGAGCTCAGGCCACTCCCCACGCACGTAGCTCCAGACCAGGGGGGTGCCTGTGGATCAGAAATAGTTTTTTTTGGCATTTTTTGTCTAAGAAAAATGGTCACTCATTCATGAGAATATGCGCTGTTGCAACCATAACTTTCTAAAGAATAGTATTAGTTTTAAAAGTTATGTTTTGGGGGATAAAAATATTTTTTGGTTTTTGCTATAAAAACACTTATTGTTTTTTAAAACTTGGCTCATTCACTTACACTGAAACAATCATATACTGGAATAGTCCTTAATATTGTCAATAAAAATGATTGAAAAAGTTTTTATATGGAAATAAATGGTTTGACTCACCGACTGGGTTCCTTGATATGTATCTTAGGGTGGTGAAGAAGTCTTGCTGGCGAATAATTGTCTCGTTGGAAGCGAGGCGGAGGAACTGAGACACGATCCAGGGCTTGGGGGCGAAGGCTGAAGGGGAAAAAAGGTTAAATTGATTAGACATGAACAGAGTACCGAAAATAATTAGCAGAAAATGCTAATACCTAAGAAGAATTGATTTTAAAAAGTTGCTTTTGGGCTGCTATTTAGTTGTAGTGCAATCACCAGCAGCAGCAGCATAAAAAACCAACCCACAACTAACCTCCCACAATATGCCTTATCCCACAAAAGCAACTCTTTTCAATTAACCCTCACCCAGCCCGTATAGTATCTTCTTCTTCTCCTGAGCGTTGTTCTCCCGCACGAACCTCTCCAGCATCACGTTCCAGGAGGAGGCGTCCCCGACCGACTCCATCCCGTACCTAGGGAAACATTAAAAATGCGAAGACCGGAAAACACCAGCTATGCTAATTCTAAAAGAGGCGATAACTGCTGTGGGAAGTGACTTAAAAGTATCGAAAGTGCGTGCGTGCTGTCAAGACAAAAAAATCAATACAACAGATTGAAAGAAAATAAGGTCAAATTTTTACACAAAATCATGGTGAGTCTGTTTTTCGGTGAGAGGGTTGGGTGGGGGGTTAGTTAGAGAAGGGCGCTGGAGCGCACAACCACGAAAAGAACCTTTGCCGAACGTTACAAACTTCCCCCCAAAAAGTTTGCTCAAAACATATACCTACATTTTTTCATTCCTCACCTGTACACGAGACTCCTCAGGTTTGGCGAAATGTATGAGCCGTTTTCGATCCAGTCTCGGAAGATGCGGCCGGCCTCAGAGAGGCAGCCCTGAAATGCAAAAGGGCAATTTAAGAGATATATCGGAGCTCATTCACATAAACACCACCCCCCCCCCAATTTTTTGAAGAACCATTTGGCGGTAATTTGGCGGGACTTACCTGGTGTCCGTTCCTGCAGGCGAGTGACAGCACGATGACCCTCTGCAGCCTTTGAGCGTGGCTTCCCTCGTCCCTCCAGCCAAGGCGGTCGTACTGGGAGTCGACCAGGGACAGCATGTACTGTGAAACACAAAACGCATTTTTTTTAAAAAAATAAGGCGAAAGTTGTTATTTTCATTGCGTGCAAATGCTTAAACTTTTGGCCCAAAAGTGGGGATTCATCAGAAGCATAACATTTATTTAGAGTAACATTAAGAGCGAATAAATTATAACGAAATATCGCGTAATTCTCACCTTCCTGTACATCGGGTAAGCGTCTGTGCTCTTCAATAGCGTCTCCATCGCGGCCAGCTTGTTTGCCGCCGCC
>JAAUXV010113950.1_pt1 | contig 12484 bp, 9 predicted proteins | sample 7278181 | NCBI WGS metagenome assembly JAAUXV01 (sample SAMN14350114, study PRJNA611818) | marine sediment metagenome | isolation source: surface marine sediment (2.1m) | place: French Polynesia: Moorea | collected 2018-08
CGGAACCGACTTTATCGAGGATTCAGGGTTTCTGGAACTGGCGGACGCAAACAACATGGTCGTCATCTTCCCGCAGGCAAATAACTAAACGAACCTTTCCCAGACTGTACCTACTATGTGAGAGCAGATAAAAAATATTATTTTTGTTTAGACCGTTCCCGACGTCCTCAAGGGCAATCCCAACGGCTGCTTCGACTGGTTCGAATACACCAACCCCTCGCTGTTGACGGACAAGGTGCTTTTGACAAAAGCATTTTTTTCAAACAAGCGAAAGAAGATAGCAGGTGAACAATATTTTCCTCTGCAGGAGTTTTATGCCACCCATGACGCTCCCCAGATGGACGCCGTGTACCAGATGCTGAAGAGGGCCGCCAGGATGGACTGAAATCGGTCGAGACCGAGAGACAGAATGATAGCAAACACCGGGGATACTGAAAGATCTCTTATGTATTTGTTCTGAGTAAGGGGGTTAATTCGTGGGGTGTCACTTTCAATAATTGGGGTATTCCATACTTTCGGGCTGGGTATTTGGGCTTTTTTAAATGCTCCGGATATTTCGGCCTTTTTTGTCTTGTGGGAGGGCGGGAACCTTTTTTCTAGAAAAATCTTCTATGGTCACCTGCGTATCACCTTGTGAGTTGATTCTCGCTACACACACAATGGAACAAAAGTCTGTCTTCTCTCAAATTTCTCTTTCATTTCTTTGCACTAGGGTTCAATAATTTTTTTTGGCGGCGGCGTCCCTTCGTAAATGTCATTTTTCATTGAAAGACGCCAGCCAGAGAGATGAGGAGAAAATCTTTTGTTGCATACGAGTTAGCACTTTTCTTCTTAGTTTTCCGCGCAAAGTCTTCAATAATCTCTACACTTTAGAGTCCATAATATTTGCGCGCCCTTTTTTTCAAGCGGCAAAAAACTGCCGACAATAATGCGCGCTTCCGCATTCTAATTAATCGGGGTGGGATGGGGTTGAAAAGGGGGGTGAAAAAGAGGTTGCATTAGTGTTAGGCCTCGGTTTTTCCTTTTCTCTTTGGGTCATATTTGTACGTGGAATCGCGTTGATTGTTCACATCCTGGCTCCTGCTCCTCCTCCTCCACCTGGCGCTGGCCCGCAGTCCGTCCTGTCCTGCAGGTTGGCGGTGTTGGCGGAGGAGGACCCGGCCTCCTCGAAGTGGAAGAGGCCGTCGTCGTCGAAGGCGTCGCTGAGGTCGCTGTGGCTCCTGGGAGGAGGGGCGGGGAGTGGGGGCTGGTGGTGGTGGTGGTGGTGCAGGTGGTGGTGGCCTTCGCCTCCTCCCTCGGTGGCCGCCTGTCGACGCATAGACTGTCGCTGTCTTGAGGCTCGGTGGGATTCGGGCTCCTGCTGCTGCTGCCTCTGCTCCCTATGACGGCGGTGGCGGCGGTGACGCTCTTCTTCAGTCTCCTCCCCATGGTGCCGCGGAGAGCGGTGGTGATGGTGAAGCTCCTGCAGCTCCTGCTCTTCAGGAGGAGGGTAGTCTTGATGCTGCTGGTGCCTGTGGTGGTCCCTGTGAGACCTCTTTTGCTCCTGCTGCTCCGTGGTTGGCCTCTTGGGTCGGCCTCCTCCCCCTCCGCGGGGATCCTCCTCCAGGTCGGATCTGGATCTTCTGTGGCGGTTGCTACTGGAGGACCTCTCCTGCTGCGGCGAATAGCGCTGGTGCTGGTGGTGCCTGCTCCTGCTTTTGGCCTGACTGCGCTGGTATTCCTGCTCGCTCACCACGTACCGCAGGTCCTCCTCGTGTTGTAGTTGCTGTTGCCGTTGCTGCTGTTCGTCATGCCTTGGCGACCGATGGTGATGCTCCCTCCGCCCGTGTCGCTTTGGGCTCTTCTTGTGCCTCTCGCCCTCCTCCTCTCCGGCCGTGGCAGGGTCCTCGTGGTGGCTGCGGCCCCTCCTGCCGTGCTTGTGATGCTTGCCGCCGCTGCCGCCGCTGCCGCCGCTGTGCTGCTGATGGTGATGGTGGTGATGCCTCACGTCCTCCTGGCTTCTATGATGGTGGTGGTGGTGGTGCTCCATCTCAAAGGACTCCTGTCTGTGGTGGTGCGGCGGCGGGGGTGGCATCTCGTACTCCATGTTGAGCGAGTCCCTCCTGCGCTGCATGTGCCACTGCGCCGGCCTGTCCACCGGCTCCATGGAGCGGTGCTTGGCGCGGGCGCCCTCAGGGTCGCGCTGGTGGTACGCACCGCCGCCGCCGCCGCCGCCGCCCGCAGCGTAGTGGCTGTGGGGAAGGTCGAAGCGGTGACCCCGGCCGGGAGGTCTGGAGAAAGAGCAAAAAGAATATTTAACATATTTTTTGTATTCCTATTAAATTCACACTACACTATTTGAACACAAGCAAATCAATTTTTTTCCAATACAGCTTTTTAGCAGTAGTAAAAACAGTAGCGGTAGTTACAACGACCTTTATCATTATCGAAAAAAGATGGAGAAAACCAACCTGGAACTTTGTTCGAAGAATCCTGACTCTGCCTCCACCTGTGACCGCTCTTGCGGCTCGTCCGAGTACCTGTGGTGAGGCCGCGGCGTGTGGCCGGCCTGGTAGTCATAGTAGGACTGGTGGGGCGGAACAGGCGGCGGAGGTCCAGAAATGTCGTGAAGCGGTTGCTGCTGTCCGTAGTAGTAAGGGTCCATGTAGCCGATCTCGGACATCTGTTGCGGGTGTGGCCGGTGCGGGGGGAACCTGGACCGCGGCGGCGCTGGTGCCGCGGCGGCGGATCCCGCCGGACCAGGCGCCGCGTAGTGGTGGTGCCGCTGGTGGGTGTGGTGGTGGTGGTGAGGGTGGTGAGGAGGAACAGGCGGTGGGGGAGGGAGCGGCTGATCCTTGCCCTCGTCCTCCGTCGCCGGGCCTGAGTCGAATTGTGCCAAAAGGGATTGTCCCGGCGGGGCCGCAGACACAGACGACTTGGAGGGCGGCTTGCTGGGGATCTGCGGCAGCTCTCGCCGGAAGGGCATGACCGGCTGCGCCCGCTTCGCCACCGAGGCGGAAGAGGTGGCGGAGGCGGCGTTTCCCTTCTCCAGTTCCTGCTCCATCTGCTGGTAGTCAGGGAAGCTGAACCTGTGGTGGCTGCTCCTCATCCCCGCTCCCCCGCTGTTCGTGGACCCCGTCCTGGGCCTCATGACCGGCGGCCGGGAGTTGATGAAGCCGTAGGTGGGCCCGACGCCGCGCTCCAGCGAGGCGTGCCTGGTCAGCACCGGGTGCTGCTCCTCCTGGCGCTGGTGGTGGTGGGAGTGGTGAGAGTGGTGGTGCGGCACGTGTTGCTGGTGACGCCTGGTGAGGGAGGAGGTCTGGTAGGAGGAGTCTCCCCCCACTTCTGGCGGCGGCATCGGTTCTGCAAAGGCTTCAAGGGAGGTCTGGGAGGTGCGGTGTGGATCCGCCGCTCCGCCGGTGGGAGTGGGCGGCGGGGGCTCCTCGGAGTAGGTCTGCAGCAGGTTTAGCGGGCTTGAGACGACCTCTGACCCTCCACCCCGCTTCCCTCCTCCTCCTAGAGAGTGGTCGAAGTGGTCGGGCGAGTAGTCCTCGAAGCGGTCAAGCTCCTCGCTCTCGTTGTGCGTCCGCTCAGTGTTGTCGTCCTGGACATCCACGAATGACGTGCACAAGCTTAGAATTGCAGGAACAATTATTTTTCGAACCCCATCCGTCCTTACCTGCGTGGTTGCCCCTCCGTCGTCCTCGCTGGGCTGCTGCATTGACTTTGACCTTCCCTCCTCGCTGGCCCTCATCCTCGTCCTCCTCACGCTCTTGCGGATGGAGTAGTCGTCGTTGACGCCGCCGCCGCCGCCGCCGCCGCCGCTTCCCTCGCCGAAAGTGTTGTCTTCAGAGCTGACGCGGCCGAGGGAGGGCAGAGAGTGCGTCTTCCAGTCGATGTCAGAGTCCTGACGGAAAATATCAATTATGAGGGAAATGCTAAGTGTGTGCTGCTAATAAAAAGTTGCACACTCCCACCTTGTATAGCGCCCTCGCGTCCTTCTCGTCCTGATCGCTGATGAGAATCCCATCTGCTGTGGTGGGCTTGGCGGGCGCCGGCGCCGGGCGACGCGTCTGGGTGTGGATGTTGACGCGCTCGCCGCTCTGGCGGGCCCTGGAACGTTGGGAATATTTTTTGGTAAATAATATCCTACAGAAATGGTGCCTGGGATATTCCGGGGTGGGCGGGACAAACCACACGTCAGTCTGAGGCAAGGACTGTCATCGGGATACGGGGGAGGGAAGATCATGCCTTTGACGTAGAGGACGGAGATACTGGATTACGTTCACGTTTATTAGTTTTCGGTTATATTCTTATAAACTGGATCTAAGTGTCACTGAGGTCTAAATATTAAAAACTGCCCTTGTGAAAGGTTCGACTGTAAAAAAGATTTTAAAAATACTTCCCAAACATTATTATTTACTGTCCAGTTTGAATTGTGTGTACGCGAACGCGTGCACATTCCGATCAACAATCGACTTGAAGATTGCCTTAAATTTTATCTACCTGTATTGTCGTTTCTATGGTCATGCTGTAGCAAATTAAATGTCTGAAATCAACCATGCACTTCTATTCATAGTATCAGCATCTAGAATTTCTTTTATCCTGTAAATTGTTCAATCACGAACTATTGTGAGCCACAACGGGCATCTGGCAAAAAGTAGACTTATTTGGGTGTGCCTTTTTTGCTCGGAGACGTCACAGTGCGAAAAAGGTTATCACGGACGACGGTACACCACTGCGGCCTTCCCGCCGGAAGAGGAGGGGGTGCCTTGGGGATTCGGGGGAGAAAAATCCTTGTGCTGTCGCCACTGGTAAATAGTATGACGAGGACGCGATGGCTCACATCATGGCCAACGTGTGGTGAAAAATGTGGGCTTGTGTGGGGGACGGTTCACGCAGGGGGCGGATGGAAATTTTTTTCGCAGGAAAAAAATTGGGGGAAAGGTTGGGGGGTTGGATAGGGGGGTCGGGGGATAGATTGTCTTTTACCTCTCTACTGCGTTCTGGCAGACGCTGAGAAACATATTTCTCTTTGTGGATCCGGGGCTGCAAATTAGGGCGATCGAGTAGGAGTTTTTTAATGCGCGAAAAAACTGAGTTGATGCTGTTTCTAAAGGGAAAGGGGGTTGTTCTAGAAGTCGCTAGAACAGTTTCGACGGGTTTTTATTTTTTAAAAGTCGACTCTACTACTTTCTGCACGTCCAATTTTCTTACCAGGTGTGTAAATTGTAAAGGGGGTCCTCTCGACATGAAACAGTCTACGTTTGGTGGTATATCAAGGCACGCAGGAAGCAGCCAACATGTTTTTTGTTTCCTCCATGCGCGGCAATGCGTTAACATCGAATGTGTGTAACCAGCCATACGCGGAAAAAGAAAAAGCCAAACACTACTGTAACGTACAGCTATGTATGGGGGAGGGAATACAACAACAGCAATGCAAGAAGTATGACTGTACGTATAGGCAAGGGAAGCTTAGTACGTATAGGAAATATGTGAGAGAGCAGCACAGCCTCTTAGCCAGCTGCCGGAAACATTGCGTAGTAATAGCTAAAACCAGAAACGTCGAAAAACGTCCAACAAGGAAAGTCGCCCTGTTGTTTTTATCCTGCCCTCACCTCTTGATCTCCCTGAAGAACCTCTGAATGATCCTGGCAGCGTTGTCCAGCTTCTTCCACTCCCGCGTGGAGGAAACGATCTCCAGCTCCTTCCGCGTCGGGAACTGCTTCTTGAACTTGTCGTCCATCTGCGCCGCGAGCTACGGAAGAAGAGGGTTGAGAGGTGGGTGAGGTTTTTTGAAAGAATGGTTTCCCTTTTTTGGGGCGCAAATCGAACGCGTTTCGAAAAGGAGAAGGTCCAGTTTGAAAATTAATTCCAAAATCAATTCCTTTGCGCGATGGAACAAGCAAGCTCTTCTCCGTTTCGATTGCCGCCGCGCCTCTGTGAGTGAGGGGTTTTTATGTATGTAGATATATGGGCGTGTTAGTAGTAGTAGTAGTAGTATAAAATGCATTACATGTTTTCTTGGGTTTCTCTCTTTATATAGTATAGGTATCTGGACTGGATTGTTAAGCCGCTGTTTCAGCAATTGAGCTATTTGTTTCTCGCTACTTGTTTCCTCTTTCTTGGAGTGCGGCGGCGAGTCATTCTTACCTCAGGGGAAAGCCGAAAGGTCGTCATGGAAGCGAAAAATGTGCATAAATAATAATTTGCTATAATAGAAACCTCATCGCAGGTCCTTTTTACCGTAAACTCTGTCTCCATGGGCAGACATTATATAAAAGCAGCATTTTTTGGGTGGGTGACGAGAAGATATGAGAGAGGTGCGCTGAAAACAATCGATGCTTGAACCTAGTTTTACACAATTGCTCATTCAAAAGAGATCAGAAATTTCGATATGCTTTTGCAGAAGAGCTGCTAGTCGCAAAAAAACCGAAGAATTTTTGTTTTTGGATGTCTGTTTCGAATTTTGTGTGGCGTGTTTCGAAAGTAACTGGATGAAATGTTTTATGCTGTTGCTGCATGAAGAAATGAATGCACATATGAGGCATGGAGAAGTGACACCAGATAGAGATAAATACACGATGATGTGAAGAGAGAGATGAGTAAATGTAAATATCGTGCTTCAGATAATGTTCAATGCATGATTGTTAATTACTGCTGTGTTGGCCTATAAACAGAGTATGTTGTAGGGCATGAACGTAGTACAACTGTTCGCGCGCGTTTGTAAGGCGGGCAAAAGTTTACTATTAGATTGAGGGCTTTGGTACACCGTATACCAATTAGGGAAGACGGAACAGTGTGTTTTATACGCTGTGGGAGCTCCAGGGGCTTCTCCGCCCTACTCTCTACGAAACTGTTACGTGTGCACTGTGCAGTGCCAAGTGACTTCCGCCCGTTATTTTGTAAACTTGCAAGGAGGCCATTTTCCAGGCGTGATTGGCCACTAGCCCCATTTTAGTTTCCTACTACTCTGTGCGGAATCTCCCAAGAGAGAGTTTGGTTGGGTTTGCAGGACGGAAATAGTCAAGGGCCAAATTTTGAAAGGTCCGTACGCTTGTGTACAGTACAGCAGTAGAGGCACAAGTAATTTTACAAGTCGATGAGCAAGCTGAGGAGTCCTCGTCGGAAGGGAGCATTTCTTTTTTTGGCTGGCATAAAACATCAGCAGTACGGCACGAGATGCCCTCGTTATTTATGTATAGCAATATGTAAGATATGGTACCACCCACGATTATTATACGTATGCATCAAGACCTCTAGTAAAAAAATAATTGATCAGCCAACACACACGCAAGAGGAATATAGAGGAGACAGTGGATATACGTGGATGATGCTTTCTAGTGATATAAATTGGGTGGTGGTGGTGATAGGAGGAGGTATTTTTATGCCCGAAATTTGAAGCTAGGAACAGCTCAAGCAGATGTATGTATCCCTTCGCGAAAAGGACGAGAAGGGAGGGAAAAGGAAGGAGGAGCGGAAAGAACGTGAGGACTTTTTTTCCCTCTCTGACGACCGATCGCGGTGGATTGTGTTGCGCTCTCTCATCAGCATCAGCATCATGGGAGTGCTTCGGTACTTACGAGCTGGAAAAAGATGGGGTTAAAATGGGAATTTTTAGTCTTCTGTTCTTTTTCTGTTTTCCCTATATTCCAACGGCTGGGGGAAGTGGAGAAAGGGTTTGCATGAACGCGTACACGCGGCGCCTTCCTATTAAAGTAAAGTAAGTGATAGTAGGAAAGGCAATGATAGTGAGGAGTAAATTTTTCGGAAAGTTTTGATGGGATACTAAGGTGGTAATAATATATCGATGATAAACAGGAGAAATGGAAGAGGGAATCAATGAGTGACAGAGAATATTCTAAGGCGATTTACCGTATAAATAAAGTAGAGGAAAGAGAGGGGGGTAAAGACCTGGCATTACTCTCATAGTACTGTAGATATGTACTGGTACGGCGTGGCAGTTCGTACGCGAGTAGTACAAAATGATACGGACAGGAAAGAATCCAAGGCAATGATGGTGGTAGTAAAATAGAGACCCGGCAAAAAACGTATTGGAAGTGGGGGAGGGTGGGTGTAATAATCAAAGGTGTCGTAGTACAGTACACGGGGAATACGAGACTGCTTTCAATTCCAGACCGTGGGCGAGTTTGTAGCTCACCTTGCTGAAGTCCTCCGATCCGTCGTCGACGAATCCCAGCGTGTACTTGGTGAGGCTGTGCAGGACGTCGAGGCAGTGGATCTTGTCCCCCTTGGCGATGGGCAGGTCAAAGCTGACCAGGGCCAAAGTGTTGGGTTTGGGGATGCCAAGCGGGGAGTCAAGGGAGGCGATGAAGTCAGACATCTGGAGAAAAAAACAAAATATGTAACTTACTTTCCGTCTCCATTTGGGAAATCCGTTGATTTTACCTGGTTGAAGCTGATGAACTGTGTAGCGTGCGGGTCGTACTTTGACCACTTTGTGTAGAACATCTCCAGGTCCTCCTCCACGATGCCGATCTCCTCCTCCTGGTGCGCCTGGTTGAAGTTCTCCAGGATGATGGCGATGTACATGTTGATGACGATCATGAAGTTGATGATGATAAAGGAGACGAAGTAGACGATGGCCACGAAGGGGTGCCCGCAGTCGCCGTTGGGCAGGCCCTTGAAGTCAGGGTCGCAGTCGGGAGGTGTGACCAGGAGGGGCTCTAGGACGTCGTTCCACCCGGCGGAGGTGACCAGGCGGAAGAGGAGCTGCATGGAGCGGCCGAAGGTCTCGAAGTTGACCTGGTCGTTGATGGCGCCCTGGTGGCGGACGTGGCCGAAGAGGGTCATCCCGATGATGGCGTAGATGAAGGTGATGAGGGCAAGGAGGGCGCCGATGTTAAACAAGGCGGGAAGAGACACCATCAGGGCGAACAGGAGCTTCCTAATTCCCTTGGCGGCCTTGATCAATCTGAGGAGGAAACAACGTGTAATACTATAGCACAACAACAGCAACAATCTAAGTAGCAACTGCACCAAACAAGAACAACAGAAGAACATCAACTAAAGCAGAGAAAAGTCAGAAAAGAAACAGCAACTTGGCGGCCCAGCAGTATCTCACCTTAGTATCCTTCCAATCCTGAAGACTCTGACCACCCTGAGCAGGGTGGGGCTGACAGGGAAGTCGTCCATCATGTCCTCCATGACAATGCCAATGATGCTGGCAATGACCAGGACAAAGTCAAAGATGTTCCACCCGGCGGTGAAGTACTGGAACCTCAGGCCAATTATCTTGACACAGCATTCCAGCGCGAAGATGGTGGTGAAGAGCGCATTGCAGATCTCCAGCGTGAAGGTGATGACCCGCGACTGGTTGTAGTGCTCGATGCCCATGCTGACCATGTTGAGGAAGATTAGGGCGAAGATGGCGATCTCGAACCTCCTCGACAGGGAGATGTCGTAGAAGACTGCGTGGATCTCGTTCTTGGGTCTCCGGATCACCTTCTGCGGCTTCTTCCTGCCCAGCTTCTTCATCGCCGTGTAGTAGTTCTTTTGCGACTCGGTTAGGAACATCTCCAGGACTCCTCCCTCGTACTGGAAAATATTTGTTGGGGGAACAAAAAAAAACCGGTGTTAGTATGGATTCGAAAGCGATTGTCGACTGTGGTTTTTTCTCGTTTTCGAAATGTGGATGATGGTGGAGTGAATGCAAGAGGTTTTTAGCTACTACTTTTTTACTGAGCATGTAATATGTAATGATAGGTACGTAGAATGCTAATGATATGCTTTTTTGGCGGATATGTAAATTGGAGCGACACTATTGTTAAAAAACGAACTTTGAAGAGAGCGAGCGAGACGGAGTGAATAACGCTTTGATGTTTTTCTCTCGACTCTACGGCGTTTTTTCTTTGAATGGAATATTTTTTCCTTTGGCAACTACTTGAAAGACATGAGACTCTGTAGAAAGGGTACTTGGTATGGTAGTAAAATCTGTGAATACGAAGATGAATATAATTCAAAAAGCGATCGTTTTCCTCGTAGCAGCAGCGGAGGCACAGGCGTGATTATACGGACCGTTTCGAACTGGAATGTTTATTCTGGGACGGACACGAGAGATGGAACTTCTTTCTGTTTTACAGTACGTATGTGCATTTTTTTAAAAGATTGTCCGATTAGTAGGGGATGAGAACTTATTGTTAGAAGACTGTACTCGGGTGAGCTCTTTCTGGAATGGACGATTTTGGTGCTGAGTTAAGCAGATGTACAGAAGGACGCCACGGACAAATTTGACAAGATTGGGATTGATACGGCGGCTGCTGGAGGTGGGGGCTCGGCGTTGTCGGCTACTCCAGATGGAATCAGGCAGAAGTCCCACGTTAGGCTTTTTTGGGGGGTCAACCTTTTTAGTGTGTCTGTAGAGTGCTCGCATATATGTGGTAGATTGTACAAACCCAGGCTAAGTCGGGCATCTCAATTGAGTTATCTACAAAGGAACGAACCAACATCCTATAGAATGCAGTTGTTCCACAATGCCCACAATGCCCAAAAACCTATCGAGTGTGACATGTGCACTTTGTTGGATTGCTTGGAATGATCCAAAAGGTTTCTTTACACAAGCCGTATAGGAATGGTTTTTCTCGGTGATGGCACCTCGTTGTACCTACAGTATACAAATGCTGAGGGACTGCTTCGAACGTCCCCTTGCGAACTGTGTTCGATTGACCGATTGGTCTTTCGGAACCGGAAGCCTCTAAATTATGCATATCAGTCACTATGGAGCAAGAGTTTAATAGGGGCGATGGACGATGCTTTTCTTTCTTTCTTTTATGTATAGATGGAAAATAAATGAGACACTGGACAAGATATGGAGAAAGAGAGAACCAAAACTGATTATATGGAAAATCTTAGTTTACAGCAGCGAAAATGTATAGAAAAAAGTGGAAGGAAGAAAATTATTCTTGACAGCAGAGGAGGACGAGAATGTATATATGCGCAGAAGGATGGATGGTTTATAGCAGCTCCTCATTTTGTTTGTTTATAGTTTACCTCGCTAGACATCTGAAAAGAGAGGATTAAAAGAGGAAAGGAGTTGGAGAAGACTGAGAGGATTGTTTTTCTGGGGGCAAAAATATTATTTTTCTCAGTGGGAAGAAGAAACGCGCGTCTCAAAAACTGTCGGGTTTAGTAAGGCAATGCGATCGAATGGATCGAAGGCGAGAGAAATAGACGATAGAATATCATAGTGGACAGGAAAAGTGGTGCTGGTAAAAAAATGACTCTGTGAGTGATATGTGTGGTGCGTGTGATTTCCTGTTGGTCGGTAGTGATCGAGGTGTGAGAAGGTGGCGGGTAAGAATGTTTTAGGTGCAGTTTCTCTTGTTCTTTAATTTTTGAGTAAGGAAGGAGAAAGAACGCTAATTTATCATTGTCGGCCAGGAGTAAGAAAAATCAGAAAGTTTGGTCGTCATTTTGCCGGCCCTGGTAGTGCAATAATTGAGGAAGAAGAGGCATTTAGGTGCTCTGTGCTTCTTTTTAGAAATTGGGAGGGAAACTGAAGCTGTCAGAAAAAAATCTGGGTTCCGTTTGGGTTATACAATTCCAAGGATTTTTGGGCCCTCTGATTTTTAGAACGAATATTTAAGACTTATTCCACGTCCCCTGCCTATACCACATGAAGACACGTACAGTAATAGTTCTGTTCCGCAGCAAACACTTGGCGAAGACAAGGAAATGCAAAATTGTTGTGACAGCGCTCACCTGCTTCTTGAGCATGTTGAAGTTGTCAATGATGACTCCGATGAACAGGTTCAGTGTGAAGAAGGACCCGCAGACGATGAAGATGACAAAGTAGAAGTAGTTGTAGAGCGAGGCCTCCCAGTCCGGCTGCTGGTCGACCTCGCGCGCGTCGACGGCGTCGGCCATCACCTCCATCCAGCCCTCGAAGGTGGCCACCTGCGGAGGAGAGAGATTCGCCAAATCTTCTACCACTTGTGGCCAGTCCACGGCCCCTTACCTGGAAGAGGGCGAGGTAGGCGTGCCCGACGTGGTCGAAGGTGATCTTGGAGTTGACCCAGGTGAAGTTCTTCTCGGCGCACTCGAATCTGTCGTTGACGACGTCGATGGTGAGGCGGTTGCCCTCCTCGTCCACGCACTTGTAGAACTTGCCGCCGAAGAACTGGACGCCCATGATGGAGAAGATGAGCCAGAACACCAGGCACACGAGAAGCACGTTGAAGATGGAGGGGATGGCGTACATCAGGGCGTTCACCACGATCTGAAAGGAATACGCAAAAAGGAACAGAAAATGAGAACTGACAGTCCATTCTATTACATTCCCACAAAGTGACATGAACAAGAAGGAGGCTGCCTCCGCCGCCGCCATTCCGCAGTTCCTTTTCCTTTCCCCCTTCCCCCTTCTCCCTCTCTTCCCCCTTCTTTTCCTTTTCCACCGCAGCCACTTAATGCAATTTTCCGGAACAAAAACTTTTACGGGGTTGGCCCTCGCTCGCGGTGTCCTCCCTCCCTTCCTGTGCCTCCCTCC
>JAAUXV010208080.1_pt1 | contig 12464 bp, 15 predicted proteins | sample 7278181 | NCBI WGS metagenome assembly JAAUXV01 (sample SAMN14350114, study PRJNA611818) | marine sediment metagenome | isolation source: surface marine sediment (2.1m) | place: French Polynesia: Moorea | collected 2018-08
AGTTTAAGAGCCCCCATTGCAAAACTACTTCAACTTATGAACTTTCTAACTTTGTCAAATGATCAAAACCCTGCCAAACCCCCGCCACAGACCTTTTGAACAGAGTCTGTTCTTGTTATATAAAAAATACGCTATAGACAGCTCAGAATTGCAGAGTTGGGGAGAGGAGTTTCGAAGCGATAAAAGACCGAGCGACTCATTTTAATTATCCCTGTGGCCATGGGATGGATACAGATCGAAGAGAGACGAAGCATACCACACTGTACTGAAGTGCACAATGGGCAAGGAGCGAGGAGGAAGGAGCGGGGAAAAAAGGGTAGAATGGGTCGGGTCGGGCCACTAGTCAGCTCTCGCAGGAGCAGTCCAAAAAAGCTCGGACGGACGCGGGGCCAACACCCATCTTTCCAGAGGCGTAGATTGCCGGCTAAGGGGAACAAGGTTTTTTTTCTTGGTGGCGTCAAGCTGAGGAGAGGGGCGCCGCCATCACGGTCCATCGACGTTGGCGCCTTCTCCTCCTCCTCCTCTTGTTCCAGGGAAGTTCGCTGCTCAGGTGGTGGTAGTGGGCGCACAGGCTCCCTCCACGCACAGGTGGAGACGGGGGGCGCCTTTTGCTTCTTCCCCCTTCCCGGCTGTACAAACAACAGGTCCGTTACCACCACTAGCAGCGATTTACCGATGACTTGTTGGCAGCAGCAGAAGTGGAGGGGGAAGTGAAGAAGTGCCCCGCGCATAGCCGACCCCCCTCCCGGCATTTCCTTCTCCCTCTCTGCTCCCCCTAAAAGAAATCCTAATTGGCCCATAAAAATCGTGCTAATTTAGTTGCACTTTGCAAAGCTACATGGCGGGCGAGCCACCTGCCGTACAATGTACACACATGAACGCCGGCAAATGACGACATCAGAGGAGGGAAGGGGGGGGAAATCCGCGCGATCCGTGTCAGAGACTCAGAGGGGGAGGGAAGCATGGCGTGGCAGAAAAGATCAGAGGAAGGGGAAGGAAAAGCTAGTAGGTGAAGTAGCGAAGCAGCCAAGTCAACACTTTCCAATCCATCCACATATGAGGAAAGTTTGGCAGGCCTTCCTTCCCCCTTTTCCTGCACCGGCGTAGAGGAAGGAGAATCTGTCGCGTCGTGTGCTCTCGTTCCCCCATGACTTTGCTGTCCGTCCGTCACACATCAGGTGGAGGAAGAGAACAAACTTGAGGAAAAGGACAGATTTGCAGAGGGGCTGAGCACCCGAAATGAGCAAGAGGAGGCACAAAGAGGGGGGGGGGGTTTGCTTGCCCACAATGGGTCATAGCCGCGTGGAGCGGGGCGCCCATTGCCTCTCATCTCTTTTTGAGCACTTTTGGGCTTTGGCCCGGATGGCCACAGACGATGGAGGGGAGGCGGACTAAAAATGAGAGAAAGGCGGCATCTATAACGCCGATTTTGGGCCGAGTATGCCACTGAGAAGAAGGGGAAATTGGAACCCTCTTGTCCCATGGAAGGGAAAATGAGGTGATTTTTCTTTTCTATTAGTTTTCTTGTTTGAAAAGCCCATAATGTGCCCATTTTCCTCCTTTGTAAGGAGTTCCTTTTCTTTCCTCTCCTTTGCCTGTCTCCTCTCTCTTCTCTTCTCGTCTTTGGCAGCAGCAGAAAGAGAGAGAGAGAGAGGAAGGAGGAAGGAGGCGAATTCAGCCTCTCCTCTCCTCTCTTCTCTTCGCGAGCGCCCAACCAAAAGAAGGGAGTCCAGCACCCAAGAAAGACCTGCTCGTGCCACTGTTGGACCTGCTGAGGCACCTGCACCTGATCACGCTCATTCTGCGCTCTATTTGCCGTGTCCTCGTCTTTGCCAGCCGTCGTCTGCTACAGCTTCTTCCGCCCGAACCCCTTGTGTTGTTATTGAGCCTTCCGCGGGGGGCGTTTTGGGTCCCCTTCGGCATGGGGCTCCCCTGCCACAGGAGGACTAGCAGGTGGCCCATTGCGGCGGCGCACTAGAGACGCCAGGACGCCGCCCGCGCCCTCCCCCACGCCCGCCGCCGCCGCCGCCGCCGCCGCCGTTGCCGCCCCTCCGCTCGCGGCGGGCCCCGCCATGAGGATGGACTCCTCTCTGGGCAACCCCTCCTCCGGGTCCACGGCCTCGGCGGGGTCCTCGGCCCGGTCCAGCGGCGGCGTGGGCAACGGGCCCGCCTCCGCCGCCATGATGGGCGCCCGGGCGGGGGACTCGTCGTCGGCGCGCCTGCGGGAGGCGGCGCACTTCGCCAACATCATGGTGGAGTTCGAGAACGGCAACCGGGAGATGGCGGTGGACGTGCCGGACTCCTTCGTGGCACACGCCAAGACGCCGCCCAAGTTCCCCCCGCCGCACCGCGCCAACGGCACCCTGCCGTCCTCCGTGGGCTCGGGCTCTGGCCGCAACAACGGGCACCACCAGCACCATCGGCACGGCAGCCTCAACTCTTCCACGGCCTCCTCCCCGCCGCCCGCCCTCAACTCCCGCGACCACCTCCGGATCGAGCGGGACGGGCACCTGCGCAACGACCGCCAGGGCCCCTCTCCGCCCGACAGGGGCTCCTCCGGCAGGGGCAGCGGTCTGAGAGCCAACGGAGGGAGCGGTAGCGGCTTCATGCAGCCCACGGAGCAGCAGAGCCTGCGCATCAAGAAGTACAGCGAGGAGATCATGCGCAGGAACATGGAGAGCGAGCGGCGGGAACGAGGGGAGGAGTTCCTCCGACAGAGCCTGAGGAACTCCCAGCGGCTGCGGGCGCTCAAGGAGAGGAACCGGGAGCAGCACCCTTCTTCTTCGCCCGGGGTGGCCAACAGTGCCTTCGACACCATCGCGGACGAGGAGCAGCAGCAGAGGCCGTCCATCCCCGACCTGGCCTCCGTCCTGCAAGCAATGAAGCGCCTGGAGGTGGCTGGAGTGCTGGTGGGCGAAGGGGCAGAGGCTGTCAAGGCGGTGATCAAGGACGGAGAGTTCCAGAACTCGCTTACACTTAATCAAAAGGTGCTGCTGCTACATTTTCTTTTCTTTTGAAGGCTATGAAAAACAATGTGTTTTTTCCTTTGCTTGTAGCTTCAAAAGCTGAGTCCCGGCAAGGGCGCCCAGCCCTCGACGACGGAGCTCCAGGAGCTGACGGAGGAATGCCTCTCCATCCTGGACGGGCTGTGCGAGGACGGTGCCGAGCTGGAGACGGCGCGGGAGCTCAGCGCCATCCTCTGCCGGGAGGACGTGGAGGGGATGATGGCTGCGCACGACAAGATCGCCCGGAGGCACGGACACTCGGCCTTGGACGGGGGAGGAGGAGGAGGGGCGGAGCAGCCACAGTTGCAGTCGGAAGACGCTCTATTGGTGCGTCGACGTCTCCGTAGTTGACTAATTAGATGAAAAAGTTAGCCCAACTAACTGTTTCCTTCCCCATTTAGGAACGCCTGGCCCGCTACTCGGAGCCCAACGTCCGCGTGGTCCGGATCGAGAAGACGAGTGAGGCCCTGGGCGCCACGGTCAAGAACGAGCGCGACGCGGTGGTGGTGGGGCGGATCATGCGCGGCGGCACGGCAGAGACCAGCGGGCTCCTGCGGGAGGGAGACGAGATCCTGGAGGTGAACGAGGTGCCGCTCAGGGGGAAGAACGTCAACGAGGTGTGCGAGCTGCTGGCCGGGATGAAGGGCACGCTCACGCTGCTGGTGGTGCCGGCCAGGTAAGAGAGCACGCATTGTTTTCAAGATTGGCAATGACCCTCCTAACTTTCTTCTCTGTCCTTTCCCCAGGCTCCAGTTCTCCAGCCCTTCCTCCTCTCCGAACGATCGTCCCCAGCCGGTGATGCACGTGAAGGCGCACGTTGACTACGACGCCGAGGAGGACCCGTACCTGCCCTGCCGCGAGCTGGGCATCAGCTTCTTCAAGGGTGACGTCCTACACGTTATCAACCAGCGCGACCCGCATTGGTGGCAGGCCAGGAGGGAGGGAGAGGACGACTCGCAGCTGCCCGGGCTCATCCCGTCGGCATCGTTCCAGCAGCAGAGGGAGGCCATCAAGCAGACCATCACTCAGGTACGAAAGGGCTCTGATGTAGTACTGTATAATGTGTAGCGGTTGTTAATGTTTTTTCCTTCATTCCAGGAGGTGGAAGCAGGCGGCGCCCGGAGAAACGATGGCGGCGGCCGCTCCAAGTCCACAGGTTTCCTGTGCGCCAAGCGCAGCGGTAGGAAGAAGCGGCGGAAGGGCCTCCCCGGCGGCCCGGGCGACGAGGGCGGCCCAGGGTCGGAGGACGCGCCGGAGACGATAGCCTACGAGGAGGTGGCGCTGTACTACCCGAGGTCGGACAGGAAGCGACCGGTGGTGCTCATCGGGCCGCCCAACATCGGGAGGCACGAGCTCAGGCAGAGGCTCATGCAGGACGGAGACAGATTCGCCGCGGCCATTCCACGTAAGAGGAAACGAGACCATCGCACTGTGTTGGCGTGTCTTCTTGGTGCGACACCCCCTTGTGACCTGGTTTATCTAGGAGAGTGCCTTGCTCTCTCGTGGGCTTTTCGTGGGAAAGGAGGAGTAGCAGATGGCTCGGTTGCTTATCCTACATGATCCTCTACGTATCCTACCCTCTCACCTATCTCCCAAAAAATACCTTACGGAAATCCGAGAAGGGGGAATCCATGCAGGCTTATTTTGCATCCCCCGTATTCCATCCATCCAATCCCTTCCTCTCAGATTCTCACACCTTGATACGCGTTTCCAACCCCACTCTCATTTCTTTTCCGCTCCAATCCCTTTCCTCCCCTTCCTTCCGTCTCGCCGCACCACTCTCTGTTTGCCAGCTGTCCTAATGGGCCCGTGATTTGATAACAACGCCCCTTTGCGGCACGTAGGGTCCTTGTGGGCCCTGTTTCTAGGCGTAACCGGACTCCTCTCTCCGAATGGCACGGAGAGGAGGGCGTCGCCAGTTCCCGCCCTTCTGACTACAATCGACGCATTATGATATGCGTGCACATGCACTTGGCAGTTTTCGCTTTCCCTCTTCCGATAGGAAATTGTAGGTTTTCGTTTATATGACATTTTTTGTTAGGCAGGTTTTCAGGTGGGATATTTTCCACTTTTCCAGACACCTCCCGCCCGAAGCGCCCCGACGAGATCGACGGCCAGGACTACCATTTCATCTCGCGCCTGCAGTTCGAGCAGGACATCCTGGCGCGCAGGTTCGTGGAGCACGGAGAGTACGAGAAGTCCTACTACGGCACCAGCTTGGAGGCCATCCGCTCCGTGGCGCTGGCCGAGCGCATCTGCGTCCTCAACCTGCACCCCATCTCGCTCAGGATTCTCAAGGGGTCCGACCTGATGCCCTTCGTCGTCTTCGTCGCGCCGCCGTCGCTGGAGAAGCTCAAGAGGTTTGTGAACATGCCTGGTGTAGGCGAATAAGCTGGAAATTGGCACTGAATCAGACTCCTGTTCGATGATGAGAAACTTTCGTCATGCACCACGCTGACCAGAACCATGCTGTTAAAGCGAACCTTTACCGATGATATGATGAATGGGTTCCTGTCATGTCTTTTTCGATAGCGATAGAAAATGTTTTAGATACGTGCCAAAACAGTACCAATACGATTACTCTTTCCGTTCCTAGGTGGAAGCTGGAGCACTCCGAGCCTGTGGACGACGACGACCTGAAGGAGATCATCGAGCGCGCCCGCGAGATGGAGGAGACCTTCGGCCACTACTTCGACATGGTCATCGTCTACTCCGACCCTGAGCGCGCCTACCAGGAGCTGGTGCACGAGATCAACCTGCTCGAGCGGGAGCCGCAGTGGGTGCCCGCCAGCTGGCTCGCAAGGAACTCGTTCTGAAAAACGACGGGGGAAAGAAAGGAAATCTAATTTACAAGCTCAGAGGTCATTCATATCTCTCAAAGGGGTAGGCTATCCCCAGATACAGTACTCCTCTCTACCTAAGCCAGGTACTTAAACTCAAGCAAAAAAAGGAAGACAGAAGAAGCCTTGATTTACTTATAAACTTTACCTCCCTCCCCGATAGGTATTTTTCTCAAAACGCAGCACGAAATCAGGCAGCTTACTTAGTAGATATACACTACTATTTACCCCCTTTAGAAAGGATTCCTACTTCGTAAAGTGAATTTTTCTACAATGCTCTCCGATTTTTCGAAAATGAATCTCGTATCAAGTACGAAGGGATGGAGAAACAACAACCCAAGTGTCGCCGCTCTCTCGGGATCCCGTGGGCCCGGCCATGCAAGGTGCTGTAAGAGTGCAAGTTTTTCTGAAGGAAAAAAAGTGGATATAAGAGCTTAAAAGAAAGTGAAGAGAACGAAGTGAAGAAAAATGCTGAAGACAGACGATTAGTATCTCCGAAAAGGAAATTACTTTCCCTCAAAACACACATCGACGATGAGACACTACTGCTACTACGAGCATCAGATCGCTTCCAAAATCCATCCTATTACTCTACTACTATATTTTTTGGAATTATGCAGCTACTACTTTCAAGTAAAGTCGGTCGTACGTATTGTGAATAAAAACCGAAGACGCGTCTTCCTCTGGCAATGCAAAAAAGGTGGAACGGAGAACGTATTTTTTGCTAATTATTCTACGCGCCCTCTTGGCTTTTTCTTTTTCGGGCACTGTCCTCAGACATCTCGCAACTTCCCCCCAATCTTGAGGCCACGCGAGATCCTCAAGCAAGATTCACACAACGAAAGACTGTTGAGTAGCTTGCGAACACGTCGCCTACATAGGTGTTTTTTCTTGACCAAGATGGAGGGAAGGGGGCGCAGCAGGAATCTTGGCCGCGCGCCTCGCCCTCTGTAGCATCCCCCCCTCCCCCCCTTTTCCTCGGAGAGCGCCGCCGGCCCAAAAAGACCCCAAAAGGCTTGCCCCCGTCGCCTGTCACGGCGACTCTTAACGCCCTGGGCGGGGAAGGGAGAGGAGGAGGATTGGGCGCCCAATCCGCCTCCGCCCAATCTCCAGCACTTCCCTAGAACGGGGAGGGAAGGAGGAATGTCGGACTCGCTCCACTTGCATCTTCTCCATGTTTGTTGGGCACCTTTTGGGGGGCCTCTCCGGTCCAAGCGGAGGAGGTCCCTTTTGACGCGGTAGTTTTATCGCCCCGTGTATAATTTTCGCCTCTCCTTTTATGCCCCCCTTGAACTTGCTATCGCGATGTGCGTTATGTGCTTGTTGCATGTGGAGCATGAAGGAGGAGGCGGCGGCACAGCAGCAGCGAGGGCAGCAGCAGCAGCATCCCCTTCTCGGGCGAGAGACAGCAGTCGAGGGGCAAATCAGCTTCACTGCAGATTGCATAGTTGTCAAAGAGGCTTTTGCAATGCCCATATATAAAAAACAGTTTTCCTGCAAGGAAAAAGTTTTTCCTATTTAGCATTTTTTTGAGAGGCTTTATTGGCTGGCAATTAAAAAAAACAACCCTTTTCATTACACCTTAAAATCGTACATTATGCCGGCATGTAAATCTACAACCAAATAAGTCTTCAACTCGTCATTGTGAAATTGTTCTTGTCTTTATTTTCCTTAAATGAAAAGAGTAGAAAAAAGGTAAATGCAGCTTGAAAATGACCGCATAAAAATAACAAAACCACAAATGAGCAAAAAGTGCTATTTTGCCTTTAGGCATTCTTTCTACAATGGGCATCGAAAGATCCGCTTTGGCAGATTTTGTTTGTCCCATTTGGCAACTCTGCAAAATCGCCCAGAAAAAAAAGCAAAATCCAGTTGGGCGAGAAGGAAAAGGAGTGCGGCTGCGGCGGGATCAAGTGCGCCGAGGTCAACCAGGAGGTCGAGGTCGAGGTCACGCAAGAGTGCAGGGTCAACTTGTAGGCAAACCAGGGTCAAGGACAGGAGGTGAAGAAAAGAAGCTAGAACTCCAGGGGCCACACAGCACGTCCGGGACACACCGGAGTCTTAAGTGAGTCTGCACCCGAGAGGCTGTGCACCCGTACAGGGCACAACCGTTCGGTATGGACTCGCAGTGAGGAGTTCCCCTGGCTCCCTCTCCCTTTTACTCCGGGCGCGAACCCCGGCCTCCCTCCTCCGCGGGTCGTCCGGACCCCCCCATGACCCGTATCGCGGCGCGGAGACGGACCTCGCCGGCGCCAGCCCCGAGCCGCCGCCGCCGCGGCCGAGAGAGCGGCGGCGGGTTGACCCGGACAGCGTCCTAGATGGACTCGGTCATCACCCAGGTCGCCCCGCCCGGCCAGCAGCCGCAACAGCATGGGGCCAACGCTCCGGCGGCACCGGCCGCCGCCGCCGCCGCTCCTTCCAACGCCTCCTCCGCCTCCGCCACGACGAGCGGTGGCAACGCCACCTACGGGAACGCCGTCAACCACGAGAACGACGCCGCCGCGGCCGCCGCAAACCTGTCCTACAATGTCCAGAAAGGTGAGGTGCTCCTCCTCCGCGCTCTTCAAGGTTGAGACGGACTGTGCTAACAATAATGCGAGGGAGTGATGCTTATTCCTTTCTCCTTGACGCCGCACGAGATGCACACAATACAATCCTCGTGTTTGCTGCTTCTATCGCCCTCCCGCGACCTCAACTTGGACTGACTCATTTCAATCCCCCTCTATTGTTTCAGGGACGAAGAAGCGCGGCCGCAGGAACTTCCTCTGCTCCCTCATCTGCTGTCTGGGCAAGAAGCGGGAATCGCGGCGGCGCAACAAGGAGCGTGACGGGTCCGCCGCGGCAGCGGCGGCGGGCGCGGCCGGCGGCGGCGACGTGGGTGACCTCGCCGCCACCGCGGCCCTCTCGGGCTCGGGCGGCGGCGGCTCCTCCTCCCTAGGCGGCGGCGGAGGGCCGCTTTCCCCCGTGGGCCGCGGCGGCATCAAGCACCTGCTGCCCGAACTGAGGGCCGAGCACGCCGGCAGGAAGTGCATTGTCATCGATCTCGACGAGACGCTGGTCCACAGTTCCTTCAAGGTACGCACGAAGACTCACAGGGGTTGCGGCCTGTTTCTTTTTAGAGTGATGCTGCAACATTGTCCTTGAGTCCTTGACAACAGCTCGACAAGTACGATTAAAGTGCGGCGTAAAACTAGTTTCCTCCGTCCTAGAAGTCGCTTTTGGCATCCATATGCATTCAATTACGTTCTCCGAATCATGGCACATGTCCTTGTATTTTTCTCTTGCAGCCAATAAATAATGCAGACTTCATAGTACCTGTGGAGATAGACGGCACGATACACCAAGTGTACGTGCTGAAGCGGCCCCACGTCGACGAGTTTCTGTGCAGGATGGGCGAACTCTACGAGTGCGTCCTCTTCACGGCGAGTCTGGCAAAGGTATTATTTTTCTGTCGAAAAGCATTATTATTTTTCAATGGTAAGTACTTTGAATCATTTTACAGTACGCCGACCCTGTGGCCGACCTGCTGGACAAGTGGGAGTGCTTCCACTCTCGGCTGTTCCGCGAGTCCTGCGTCTTCCACCGGGGCAACTACGTCAAGGACCTGGGGCGGCTGGGGAGGGAGCTGCACAAGATAATCATCGTCGACAACTCCCCCGCGTCATACATCTTCCACCCAGACAACGCGGTGAGAAAAATTGAGAATGTTGCTGAGTCTGAATTCTACTCGGAACATTTGTAGCTCTTGCGTAATGGGGAGACGAGATCTGTTCGAAATTGGCTGATAAGCTTTTTTGCGTTTGATTGCTTTAATTCAGTGGGTTGAAAAGGATATGCCGAACTTGTCGAACAAAAAACTATTCGGCATCTACCTCTGCTTAGTCCTGCCTGAAAAAAAGTCAAAACAAATGAAACAATATTCGGGCCCTTTTTCCAGGTTCCCGTGTCTTCCTGGTTCGACGACATGAACGACCGCGAGCTCCTCGACCTCATCCCCTTTCTGGAGAACCTCTCGCAGGCGGACAGCGTCTACGGGATGCTCCAGGCAAAGTTCAAGGGAGGGGGAGGCAACAGTCTGGCCAGCAACGGAAACTCCTCGACGGACCAGAAGGCCTCCTAATACGAGGACTTTAGTGAGGCCCGGGAAGGGGGGAAAAGAGTAAAGGAGGTGTGCCTTCCCCTTCCTCCTCAACACTCCGCTTTGGTGCTACACTGTTCATACGACTCCGGAACTCACTGTTAGTCTGCAAGAATCCCGTCCCGTCCCTTCCCCCCTTTTTCGCACAATCAACTCTCCCTAGTGCCCTTCCCGTTTAGGATTACATACTCTGCCCGCTCCCCCAAAGTCCCTTGCCTTTTGCAAAAAAAACCCTTCTTCCCTTTGAGGAAAAAACCCCGGCGCGCTCGCAAGGACTCGACATATTCCCGCGACACACAACAGCAAAAGCACACGCTGCGCAGCGCCGCATTGTGATGATGATGATGACGAACACACATTGCTGCTTTGCACTAGGATCGAAGAAAATGAAACCCCCGCGTGAGACGACAGTTTGAGAGAGAAAAGAACGAGAGACCCTAGGAGGAATACGAAGAATGAAAATGAGAAAGAAACCGATTTCCCCACCCCAAGGGTGTGTGCACCTTATAGAACAAAAAAAGCAGCAATTTTCCCTCCCTCTGCTCCCTCCCCTTTCCCTCCCGTTTCGAATATCGACTACGATGACGGTGACGACGTTTATTACTATTGCTACTACTACAACTACGAAGTTTTACTTGGATTGATACTGCTGCTGCGCCACTTCTCACTTGTGTGGAAAGCGAGAGAAGACGCCAGGAAAGATGAAAGAATTATCGTCAAAATACGCGCAAGTGGAGAAAAAAAAATCAACACAAGTAGAATGCGATAATGACAATGATGATGGGCGGCCCCCAAGTGACGGTCGCGCGAAAAAAGCACACCCGAAACCAAGTCAGGATTGGAATGAATATATTGCTATACAGCGTCGCGAAGAAAAAAGTCTTGCGCGTCTTCTTGTTTATTTCGATTTTGACTAGGGTAACCTTTTTTTGGTAATGTTTGGTTCGTTTGACTAGAACTTGTACGCGGGAGGCGGCGGGGAAAGGTACTCGCAAGTGCCCTGAACGTTGTCTTGAACGACGACGGCGGACTCCGGCGGTGGCGGCACGTACGCGGCGTGTCCCCTTCCGCCGCAGCCGTCGCCGCCGTTGTTGTAGCCGCCGTGACCGGGAGGCTCGTGCTGGTGGTGGAACTGGTGGTCCTCTTCCGAGTATGTCTTGTCGAACTGCGCGAGCAGGTTTAAAAAATGCGAGCAAATACATTTTAGCATGCATTACGGATACCTGGAAAATGTCCCCTGGGTTGCTAAAGTCGATCGGTGGGTCGTAGGCGGCCACGATGCCGCCGGGGAAGGGAGGCAAGAGCTGCTGTTGCTGCTGCTGCTGTTGGACTTGGAAAGAGTCGAGCAGAGGTGGTGGCGACGGCCAAGGCAGTTGATGCTGCTGCGGATGCTCTTGGTGCTCGTGCTCTTGGTGCTGGTAGTATTCCTCCCTATAGTGCGCGGCAGCGGCGGCCTGGTGGTCATAGTCGTGGCTGTGCAGTTGCTGCTGCTGCTGTTGGTGGCACAGCCAAAAGTCTTCGCCCCCGTTGTAACCTTCCAGGTGTGGAGGTGGCGGCGGGGCCATGTTCATCGCGGCAGGAGAGGCCTCTTCCCCGTTCATACCCTCAGAGAGGCTGGGCTGAAGAGGTGGCACCGGCGGATGTTGTTCATGGACCACGAGATACGGAGCCGCAGCACCTACGAAATATGTAGTATGTATAAGCAAACTTTAGCTTTACGGAAGAAATAGAGGTGAGCTGGGCCGCGCTCGCGCCAATAGCTCTCAAAAATTTTGGAGATGGCAGAGAAGCTTTCTCTTTCTTCTCCGGAGACTGCAACGAACTTTCTCCGTATCTCCTCTCTTTCTCACCGTGGAAGCACTCTCTCTTCTTCTCCGCTCCTCCCTCGGGCGCCGCCACCGCCGCCGGGTGAACCCCGTTCCAGAAAAGGCACCCCTCGGGTCTCTCGCCAACCGGCGCTTGCTCCTCTTGAGGATGATGCTCTTGGTACTGCAGGAGCTGTTGTTGTTGTTGCTGCTGCTGCGGCGGCCCTTCGACTCCGTGGCATAAGACGAACTCTTTGGCCGGGGAGAAGCCGGGCGCGGTAACGTGAACCACAGGTCCATCGGGAGGAGGAGGCTGGATAGCAGGAGGAGGCGGTGGTGGTGGAGGAGCGAGGATCTGTTCTGGAATGACCGTCTGTTGTGGAGGCGGAGGCGGAGGCGGAGGAGGCGGGTTTCGAAGAAAGTCGTAGAATTCCTTCGACACTTTATGTTGTTGCTGTTGTTGCTGCTGCTGCTGTTGTTGCCGCTGTTGCTTCAGCTTTGCTTGCTTCTTGGAGTTGAGCTTCCTCCTCAGGGCGAGGCCGGTCGACTTGCCCGACGGACGAGGGTGGTCGTGGAAACCCTTGGCCTGGACGGTGGCAATTGTGCGGAAAAATGTGGGGCAAACTATTTGTTTGAAAGATCTTACCTGGAAGAGTATGCCGTAGTTAGGAACGTG
>JAAUXV010335845.1_pt1 | contig 12429 bp, 13 predicted proteins | sample 7278181 | NCBI WGS metagenome assembly JAAUXV01 (sample SAMN14350114, study PRJNA611818) | marine sediment metagenome | isolation source: surface marine sediment (2.1m) | place: French Polynesia: Moorea | collected 2018-08
AAAATGGTCCCCCCCCCAACAACAACAACAACAACAACAACAAGAAGAACAACGCTTTCCTCTCCCTGATCTGTCGGCTGCGCCGCAGATAAAAATGCGAAAGAATTACAAATAAGCTCTACGTTGCAAGGTTCCCTAGTTGAGGTCAATAAGTTCCAACAGCGTGCAAGTATGTTTCATTTTTGGAAATTTCTCTGTTTGAAAAGCAGCAACGGTGAAGTGCGTCACCCGCCTTTGAAAACAAAACTAGCCTTTTCGACTCAGGGGGTAATTGCGGCCTCGGAAAAAAACCCGAAACATGCTTTTCAACAAAGGCAGAGATAATTACACTTTGATATGGAGCGAGGTAATCTTTTCCTTTGTACTGTAGGATTTGGGGTTGACAATTCGCCGCCGTTGTGGCGGCGGAGGAAGGGATTATTTTGGACACACACCTGTTGGTGGACAGGCTAAGTACAACTTCGAGAATGTACAGTACTTAGTTACATCGTACTGTTGTTCTTTGAAACATGGAAACGCATAAAAATTAATACTTTAGCCGTTACGAGGGGAAAGTAGTCCGAAATAAATTTTTTACTTCTACAATTTCCTGAAGAGAAACAATGTTTTTCTCTACTGGTTTTTCAAAGGTCGCCTGGAGGTGTCCGGCCACATCGACGTGGCCCACCGCCAGCGCACCGAGAACTTCCTTCCCTACCTGACGGGGGAGAAGCGCCTGGTGCCCAAGAGCGGCGACCTCACCTTCTACAACTGGGCGCGGGGCCGGGCCGAGCTGCAGTCCACCCCCAACTTCGAGGTGCTGGTGGCGCCCAGGGGGTCCAGGCTGCTGCTGCGGCACAGGGCCAGCGGCGCCGAGGTCGACACCACAGGCATCGGGGAGGGGAGCAAGGAGGAGGAAGAAGGAGAAGAGGTTGTCCAGCCCACTGCCAGCTCCGGAGGGTTCCACTTCTCCGGGTGGAGGAAGATAAAGATCGCCGATGACTTTGGCACCGTCGTCTTCGTGTACGACATCAGGTTCCCCAAGGCAATACCGTGAAGAAAAAGAAGAACAGAATGTGATACCAATAGTTGAGGCAATAAAAATATACTATTTTTAGGTAGCGGAGCTTTTTCCCTTAATGCAACTCCATAACTCTTCGGAGCTGGTCTGTCAATCGTAAACGGTATATTCGAAAGGAAATCTGCATCATGAGTGCTATTGATGTGGCACTTTGCCAACAACACGCCAATCAAATTAAACTACGAGACAACTGGAGGTCAGTATCTATATCAAAGGTACAGACTTTTCACCCTTGACTCTCTGACTAGCCTTCCATTGTGCTTTCAAATTGCCGTACGCCTTTTTGCTTCAGAGGGACATAATTCAAACTATGTAGCGATGTCGAACAAGGGGAAGGGAGTGGGATTTGAAAGAAAAATAATTGAAAACCGTGCGGGAAAATGCGGCGGGAAAAGACGAAATGCGACCCGCGACCATGACGTCATCGCGCGGGCGAGATGAAAAAGATCCGTCTCTGTGTTTCGGCGGCACCAGCCGCGGTACTGGCCGCCGCGGTGATGCTCTCTGCGGCTCCCCCGGCGGCGGCCGTGCCGCTGGTCCTCCCCGGGGACGACGGCTGGAGGCCGGTCAGCTTCAGGAGCGTCCTAGAAGAGCCCAGGGTCATCGCAAGGATAGACCTGGATGACGAAGATGACGGTGACGACGATGAGCCTGTCGCGTTCCGAGTCAGAGATGAGGAAGACCTCGGTCAGCCGCCCGATGAAGCTGGAGAATACCAAGATTTGGGAGAAGAAAAATTAGAAAGCCAGCTGCAAACGGATTTTGAAGATGCTGATGGAGAATATTTGCCGGCTACCGCGGAGAAAGTCCAAGCAGAACATAATGTCGGCAACAGAGGAGTTGCTGCTCAAGTGAACACGGAAGATTTGCTGGAAGATAATTCAGATGTCGATTCCGCGCTCTCCCCGACGGGAGAGGGAGAAACCCCACTGGACTTGGAAGAAGTACCCGCCGACGAGGTCCGGAAGGAGGATGAGGAGCTTTCCAGTCCAAATCTGGAGAATCCTGTCGGGAAACAGGAGGAGGGCCTGGAGGAAAACGGAGGCAGTCTTGAGGAAGGGCTGAAAAACTTGGAGGAGCCGCAGGACGTCAACGCGGACAAAGTCAAGGACGAAGAAAAGGAGGCTCTAGAGGCCAAGGCCGAAAACGAAAATGTTTATTCTGAAGCTGGTAGCGCCGACGACAAGGAGGCCACCGTCGATCAGGTGAAGGCCGAGGAAAAGGACTACGCGTACGGCGAGGGTCTGCTCGAGTATCCGAGCCTCGCGGTAGAGGCTGGCGACTACGGCAACCCCGACGCAGTAGCCGAATCAGCAAGGGGAGAGGGAGTAGGAGACCTCCCGTACGACGCCCTTCCAGGAGAGCCGGAGGCCGTAGTACAGGGCAGAAAATCTGGAGAGGAGAAAGAGGGATCACGGGAACTGGAGAAAGAGGCTGCGACGGCTCTGGAAGAACGAAAAAGCAAGGAACACGGAGAAAGGAGGAAGAAGACTTCAAAGTCGGACGAAGAAAAGAAGAAAAGGGACAAAGATCGGCCGAAAAACAGGGCTAGGATGAAAGAGAAAAAGTCGGCGGAGAAGGTTGGCAGCAGCAAAAGCGATGAGAAAGACAGCAGCAGGTCTTCCAATGGCCTCCCGGACAAAGTAGAGATCAAGAAGACCAGCAGCAGCCACCGCAAGAGCAGGAAGAGGAAGGAGAGCCTCCTGGAGAAGACTCGCAAGTCCTCTTCCAAGAATAGGCTCCTGTCCTCCTCGTCCGGTGAAAAGGATCACGGCATTGGCAAGGAAAAATCTTCCGAGGGGAAGAAGGGCCGCTCTGAGAGTAAGAAATCCAGAAGACTGCGGCACTCCAGGAAGGAGGAGCACAAGGAGAAGCTGAAGATGACTTCCGCCAAGCACGTCAACGAGAACCAGGACCTAAAAGGCGAGGGGGGAGAAAAGCATCACCGGAGTGGCACTGGCAAGAACAGGCTCAGCGCCTCGATCAACTACCGAAGGCGCGAGGTGGGCGAGAACAGGGAGCTCAAGAAAGAGGGGGACGACGATGAAGATCAAGAACAAGAAAGCGAGGAGGAGAAAAACGACTCTGAGGAAAAGGAGAAAGACAAAGATCCCGTGGACGATCTGCAATCTGTCGCCATTCCATCCGGCAAGGGAGAGGGCCTGGTGGAGGACAAGAGCAAGGAAGAGGGTACCAAGGAACAAGATCTGGAAGATGCCGACAAGCTGGGGGATGATGGCGAAAAGGATGGAGAGAACGAGGACGAGGGAAACAAGAACCTCAAGTCTGGGGAAAAGAGCGGAGGCAGGGCCGATGACAGCACCAGCAGAAGTCAGGAAAAGGAATTAGACGGAAGAAAGAGAAAGGAAAAGGACCAAGGCACCGTCAAAAAGGCCAACATATCGATCCAGTTCCGGAACAGGAAGTCGATGCCAGGTTCGCCAAGTCTACAGCAGTTTGAGATCAAGAAGTACCTATTAGTTGGATCGATATATATTTGCAGAAGACAAGGACGAAGAGGATCCTGGAAGTGAGGAGGAGCAGGCTTTCGGTGCTCAGGAACATGTTCATGGAAAGCACGACGTTGGCGCGGACGTTGCTAAAAAAGTGGGATTGCATAGATTTGTCTGCTTTTGTATACGTCCGTTCAATTTGAGTATTTGCGTTGCAGGATATTGATATTGAGGCAAGTTCGTCCAATGAAGTGGGGGCTGCCATAAGGGAGAAGCAGCCCCATGAAACGGAAAGAGGAGGGGAAAACCGCTATATCAAGCACTCATTATCGTCTGGATCGTCCAGGAAGAAATCTAGGATCAGTAGAAGACAAGGACACCAGCAAGTCCTTGATAAGCGGAGCATGGTAAACGATGACGATCTTGAAGAATTGAAGAGGGAAAGGGGCATTGGAAATGGTGCTGAAAAGAACGGCAAATATTCACCGGCGGCAGGAGAAGAGGAAGAGAAGCAGCAACAACAACAACAGCAGCAGGTGTTTGTAAACGCCCAAGGGAAGGACGAAGTTGTGGCGGTGGTTCCGGAAGAAGGACAGGGACAAGCCGCTCCTTCCACTGGCTCCCTCGTCGGCGAGCCTGATGCCCAACTCGGAGACTCCAACTTGGAGGCGGCCGGAAACGAGGAGGAGAACACCGGTGTCTCGGCGTCGGGGTCAGGACCAGCGGACTACGCGGTTGGACCGGATCAGGAAACTTCGCCGAAGCAGAAGAAGACCGACGACAAAGAAAAAGCGGCTGCGGCGAAACGGCACCTGCTCAAGGGAGCCCCGGGCGCGGAGAGGGTGAGCGGCGAGAAAGACGAGGACAGCGAGGAGCAGGAAAGTAAAAGTGGGGAGGGTTCCGCCGAGCAGGAGAAGGGAAAATCCAAGCAATTGTCCCAAGAGGAAGAAGATTCCCGAAGGAAGAGGAAAGGTAGAGAGGCCTCTGGAGAGAAAAGCGGAAATATTTCGAAAGAGAAAGAGTCGGGATCTCAGGAGGGAAACAAGAGTTCGGGAGGGAAGAGCAAGGAGAGCGGCAGTCGGCAGGACAAGGACGAGAAGGAGAACAAAATTCGCAACAAGAACCTCGCCAGGTCCGGCGAGAGGGGAAAGAAGCAGGAGTCTTCATCCTGGGAGGGCTGGATGGACGACACATCGGCGACAGAGGGGGGTGGAGGGAAGCCGGGAAGGGTGAAGAAATCGAGGAACAGGAAGATTCACCAGCGGCAACATGGTGAGGACCTGCAGGAGAAGAAGATCGGAGTGGAGGAGGACAGAGAGAAGGAGGAGGAGGAAGCCGCCGGCGCCGACTACGAAGCGGACGACAAGGACGACTCAAAGGAATTACTTTCCCGGTTGAAGAGTTTTTCAACACAAAGAAATTTCGCGACATTTTTTCCGACTAGTAAAAGTAAATATGTTTTGCTGAACATGTAATTGAGAGCCCTACTATGACATAATTAATCGTGAAAGTACTTCGAACAAAAAGGATGACGACGACAAAGACAAGAAGGACGACGACGACAAGAAAAAGAAGGACTCGAAAGACGACAAGAAGGATGACGACGATGACAAGAAGAAGGAGAAGGAGGACAAGAAGTCCTCCTCCGAGATCAACTCGTCCGACAACCCTGACGAGTGCACCTGTGGCGTGGCCCGCCCGTCCAGGAACGCCAGCCCGGTGGAGCGAAACATGAAGAAGAAGAGCGGCACCCAGAACAAGATCGTGAACGGCTACGACCCCCAGCAGTCTCGTCCCTGGATGGCCATGCTGGAGGTGGGCGCCAGCCAGGGCCAGTGCGGGGGCAGCCTCGTCAACCACTACTACGTCCTCACCGCCGCCCACTGCTTCTGCTACGACAACGGGGAGGACCTTGAGCTGTGCAAGTGAGCGAGAGATGGACTTTCTTTTACGTGCAATATTTGTGTTTTTAATGCAGCAAGCCCGATATCGAGATTTCGAACCTGGAGAAGAAGATCAAGGTGTTCCTGGGGGCCAGAGACCTAGAAGGCGACTACGGAAAGGAGTATCGGGCGGCCGCTCTGCACATACATCCCAAAAGGGTTCGACGTCAAATATCGAAAAATTGTTTTTTAAGGAAAATCAAAGGTAAATGCAGATAGAGCGCGAAATGACGCACCGGAAGAAGCAGAAGGGCAAGGACAGCTACAACCCTTACGCTGGACCGTACGACATCACCCTGGTGAAGCTGAACAAGTTCGTTCATTTCGAAGAGGGAAAAGTACGTCAAAATGAACTCATGATAAGAAAAAACTATATGCGTTCTACGAAAAATAATTCTGCAGATAGCTCCCATCTGCCTGTTCGGGGTGGACTTCAAGAACTTTGAGTACGGTTACGTGGCCGGCTTCGGCAGCAACAACTTCGCCACCAACTGCTGGACCAGCAAGGAGGGCCCCAACCCCTTCGAGCAGTGCCAGCCAGAGTTCAAGGTCGGAGGGAAGAAATACTCCGTGAGAGCTGTCGATTCGTTTTGAACTCTGTCCGAATGGCGGGAAGTGACAGATTTCTCCTAGAAAGAGTGCGCCAAGGACAAGGACCCCCCGGACGAGAGCGACGATTGCAAGAAGCTATTCAAGAGCCTGAAGAACAAGCTGCCAAAAGACGTACGCCAAACTCCCAGAAAAAAAGATTGGACTGGACGAATCTCTAAAAGTATCTTTGTGCAGGCTGAGAGGGTCTACCTGTTGGACGACAAGAGCAAGGAGCGGCAGTTCTGCCCTGCCCCGAGGAGCGTGGGCAAGTATGGATGGTGCGAGATCTCTGTGGCGGAGGGCACGCCCGAGCCAGAGGTCAACTGGGGGATATGCTCGCACCATTGCGAGAACACTGGATTCAACACCACCATGCAGGTGGGGGAGAGGAAATTTATAGTTGAGCCATTCTGTATGTGCTGACTGGATTTTTTTGTTTTAGGAAGCGAAGCTTTCTCTAATCAAGGAGCCAGAGTGCAAAAAGTTGGGGAAAGGAATGGACATCGATATTTCCAACGAGCTGTAAAAATGCTTTTACTGTAACACATCTTAATTTCGTAATTGAAAGGCGGCCGTTTCAGTTGCGCCGCCCTTAAGAACAAGGACACTGTGAGCTACGTCGTGTACAAGAAGGAGAAGAAAGACAAGTTCAAAAAGTACGAGGAGAAGGAGGAGACGGTGGAGTACTACGGGGGGTCGGACGCATGCCAGGGGGACAGCGGCGGGCCGCTGTAAGCATTTTTAAGCAGAAACTTCTTTTCCGAAATATATTGTTGAGCCAAAACTTTTTTTCCGCATGCAGATGGGTGTGGACCTACAGGAGCAAAAAGAGTCTATCAGCGATGACGCCAAAGGAGAGATCCAAGATTCCGGTTCAGGTGGGGAAAACAAGGATTAATCATACGTCGGGTCGAATTTCAAGTCCATTTTCCTTGTGTAGGCCTACCAAATCGGAGTTGTGAGCAGGGGCAACGGTTGCGCCTACCGGAACCAGCCTGGCGCCTACACAGTAGTAAACGAGTTCAAGAGCTTCATCAAAAGCAAGATCAAGGAGGGAGGGTGCCTAAAGTACAAGAAGCCGACCAAGCCTGCGCAGTGACCTACTGTACAAAACAGTGACAGTGACTCAGCGTGCCGCCTGAATAAACTCGGAATAGAATGCATTTATTTCTCTATCTTTTACGTTCGGATAGAAGCCGGATCTGCCATTTCCACTGCATCGGGAGTTTAACGCGCGATCCGCTTTTGATACTTAATGTGCTTTCTACAGAAAAAGCTGCGGTGTATGGGCTTGCTCTCATTTAGAGTAGAGGGCCATCCATCAATGTTCCTTGGATGTCGCAGTGTCGGCAGACATGTGCGGCATGGAACATGAAGCATGGCCCCGGAGCCCTGCCCGCCGCCGGACGGGTGGTCGCCGCCCTCGCCTCCGCCCTCGCCCTCGCCGCAGGGACCCTCGCCGCGACGGACGGCGGCGGGAGTGAGCAGAACGCCATCGAAAACGGGTGAGGAAATGAGGGATCCCGATGTGCATGAAAAATAGAGCGAATAATTCCCTCCCCCTTATTATAGCCAGGAGATGGCTTACCAAAACGTTATGCTGTACCCGTTCAACTACAACATCGAAGAGGTGAAACTTCAAGTGTACTTTGCGCGAATAGTTCTGGGTGTAAATCTGAAAAAATATTTATTTTCAGTCACCGACGATGGGAGACGATTTCCAAGAAGTCGAAGGCGACGTGGAAGGAGAGCTATCATCTCTTGAGGAAGATGGAGCGTACGAAGCCCAGGCGACAGCGGTGAAGGAGAGCTCTGAGAGCGACTCGAAGGAAGCCAAGGGCAAAAACAGCACGGACAGCGCCGACGCCGAAGACAACGGCAAGAGCGAAACGACCAAGAAGAAGAAGAATTCTGTGGCCAGGAGGACTGCCTCCGGACTGGTCAGCAACAACGGCAGCACCTCCGACGACCTATCCAACTCCAGGCCCACCAACCTCAACAAGGGCAGGCTGTTCAGGAAGAAGGGAGTGACCGACGGCAAGAAGAAGTCTGCCGACGGCACCGACCTGGCCAACAAGGGGAGCAAGGGCAAGGGCAACAAGGGCGGCCCGAACTCAGGGAAGCCCATGGACCTGAGGGACGGAGACCCGAAGCTCAAGGAGAAACTGGACAAGAAGAGGAAGGAGGACGATAAGGGAAAGAAGGGAAAGAAGAAAGAGGCAGAGAAAGAGAAGAAGAAAGAGGGAAAGGATGCGACCGCGGGAGAAGGGGTAAAGAAGGGAAACGGGGAGGACAAGAAATCTGACGGTGCCAAGAAGGCAAGCAAGGACGACAAGAAGGAGAATGGATCCGACAAGGCGGAAAAGGAATCGTCAAAGGAAGACGAAGGAAGTTCGGAGAGCAAGGAGAACGGGGCGATGGGCTTCGACAATTCGAGCAACAACTCAGCCGGGAAAGACTTGGGCGGCGGTGATCTGAGCAACAACAAGAAAAAGAAGAAGGAAAAGTCCTCCTCCAACAAAAAGAAGACCAAATCGCCAAAGAAGAAAACCAAGTCGGCTATCAAGACCAGCAAAGGAGAGAAGAAGTCATCCAAGTTGAAGGACATCAAGAAAAGAAACCTCAACAAGGACAAGAGGAACAAAGAGGTCGAAACATTATCGAAAGAAAACTCATCTGTAGAAAAAGGCACGGCCAAGGAGAAGGACAATACTGAGGATACGATGAGGAAAGGGGGGAAAGACGACCAAGAAGACGTTCCCCCCGCCATCGAGATACGTTTGCCTGCCGTAAAAGGTGCCGGGACTTCTGGCCTCCCTGGATCGAGAAACCGGCAGGGAGAAACTCCCAAGAGACGCATAATTGAAATAAGAAACAACGGCAACGTCATAAAGAAAGACAAGAAAACAGCGGAAAAGAACCAGAACAGGACAAAGAATAGATTCGCCTCGGGGAAGGGAAGCTTTTCTGCAAAGAAAAGGCCCTCTCTCCAACGCAGCAGGGAAGTTGTGGAGGGCCATTTCGATGACGGCAGCGAGACCATGATTGTCAGTCAAAGAGGTGCCAAGGGCGTCGGCACCACCGGCGTGATTCCAAACATCATCAAGGAGAATAGAATGCTGACGAAGAAATCGTCGGCGCAGGGGCGGCAAGGGAATGAAGGCAGAATATCTGAAAACGAAGAAGCGAAAATTAGCCCTTCTGTGAGATACGTCAATGCCGATTCTCCTGGCGATTTGGGGGACCAAGCCGCACTGCCCGTTGAGAAGGCTTCTGGGCTTGCGGGTCCAGAGGTCTCGGCGGCCGGTCCTACTTCAGCCGGGACAAACAGGAACTTGGTGGTCAAGAGGAAGAAGAAGAACAAAAGAGGACCCAAGACCATCGTCATCACCGCTAGGGGAAGGAGCTCGTCTTTGTCTTCTCCTCAGAAGTCTCGGCGGAGCAAGGAGGAAAGGGATGGCGGAATAATTTCTGGAGAAAAAAATTATTCTGTCCTCGAAAAGAAGAGAGCCCCAAAGATAAAGGAAAAAGCTAACAAGGCCTTGAATACTCCTCCGAACCTTGGAGATTCTTCGGAAAGGATGGAACAATCATCTGGTATAAGATGAATTCAAATGATAGACGGACTATGTTAAAAATAATCTTTTCTGTTCAGATGAGCTTCCAAAGACCGTTGTCCGGACGGTAGAAGAAGCTATCGGTGAGACTTTTTCCATGCTTACAAAAGAGTGTAAGCACAGTTCTCTCCGCAGGCAAGGAACCGAAAGAGTCTCCCACTGACGCCGGCGCCATGCACATCATTATCCACAGCAACGCCCTCGGAGGGTTTCCAACAGCGAGGGAAGATCAATTGCCAGGAAGGAAAATTAAATCACCAAAGGGAAAAGTCGGAGGGAGGAGCGAAGGAGAAGACGAATCCAAAAACGCTTTTTCGGGAGAGTCGAAGAAAGAGGAAGACGAAGGGAGCGGCGAGGGAGGACAAGGACACCAGAGCAGGGACCTGAAGCAGGCGGAAGAGGAGGAGGAATATTTTACAAGCAGAGAGGCCCCAGCGAATAGGATTGACGAAGGAGGGAGGGGGAAATCGGGCGAAAAGGGATCGCTTGAGGAGAAAAAGGACTGGTCGGCGGCAGAAGGGGGAAATGGCCGAAGCGAGGGCAGGAGGAGCGAGGGGACGGAAGAGGAGAAGAACGATTCTCTTGAGCGCCAGAGGAGTGCTCCGGGGTCAGAGAACGTGGACACGGTCAGCGAGGAGGCTGCCAGAATCAGGGATGGGAGCACTGAGGCCAGGGCGTACAGAAATTCGGGAATTATGAGAGCAAGAGGGGGCGAGCAGCAGCAGCAGCAACAACAACAGCCTCACGTCCTGGATGGTTCCCAGTTTTCGCCGCCCCTGGCCTCTTCTTCTGGCCTCGTGCAAAGCAGGAGCGTGGCGCCGACCTCAGACCTGCTGTTGCAGCAACAACAGCTGGGAATGCCCGCTGCTGCCCTCCCCGCAGCAGCCGGAAGAGGAGGACAAATTGTGCAGGGCGTCCCCGCCGGCCTCCACCCGAACCACCTCGTCCCCTCCTCTCACCTCAGCAACCTCCTTCAGCCGCAGGTGCAGCCCCAGCAGCAGGGCTTCCTGCCCCCTGCCCAAGCCCAGCTGGGAGGAGTGCTGGCTCTGCAGAACCGCGCGGCCCCGGCGCTAGACCCCTCGGGAGGAAGAGGCAAGAAGGAAAGTGCTGGAGGAGGAGGACTTACTGACAGAAGGGGGTTCAACCGTGGAACGGGTCCTTTGCCGCCGCCACAACCAAACCAAGATATCCTGGTGGGGGCGGAAGGGGGCTCAAATAGGGCTGAAGTCGTCGAATGGGAGGAGGAGAATAACGCTAATACGGGGGCCAACAACAAGAAGAGGAGGAGGAGGAAGAAGCGCAGGAAGAAGAAGCGGAAGCTGAGGGACAGACAGCATTTTTATCACAACGTAAGTTGTTGCTGTGATTTGCTGATTATGTTTTTTTTTGCTGCTGTTGTTTTTGCTACTATTGGTCTCTGTCGTTGCCGCTCCTGTTCTTGCTCTTTTCTAACTGTAGGTCTTATTTTCGTTGCTATACTGCCGCTCCAGTTTGAGTTGCTGCATCGTTTAGAGCTACCATTTTTGCTGATACTGTAAATTCTTGGGAACAAAGCAGTACGGCCAGTTCCCGTCGCACTTCGGCCGGCATCCTCCGCCACAACTTCCGCCTCGGCGACGGCAGCAGCAGTCGGACGAGTACTGCAGCTGCGGGCTGGCGGTGCCCACGGACAAGCACACCGTGGCCCTCGCGCTGGCCAGCAACAGGCACAGGGTTATCCCCAGGAGGCTGAGGAGGGGCCTGGCCAACAGGATGGCGGCGGCAGCAACTAGGGGCAACTCCACCTCGGCAAGCGAAGAAGGGTACGACGACAGGAGCAGTGGCGAGACCAAGGAGGCCAGGTATGGGATTCGCCAAATCTTTATAAACGGAGGATCAATTTTGGCAAAATCTCCTTTCCTCCAGGAGCATGGATGACGAGGACTACGAAGAGGTGGAAGGAGATGACGAGAGCGAGAGTGAAGAAGGTGGCGATAAGAGCGAGGGAAAGAAGAAAAAGAAGAAGGCCGGGCTGCGAGATCGCAAGGCCACCAATAAGATCGTCAACGGATACGAGCCTGGGCACGCCAGGCCATGGATGGCCATGCTGCAGGTCCGGAAAAAGAAAAAATGTAAGATTTGGATCACTGTCTATTTTCCCCACGTCCCTCGCAGGTCGGTTCTGGCGGCGGCCAGTGCGGCGGCAGCCTGATCAATCACTGGTTCGTGCTGACGGCCTCTCACTGCTTCTGCTTCGACAACCGGCAGGAGAGCTTTCTTTGTGAGTAAGTAAGTAAGCGCCCCCGGCCCCATGTGGACCTGCAGCCGTCACTCCTCTCTTGATTTGCCTTTCAGGGAGCGAACAGTGATCGACCGTCGAGTGGCCAGGCTCACCATCATTACCCTGGGCACCATGGACCTCGACGTGGACCCGGGCGTGGAGTACAGGGGGGTTCTGGTAAGAAAAAGGCATATTCTCTGCCATATAAGGAAATAGGGAAAAAGTAAGGAACTTAGCTCTACCACCATCCTGAGAGGATCAAGCTTGAGCTCCGCCACCGCGCGCAGCACCGTGGCCAGAGCGTCTACAACCCTTTCGCCGGACCCTACGACCTCACCCTGGTCAAGACAGACAGAGAGGTGCGATTCGTGAGGAACAAGGCGAGAAAAAAATGAAGCAGGATACATTTTTGCAAGAAAAAATGTGGCAAAGCTTTTCCCTAGATTTCCCCAATTTGCTTGTTCACCGCTCCGTACGAGAGGTTCGACAGCGGCTTTGTGGCGGG
>JAAUXV010111529.1_pt1 | contig 12347 bp, 14 predicted proteins | sample 7278181 | NCBI WGS metagenome assembly JAAUXV01 (sample SAMN14350114, study PRJNA611818) | marine sediment metagenome | isolation source: surface marine sediment (2.1m) | place: French Polynesia: Moorea | collected 2018-08
CTTCTCGGCTGTTGTTTATTCGCGTTTTCCGCTCTGGGATACCAAGCGAGGAAAATAAAATAAAGTAGTCGTAACGTCCTCGGGGCCAAAAGGTGCGGGGGATTCGCCAACTTTCTGCGTAGATCTTTGTTTTTAAGACATATTCGCATATTGTTATGAATCATTTTATAGCAGCATTTGCATGGTTTCCATTTTTCAGAGATTGTTGAATTCAACTCCCCATCGTAAAAACTCTGGAATGGAAAAGGAAAAAGAGAGGAGACAAATTTCCGTTTTTTTGCCTCGATCTGGCAAAATGACTTTATTGCATCAAGCGAAGGAGAGGGGGGGGGGAGAGCGAGCCCGCAAAATTTTGAAACCTCCCCCGCCCATATCTCCATTTGCCCCCCAGGAATCCAGCAGAAGAACACAGTTTTTACAGTCCTCTTTTTCGCAAATTCAAATATTCCTCCAAACGCTTGCTTTTCCCATACATGTTTCTTGTTCGTTTTGCCTCCAGCTGCGTTGTTCTTCCTTTGCTTTGGCCATCCAACTTCGATTAGATGGAGGAGGAAGAGGCAATAAATCGCAATTCTGTTCTCCTTTCCTCTCTCAGCCTCATTCCAACGGCGGCGACAGCGGCGACCTGCAGTTGCACACATCTGCAACAATAGAAATAAAATATTTTTCAAAAAAATACTTTAACAACTGTCAGTTACTGCTTGAAAGAATCATGTTCTTAAACTACTTTTGAGGCACCCTGTTTCCCTATATGGGACACTGCGTGTGTTTCCATGTGTGTGGACACATGGGGATACAAGATGTGTGACGATGACTCAAGGATCTCCAGCGGAGAGGCGGAGCGGAAGTAATCTTCTCTTTTTTACAGTAATTTACGGGAAACGGGTGCGATGTCCGACGAATGTGAGTAAATATCGATTTCGAAATTCAGACCGTGATGGAGCATAATACTAGGGGAAATGGGAGCATGTGGATTTTGTAAAATGCAGGATCCTCTTCTTTTCCCAGCGGGTGGGTTGGAATAAGATCAGACGGAGAGAGGTGACATGTGTCGCTTTTTTTGAGATCCGGGAAATTAGGTTTCTGACGATGTTCGATTGGGTCACTGATTGGCTGAACAAAGTATAGTGTAATAGCACTTGAAAATTGTAAGCAGCAAGAGCTCCAAATGGCGTTTCCCATACGTCCATCGCGGGAATAAAAAAAGTTTGAAATTGAAGGAAACCAACGCCGATCGAAGATGGTTTTTTTCACTTGATTTTAATTCTTTTTTCCCCCCTCCCCACTTCCCATGGCATCTGTCCTCCGCTTCTTTCCTCGTTCGGATCGGAGGATACCCAAAAAGTGTAATCCGGTGTAAGATTCGACAAACAAAAAAACTGTGCTAAAACATAATACGAAAAAACGAAAAAAACATATTACGCTAGGAAAAAAACATTGCTGAGTTTGTTTGATAAAGAAATTGTCAAATGCCTTACTTCCGGTGGTGCCCCTCGGGCGGCGGCGGCGGCGAGCGGCTGATATCGCGGCCGGCCGCCGCGGCGAAGTCCACACGTGTCCTTTTCTTCTTTCATCCTCCTCCTACTTGTTAGACCGCGGCGCCCTGTGACTCATTCGAAAACAACTCCAAAGAGAGGAAAAGGATCCAATAAAGACTTTTGAGATGTAGGAGGAAAAAAGTTTTTATTTGCGCAAGAATGGGGGGAAATGTGTGCAAGTTTTTTTGGAGTGTTTTGTTAGTTCGATGGTAGCGTGGGAACATGGTTCTCGAAAAGTGGGGGGTGTCTTGGTTGTTTTTTGGTTCCGTGAGACAAGTTTCCTTCTTTTCTTGTGGCAACCGCTCATTTTGTCGCAAAAAGTGACAAAAAAAACCGTCCTATACTTTTTTTTGTCGTGTAAATCTGATTCTGCAAAAGGTGATATTTAGAAAATGATCACTTCTCGGGGTTTTCGTGACTTTCCAGCCTTTGACTCGTTTTGACAAACTCCCTCTTAGTCTGCGCCAAGCAAAACTGGATTAATTAAACGGGAGAGAAGGGAAAAGGGTTGCGTTGTTGGGTAGGGAGCAAGGAAAGGAAGCTGTCTGCACCTCAATCCTGCTTCTACATAATCCCTGCTCCGCCACGCAATAATCTGCGAATCTGCATACGAAAAGGATTCAATTAGCCTGAGTAGCCACGACAGAAAAAGAAATACTTCTTGCGTTTCTCGCTGAGTTTCCGAGAGTAATTCGCACTTCCTGAAATCAAGATAATTTTAGGTGCGCGAAATTTTAATTGGCGAGACTTCCCGTACATGGATCGCCAAGAAATCTTGCTTATTTCATCCTGGCGCTCATACTTATTCATTTTTTTGCTTAGTGTCACGCCGGACGTTCCTTTCCTTGGGGCCAAAAATAATTTCAACCCCCTCCTCCCTTGTCTCTCAGTGGGGGGACTGCTCAAAAATGCTGGCTCCTTTTTTTGAGCCTCTTCTCAAGTGACCGTAATTATGGCGTTTCCCTAAAAGTGGGAAAAGAGGAAAGACTCATAAAAAGTGGAAAATGCTTGACTTGCGTGATCTTCGGCACTTTTTTAAAAACTTCGGACAGACGGTTGGTGGTGTTAGCTAGAGGCACATTCGAAAAAAATAGGGTTTTTGTCTCTTCGAGCCCGTGACTTTAGGAAACTTAACCAGATTGCAAACAGAAAAATGATGTATATACTGTAGTATTTTCTGCAGTTTCTACATTTCCGGGAAATCCTTGCAAGTGTGTTTTGTGTGCGGATGGGACGCGCTGGAATTGTTTGCCCAGTCTCGTTTCGGCGTCTCTCATTCCAGCACGCCCCTCCTCCTCCTCCTCCTCCTTGTCTGTTTGGTATCGATCTACGAATCCCTTCTCTTCTTTCTTCCTCTTCCAATCTTTTTCTGAGCCAAACATCAGGGATTCTCTGCGGTGACGACGGAAGCATGTTTCTCAAAAATTTTCGGTTACAAAGATGCTGCAGAGATGAAACCATAGCGTCATAACTGAACTGTATCACTTTAGACCGGAATAGTGGTACTATACATTGTAGACTACCGTCAAACAGTATTTCTGTCGGCGGCATAAAGTAATACTCGCATTCGCTTCCACTATAGTGCAATTCATGGTGCATGCACGTGCGTCGTGATGAGAGAGAGAGAAATGTTATTCACCTCTCCCTTTCCCCGTTTCCCCCATCTCTTCTTTCCTTTTCTCCTCCACATCCGGGAAATGAGCTTACGGCCGAGGATCACGGAATGGACGGAGAGGGGAAAAGCGCGTATAGTCTAATTATGTACGGCAAAATGGGGTGAGTGCGTGCGTGTGAGGGATTACTATTTTCCGCCTTGAAAATGCAGAGTATGCATCCTGCTGATCAGTATAGTCTCTGTGTAAGAGTATCTTCGCAGTAAGTAAATTTAAAGACCTGTCATACATGCATTGCACCTATGTGAAAAGAGATAGGAGATCTCGGATTCTGATATGCATATTAGCGGGATTTTTTCCCTTTTGTATGGTTGAACACAGTAGCTACGCAATAGTGGTTTATGACCCCACCCATCCCTATCGCTCCACTAGCCGGTAGGATCGAGAGAACCCCTTTGGAAAAAACCCAAAATTTACAGTGAATAAGATTTTTCATGTGCCAATTTTTGTTTAAAAAAATAATGATATGAAAATCTATATAAAGTGTTAGGCTAATTATTTGTGCAATTGTTTTAAAAAGAGGGGACTTTCTCGTTTCGTATTATCCTTGCAGTTTTTTTTGGACACCCTAATGGTTTGTCTTTGGGTTTATCCCCTGGAGGACTAAGAGAGAGAGAACGTAAATCTTCTGCCAACGCCAGTGGCGTCGTGTCCGCAGCTTCCCCTCCCTCCCTTCGCATATACAGCGGGTGACACATTTCCTGATATCGATCGCACGGTGCAGAAAGAGGGTTTTTAAATTCCGTTCCCTTTTATTTATTTTCTGTTCGGGGAAGAGCGTGCTTAGCATAGCAGTGCGCGTATATATTGCGAACACAACCGTTTTCATCTTTTTGTCTTTTCTCTCGATCTTGATCCTCGTTTTTTTTCTTCTCTCACAGCAGATACATTTTATATTATTGTTGATTGATGCCACGTCCAAAGTGCCGACACAAAAGTCTCCACTTCTGTGTGATTGAGCGGAGTCTCATCCAAGACTGGACGTCACACTCTGTCTTCTCCGGACGATCTTTAGAAGCAGGCTAATTGGAATCGCGGCCGTTTGGAGGAGGACGATCGTAACAGGGGCAGTTTGGCACCAAAGTGGACATCTTCCGAAGAGGTAGTTGAGGAGGATGTGGAAGAGGCTGACTCTGTTGACTGCGTCCTGGCCGGGCGTTTTAGGAGGAGCCTCGAAACAGCGTTAGAAGAAGACGACATTTCCAGTGAAGAGGAGGAGCAATAAGAAGCCGCGTCCTCTTCGTCCTCCTCCTCGTCCTCGCTTTCCCCGTCGCTCCCAATCTGCCCCTTCTTCCTCTTCCCCCTCCTCTTCCTCCTCTTCCTCTCCCTCTTCCTCCTCCTCTCTCTGTCCAATCTCGATTCCCCGTAAAACTTCTCACAGTTCTCTCCTCCTTCCGTGACTTCGGATGCCACCGAGCAATTAGTGGCCGGGCGCGAATCGGCCACCGTTTCTTCTTCCTCCTCCAAATCACTGAGGTAGAGCCGCTCCATCCCCTGGCGGAGCAGCCTGCTGCATGAATCTTCTTGGTCTTCACAATTCTGGTTTTGTGGTGGGGAATGGGAAAGCGAGGAGGATGAATCTGAGCCGCCGAACAGTTCCTCGGAGGTTTCCGTTGCCGCGTCGCAGGTCGACGACTCAGCATCATCGCCGTGATTCTCCTTTTCGTGCAAGTCATCATCGAGGGGAGCAGCAGGTTCATCGATCATCTCAGCACCAAGCCTTCTCTCCCCCTCTTCGATTATTCTTTTCTTGTCCTGCTCCAGCTCTCGCTTGAAGGGAAAACACAGCCGAGGAGGAGGGTTGTAGTAGCTCTGGAGGAAGATGTTGCCGGTGCTGTCCTCGACGGAGGAAGTCTTGTCAGGTTCTTCGTCGTCCACCACAACTACATCCTCCTCCTCCTCGTCGTCTTCTCTTTCACAAGGCACTTCCAAGACATCTTCTTGCACGTCCAGCACCAACACTCTGGAGGACGACACTTCGATGATCTTGGTCTCTTCCTCCTCTCTTTGGCACTGATCAAGACTGTCTTCCAACGCTGTCAGAAAGCCACTGTTAACATCCTCTTCCTCGCCGAGATCCTCCGGCATCTTGAACACCTCCGCCAGCTGCTTTGGCCTCAGGTCGGTCGCCCTCTCCAGTTCGGCCCTGGAAGCAAAAACGCAATTCCAATTACATGTTGATCGTCAGAAAAACAACAAGGAAACTCCAAACAATAATTTGTTGCAGGCAATTTTCCTGGTTTCTCTGCTAATGATGGGAAACCATGGGGTTTTCGCGGAGACACTAATGACGAATGCTTCGGGCAAATCACCTGGCCGCCTTCCTGGCCCTCTTGGAGCATCGGTGGTGCCTGTGGTGGTGATGCCGGTGGTGATATCGCTCCCTCCGACCGTGGTGGTGCTTGCACTGGTGCTGCTGGGAAGGAGGAGTGGGGTTGGAGGCTTCGTTATCATCCGCCGCCTGTGTCCCCATCTCCCTCTTGAGAGAGGGCGGAGGAAGGCGGGCGAAGAGGGAGGAAGAAGAAATGGAGATGGTGGAAGGAGAAGCATCTTTACGGGCGGGGGGACACGGCTGGAAGAAAATATAAAAAATATGGTATTCCATATGGGATTCACCGGCGTCAAAAGAAGTTTAAAAAGTGTTTACGAAACCCGATCCTCCTGGTCACACACAAGGAAAAAATGAATGAGTGAAGGGCTTTCTTTGCATTGATTTTTGTTCCTGGTAAATGCTCCTCTCACCTGCTGCCTCTTTTCCTCTTCTTCTCCTCGGGTGGAGAGCCTTTTGTCGGGATCAAGTTTCTCCACCTCCGTCTCCTCCTCCTCGTCTTCCTCCTCCAGCTTGTGGCCGATTCGATTGTCTCTGACTGAGTCAACACCTTCATTCTTGGCGGCCGAACCCCGTTCTTCCTCCTCGTCGTCGTCTTGGGGCAAAGGCGACGGCGACTTCCTGCTCCTTGCAAAGTGCTGGCACAGGCGGAGGAAGCCAACCATCTTTGTCTGTGGTGAAAATGAGAAATGGTGAATTTGATGGCACCCAAGGATTTATGGCCGAATTCGCAAATTTAAGATTGCAACGCCGTACCTGATGAGGAGCTCCTCCAAAGCTCACAGCATTTCCCCCAAGGCACTGACTGTGGCACTACGTACGAGGTTTTCTGTAGCAGCAAACTAAGTTCGGTTTTGTTCACGTCACTGCCGAAAGCACTGTATCCAGCGCAGTCACTACGCTTTACTGTTGTCTCTGCGGGTGTAGAATTCCTGGATAATATTTTCTTCTTCTCCTCCTCCCACTACGTATATTCTTTCCCCCCCTTCCTCCTCCGCTTCTGACAGGTCGACTGATGGCCGTTCGGATGGGTGAGCGCCGACCGCCCCGGCGGCGGAAGATCGTTTGGAGTGGGGGAAAGGGAAAGGGGGGTGGATTCCAGAGTGGAAAGAGGGGTGTGGAGAGTGACGGGAGAAGAACGGGGTGGGGGTGGGTTTGGTGCCATGGAACGGCCAAACTGGATAAAAAAAGACTTGATATTCGTACTTATCCCAGGTTGCAATTCGCATTTCCCTGAGAGATACTTTTTTAGATCACTACAGTAAAAGTCATAGCCGTTGCGCCATGTCTATGGTGTTTGTACAGCGCTAGCACTCCTCCTTTCCTCTCCAAGGAATCGGAGCGCTGCAGAAGATTCCGTTCGGGCGGCCACCCGCGCCGCCGATCGCCGTTGGAGGGAGTGGAAGAAAGTACCCGGAGAAAAAACTGCCCATAAATGATTTTTCTCGTTTTATTTTTTGGAGCTGCATGTGAAGCCTGTTGGTGTAGCGGAAAACATAGCTTGCATTTTTGTATTGGGAGCTGCAAAAAAAATGTAGGCGGACTTTGACTCATTTCACAGAAGGCAGTGAGTGCACTCCAAGGTGCAAAGGCATATGTTTGCATGAACAAAGCATTGTACTGTACAATATGCAGAACACAGAGAGAGAGACGAAGCAACAAAAAACAAGATTCCCCTGGAGAGATAGATAGAAATCACGAGGAGGGCGCCACGGCGTTGTTGCACTTTGAGTAGTCGGTGCAGATGGTCTTGTTGACCTCGTCGAAGAAGTCGATCATGTCGTCCAGGCTGCCGTCCAAGCAGGAGGAGCAACGCTCAAGCTCCTGAATTAAAAGACAGTTTTTGATTTCTCAAATGGTAAGCATTTACGGCGGATCATACCTGCGAAACTGCCCTCAAAAGCGCTGCTAGCTTCTTGCCGTCTTTCCTAAATGTGAGAAAAGGAACATGTGTTGAATAGAAATACATTCTACTGTTGTACGCTAATTTTTAAGCAGTGGTCCCTAACGTGTATTTGATGTTGCTGGTGTATCCCTTGAGGGCGTGGGCGCACTGCCAGGCCTTCTCCCTGAAGAACTCGTACTCCCCAAGCTGGTGGACGCTGTCGACCCTCACCATGGTCTGCAGGATGGTCTTGGGGGGCTGGTATGCATTGGCGGAGGCATATGCCATGATCATGGAGATCCTGTGAGAAAAGAAAGGTTGTTTTATTCATTCCTGTTTTTGGGGGGATCAGGCAATTATTTTACCTCCTGTGATCGGACTTGATAGGGGTGACATGGTGGAGGATCTCAGACCCCTGAGCGAAGATCATGTTCCCAGGCGCCTTGTACCCGATCACGGAGGAGTGGACGCCCTTCTCGTACTTGTCGTCCACCAGCAGCTGCAGGCCCTCGCGCTTGTCCATGTTCATGAGCTCCAGCTCGCCGCCCACCATGTCGTCCATCTCAGAGAGGATGATGACGCCCGTGTAGGACACAGAGTCCCAGTGCCAGGGGTCCACAGGGGCGCCGCTGCCCTCGAGGTGGGCATTTTGAAGGCTGAAATTGACCTGAAAGCGCACGTTTTCCAACTTTTATGCTCATTCAATTTTTATTTGTCAAAAAGAGGAAGTTTGCCTGCGGGACGTTGCTGTATGACGGGTGCGGGATCATCTCCTCGCCGACGATCTCCCTGAACAGGTTCCTGACCTCCGCGCAGTTCTGGAAGTCCCTGACGAAGGGGGAGACGTAGTAGAGACCCCTTAGCGCCAGCTTGAGCCCGCGGGCGCTCTCGGGCCCGACGGACTTGGACTCGTGGCGGAGGACGATCTCGCGCATCACCCTAACGCCCTCAGCGCTCAGAACCTGAGAGAAAAAGTAGACACAAAAAGCTGCAGAAAATATTTGCGATACCGATTTTTTTTCTAGATGCTTTGACATTTGACGGGTGTTGATGCTGGTTTTTTTCCTCTTAGTGCTTAGAAACCAAGCCAGTATCCGTTTAGTATGGTACTGTAGTTAAAAAAATAGTGCAATAAAAAAATCACCTTGAATGGGGCCGAGTAGGCAAAGTCCGATCCCTTGCTGGGGCAGAACTTTGGCAGCTCGGTCGTCTGCTTGAAGTCGGGCAGGAGCCGAACCCACTCCGGTCGCTCCAGGGCCAGGTGGATCCTGGAAAAGAAAAAGAACAGTTAATAAAAGACTAGGAAAAAGATTTTTTGTATGTCTGATACCTGGGATCGAAGCGGGGCTCCTCCAGCGCCTCTTCGTACGTCCGGATCCTGAAGAAAAAAAAAGAAATTAAGCAATAATTGGAAGGCATTGCATAGTCCCCCCCCTTTTTACTTACTCCACTTTCATCCCTTTGCTGGGGGGCAGGGGCAGCGGCTCCATGGTGGAGACAGAGCCGCAGTTGGCGGTGTAAAGAGCGTGCTTGTGGTGGGACATGTCGTGACTGTGTATATTACTATTTTATTTTTTTTAAAAAAAAGGGAAGATGGTGCCCGGCCGGGATCCCAGGAGCGACTGAGCTTTCCCGATTCGTTCCTGGGCAATGGGTATATCATCCCTGGAACTGTACAGTGTATCATATAACCAAGTGTTTTTCACTTTCTGAGCGTGAGGGGGTTTGATATTTTTTTCCTCTAGTGAGCTCCATCACGGCCGGCGCAAGTGCGCGGCCTTGTTTCGTCATCCTTGGCGGCTTTCCCCCAATTTTTTTTGGTAAGCTTTAGTGACCAGAACACGGAGATTGCACGTGTCTTAGTTGTGTTTTGTAGAATTGTAGAATAGAAATATTTAAACTAATACGGGCGAATCCCGTACGCGTAATTTTTTTGACCAACTGCCGCCGCTCGCGATTGAAGAGGAAGAGGAGGGACGGGAGAACCGGAACTCGAATTCCTCGTAGAGCGACCTTTTGGACCCCAAAAGCCAAAATATCTATACACTCACATTTCTGCACGCTGTACGTACACAAAGCGGAAGCATTGTACGATACTTCATTCAAATCTGGACCTTTTGTACCCATCATACCTAACGAAGGCCGCCTATGCCTCAACTAAAGTACAAAAGTAGGCACATACCTAACAAGGTTTCCATAATTGACCTAGATACACACGCGGCATGTTGTACTACCCGCACAAATGGAACATATTGCTAGAAAGGTTTTCTTTGCTGCATTTCTTGAAGGTAACAATATAATCTTTGTATACCTCTCTGAAAAGTCTTTGTCTTGCAAACTGCAAAAATTTCGTACAGCACAGGAAGTACAATTCCGTGTACGAAAATCATGCATCCTTGCCTCTTTGTTTACGCCGCAAAAACCCCGTACTATGTACAGTAGTGTAGGAAAGTCCAAGGCGAAATGTTCGGGCGGAAACATAAACTCTCGCGCAAAAAAAAACGAAACGAAAATCCGGACATGTCCAGTTTCTTTCGTACTTTTTTGTTCTCTTTTTTATTGCGTCCTTGGCGACATGCCCAAACATAAACGACCACGACGGCAAGCCCCACTTTTTTTTGCACGCCGAATAACGAATTACAAAACTTGCTTTTTCCCTTAACATCGTTACGCCACACTCAGATAAACACGACTTTTTTTGTGTCACTTTGCGACCTCGACTGCATCGTCTCCCTCTTCCTCCTTGGCCCTCCGCTTCTTCTTCTTCTGCTCGACCAGCCTCTTTCCGAACTGGTGGAAGTCGGTGGTGATCTTGGCGGCGACCTCGTCGAAGTAGTTGATGCTGTCGTCAGTCTTTGACTCCTGGAAAAAAAAAAGGATTTAGTTTTTCGTTTCATGTACAAACAACCCTTATATGTCAAATTTTACCAATAGGTCTGCGGCCCTGTTCAGCTCTGCCGCCACGGAGAGGAGGTGGGGCGCCAGCTTTTTCCCATCGGACCTGCAATTGGGAACCAAAGCTGGAAACCTTGACAGAAAGTAAAATGTAAAGCTTCAATTACGTGTATCTGACGTCCTTTGTGAAGCCCTTGAGGGCGGCCGAGCACTGCCAGGCCTTCTCCCTGAAGAACTCGTAGTCCCCCAGGTTGTGCACGGCGTCCGCCACGCGCATGGTGCCCAGGATGGACTTGGTCGGCTGGTAGCAGTTGGCTGGGGCGTAGGCGATCACCATGGAGATCCTGTTCAGGGAAAGGTGATAGGATTGAAACTTCTCTGTCAAAGCGAAATCGACAAATGTTTGTCAATCATTTCGTCGTAAAACTTCTTGGTTTACTTCGCATTAAAGTGGGTAAACATTTTTCAGCATTGTTACTTTTTGCAGGTGATACATGGAGGGTTTTGTGCATTTTTTTGATGGGGAGATGGTAGGGGGCAAAAAACTATCTCAACAAAGTACTATTTATTTTCACATTTTACAACAGTTTTTCTTGAAATATGCAAAAAAAATATGCATTATAAGCGCGCGCAGAGCACACATTTTAAGCGAAAAGTTGAGGTAAAATTCCCTTTTGGAGGTGTTTTGCCAGTGAAATGGAGAAAATTTTGTAGATGGGATGTCAAAAGAACCTTGCATGCGTGGGTTTTTTTGGGGTGGATGTAGTGCCCCATCCCCCCCCTTGCCCAAGTGTTCTGACAGGTCTTGGAGTGATCGCCGTGGTTGTTGTTGTTGTTGTTCGGGGGTGAAGGGATTTTTATCAAAGGAGGGGGGTACCTCTTTATTCTGAAATCAGAGTGAAAAATAGAGATCGTCCAAGCAGCCTAAATTCAAAATCTAAATATAACTTGAATTTAAAGATGCATTGACCTCTTATCCTTTGTTTGTCTACGGGGACTCGACCGAGGAGTGGGCGTCCACCAACAAGGACAGCGCCAGCTTGTTCAGGACCTTCTGAGAGTAGAAGATCCCCCTGAAGTTTGACGAGTTCCCATTTGAGGCCGCAAGTAAACTGATTACGGAAAAAGAAGGACTCCAATGTCAACGCCACCTTTCCTTCAGATCAATGCCGTCCACGAAGGACTACACCCCGGTCCTGGAAAGGGACACCCCGGTCTCCTTCGGGAAGACCGCAGGCCACTTCTCCTCCTTCGAAGGAGCTACCGGCCTCACAATGACTGGCAGATGCCGTTTCGGGACGCGCCCCTCACCGTCTACCTCTCCAAGAGGAGCCCATGGCTGGAGAGGTTCAACTTCTTCCTGGGGGCGGCTGACCAAGCTGGACTGAGGAAAGAATGGATACAGAGGAACAAGAATGCCCAAAGGCTATATAGGTGTAGATTTCAACCAATGAAAAAACTTTCCCCATGCAGGAGGGACTTGATGGAGCGCTACAGCCGCCCCGTGGCAAACCCCATCTCTCGTACGTGCCTGCGCCGCTGAAAAACAGGATGCTCATGGAGGAGCTCTAGGTCATCTTCCGGCTCTACGCCAGAGTCCTGGTCCTGCTGATCCTGCCATTCGCCATTGAGGCACGGCTACTACAGAAATCGTACTTCTGGTGTAAGGTTTTTCTCCTGAATGTGCTCCTGCCAGGCATTGATAGTGAAAATGAAGAGTGGGATTCGAATATACAAAAAACAATGCATAGCCCTTTTGCACAAGCTTTTTAATAAGATTTAACTATGAAACAAGGTTTTTACATGCATTGTTTTGCTACTAATTACTGACTGGTATTACACCGTAAAGCAAATTGTAATAAAAGGGTTTTTTTATAAAATACAAAAAATGTATTGAGAGTTGCGAAATGAAAGTGCTCAAGAAAAGATGTGTCTGAAAATTAGCTGAATAGCGGAATCTTGTCTACAAGCGTATAGCTGGTGGCCCAAGACCTCAGGTAACTCAAGGATGCCAGGAAAAGTGTCAA
>JAAUXV010000664.1_pt1 | contig 12335 bp, 5 predicted proteins | sample 7278181 | NCBI WGS metagenome assembly JAAUXV01 (sample SAMN14350114, study PRJNA611818) | marine sediment metagenome | isolation source: surface marine sediment (2.1m) | place: French Polynesia: Moorea | collected 2018-08
ATTTGATCCATACATGGGTTTTCAAAATAAAAAATAAAAATAAGGGGTCTTTCTTTTGAATTTTACTTGACCATACATGGACTCTGGGGGAGCCTATGTATAAAAGTTGTTCCCCACCACCACCACCAACAACAACAACAACAACCCCAACAACTGACATCATTACATGACCTACCGGCCTACGGCCGCAGGTAAAAAAACCCTTTCCGATTTTTAAGGGCTCCCGTGTACGACACGGCCAAGGACCACCAGTTCCAGCAGCTGCTGATGCACGCGCACGAATTAAAGGCCCTCATGGGCCCGGTCTACGGAGTGGAGAGGGACAGCAAATACGTGCCAGGTGATTTGGCATTAAATAACCGAACAAAATTCAAATTTACTCTTGATTTTCTTCCGTCTGCAGAGACCCAGAGGGTGGAGGGCCAGCTGGCCACCACGGCGCCCGTGTACAGGGGCGTCGATGCCAAGAACCAGGTTTCAGTTCATTTTCAACAGGGCAACGGAGAATTTTTTAAAAAATAAAACTTTCGTTCAATGCATGTGCAAATTAATTTTCCTCCAGTTGAACTTGAAACGGTTTTTCACACACTATAAAAACATTGGCGCAAAAAGACAAACTTGAACGCTACAACCCCCGTTCAAAGACCTTTTTTTCCCTCACGCTTCGCAGTACAACCCCCAGACGGAGAAGGTGTCCTCGGCGCCGCTGATGCTGGGCCCAAAGTTCCCCGGCGTCGAGTCTTCCAACGCCTACGGCCCTCAGGCCGCCGCCGCCGCCGTCAGGGTGGAGGGGCAGAGGGTCATGGCCGCGCCGCACTACAGGGGCATTGACATACAGCACAGGTTTGGAGGAGACAACAACAACAGGGCCCTGATTTATTTTTTTAATTTTCAAGTTTCAACTATCGTCTCAGTCTGTAGAAAACGCAAAAAAAACCTTTTTTATTAGGTATATGATCAGGATCTCGGTTATTTTGCTGCCTAATTTTGATGTCTTTATGCAAAAAGGAATATTCGAAATCTTATTTCGTACCCATCTGTCTAAGCTCTTTGCTTGGCACAAGCACAGGTTGTATTGATATTTCTCTCGCACAAACGCATTACCAACATTTTCCGTCTGTTCTCTTTGACATTTTTCCCTAGGAGCGACTACAACCCCGAGTCCCACCAGCGTCCGGGCGAGCCCCCCATGGTGGGGCCCAAGCTGCCCGGGGTCGAGTACTCCCACAGCTACGGGCCCGTCCCGCAGAAGGCGCCGCCGCAGGGGGAGATGGTCGGGCCGGTCTACCAGGGGGTGGAGCAGGCCAACCAGGTGATTTTATTGAAAAGCGGATAGAGTCTACAACATGTTTGGCATTAAATTTGAGAAGCAACAGCAGCAAAAAAAATTAGATGGAAGCAGTAGCGATGTAATTTGTAGCAACAGCTCGACAGCAGCAGCAGCAGCAGAAGGAGCAACAGTGACAGCGGCAGAAGAGGCATCAACAACAACAGCATAAACAAATCCGTGGCTCCTGCTCCTATAGTCTCATTTCGCAAACTAAATTTAGCGACGAAAGTTTTGTCTCCCAATCCTTTCTCAGTAACTCAGTTTCTCTATTACACAGTACTCCATAGTGGACCCCCGCGTCCAGGGCGAGACCGTCATGTCCGGGCCCAAGCTGCCCAACGTGGAGGCCCACAACCTGTACGCCCCCGTGGGCAAGAAGGTCCAGGGGGAGCTGGCCATGACTGGGCCGGTGTTCCAGGTGATTTACCATGTATCATGGTTGCCAAGTTGGCATTTATTGTGCCAAATCTGAAAAAAAATTGGCACTTTTTGAGAATTGTTGGCATTTTGTTTGTTAATAAAAATGCAATAAAAACTGAAAAAATGCCATTATTCGGGCCATTTGGCACTTTTTTTAGCTCCGTTAATTACTGGTTGGAACTTTTTGGACCAAACCTTGGCATTTTTTCTTTCTGAGGACTTTGCATCCCTGCCCTATTTCCCCCCCCTTTTTTAAAAAAAGTTTGTCAAAACGTGCGTGTTTCCAGGGGGTCGAGCACAAGAGCCACTTCGCCCCCGAGGGCGACAGGGTGCGGGGGGAGCTGGCCATGACGGCGCCCAAGTACCGCGGCGTGGACGACTCCAGCCGGTACAACCCGCAGACGGAGCGGGCGGAGGGGGCCAGGCTGATGACGGCGCCCGTCTTCCCGGGGGTGGAGGCAGCGAACAAGTAAGTGGGTTTCGCAAGTGAAGAATATTCCGGTCGAGAAGGACTTGTTCAAATGTTGCAATTCAACCTCATAAGCTTAGAAGTTTGATGATTTCGCTGGGCGCAGCACTTTTTCCTACAGATTTTGTTGCACTTGGTTGCGAACCAATAAAAATACTCTGACTTGTATGAACCACCGATTTTTTTATTTTTTCCAGGTACAACCCTGACATGCCCAAGATGGAGGGCCAGTCCGTGATGAGCTACCCAAAGCTGCCTGGGGTCGACGCCAGGAACCTCTACTACCCTGGCGGGCCTGACCAGCAGGACGTCGGCCAGGGCCAGGGGCCGGGCGCGTCGCCCGGGATGGCTGGGCCCAAGTACCAGGGCGTGGAGGAGAGCCACAGCTATGGCCCAGTCCGTCCCAGGGTGCAGGGGGAGCTGGCCGTCACCGGCCCCGTGTACCCGGCCGACCCCAACAACAAGTACAGCATCGTGCCGAACCGCAGGCCCGGCGAGCAGCCCATGGTGGGCCCGGCTTACCCCAACGTCAGCTCAGCCAACACCTACAACCCCACCGGCCAAAGGGTGCCTGGGCAGCTGGTCATGACTGGCCCAGTTTATGGTGGAGTGGAAGATAGGCACAAGTGTAGCATTGTTCCTGACCAGGTCTCTGGCATCCAGCAGGTGACAGCACCAGTCTACCCATCTGACCCACATCACAAGTTCAACCCATCTGGCCCGAGAAGGGAGGTGCCAACAGGAATGATTGGTCCTGTCTATGATGTGCCCCATGAGCACCACTTTAGAGAGATCATCTCCAGTGCCTTGGCCCTTGGGGACATACAGGCATCAGACTACGACATGAATGTTCATCAGTTCACCCCAGAAGCACCAGTTGTTCATCAGGTCCAGGAGCTCCTGGGCCCAGTGTATGATGTCCTGAACCAGCACCACTACAGGCAGATACAGACAGTGTCTCATGAACTGGAGGGTCTAAGCAACCCAGTATATCTGCCCGAGTCCAGGCACCACTTTGGTGAGATTGCCAAACATGTGGAAAAGCTCCAGGACCTGAGAACTCCAATCTATGACATCAGCAGAGATCACCACTTTGGAGAAATTATGAAACACATTGACAGCATCAAGACTCTTCAGGGACCAGTATATGGAGTTGGGAATCCCAAACACCACTTCAACAATATCGAAAAACATGTCGAGAGTCTCAAATCTCTTTCAGGTCCTGTCTATGACGTTGACAGCAAGAATCATTTTGATGGCATTGTGAAAAGTGTGGAGTCTCTAAAGGCTCTCCAAGGACCAGTCTATGACATTGGAAAATCAGACCACAAGTTTGCTGAAATTATGAAGCATGTCGACAAGCTAAAGTCTCTGCAGGGACCCAAATATGCCATTGACTCAAAACACAGTTTCTCTGAGATAGTGAAGCATGTAAATGAGCTGAAGGACCTGACCGGTCCAGTATATGACATTGGAGCATCATCACACAAGTATGGCGAAATCAAAGGACAGGTTGAGAAACTTAAGGAGTTGACTGGGCCAGTCTATGGGGTGGAAGAGAAGCACCACTTCTCAGAAGTAATGAAACAATCTGACAAACTGAGGGAGCTAAAGGGACCTATCTACCTTGATTAAACAGCAAAGCACCATTTCGATGAGATTGAAAAACATGTTGAGTCAATCAAGACATTAAAAGGTCCTGTCTATGTCAGCCATGACACAAAGCATCACTTCAATGAGATTGAAAAGCACATGGACACCCTGAAGAACTTGTCAGCACCAGTGTATGGTGTTGATCACTCCAGCAAGTACTCAGAACTGGTAAAGAAGGTGGAAGAGCTCAAAGATTTACATGGACCTGTGTATCAGCTGGGTGACGCCAAACATCACTTTGCAGAACTTGAGAAGCATGCACACAAGTTGAAGGCACTAATGGGCCCTGTTTACAAAATTGATGATAGCAAGCACAATTTCAATGAAGTCCAGGAAGCTGTTCAGACACTGAAGGACTTACAAGGTCCAGTTTACAGAGGTGACTTTTCTCACAACTTCAACAAAGTTGAGAAGGGAATACATGACTTGCAACAGGCACTTACTGGTCCTGTGTATGCAATACCAGAGGTATCACACTGCTTCTCTGAAATTAAAAAGCATGCACAGTCCCTCAAGGACCTCAAGGGACCGGTGTATGAAATTGAAAGTCAGCACAGCTTTGAAGATCTGAAAAAGGCCGTTGAAACAGTCAAGAATCTTAAAGGGCCTGTCTATGACATTGAAAGGGGACATAAGTTTGTAGATGTTGCAAAACAAGTTGAAAAGCTGAAGTCCCTAAAAGGACCGCTCTATGACATTGGTGAATCTGGCCACCACTTCCACGAAATCCTGAAACATGTGGATACCCTGAAGACAATGAAAGGACCTGTATATGACTGCAGCCACGAGAGTCACTTTGGAGAAATTGAGAAGCATCTTACCAAGTTGGAACATTTGTCTGGGCCTGTATACAAAACTGAACACAGAAATCAATTCTCAGAAATAGTTTCTCATGTAAATGACATACAGGAACTTGTTGGCCCGGTGTATAATATTGGAGCAACTTCCCATGGATTTGCTCAAACACCCAAAGACAGAATAAAAGTGGGAAAACTTGAAGGGCCTGTTTATGACATAGAACAAACCAGCCATCATTACCAACAGCTATCAAAGCATGTAGATAATCTCAAAAATCTTACAGGTCCAGTATATGCATGTGATCATCAAAACCAATTTGAAGGCATTATCAAACATGCAGAACAACTAAAGAATCTGGTTGGTCCTGTGTATGATGTCAAGCACAAAAATGCTTTCCAAGATGTGATCAAAGTAGCAGAAAAAGTCAAGGGCCTGACAGGTCCTGTGTATGACATTGACAACAAATCTCATTTCAACGAGCTTGAAACAGGCATGGAAAGCATTCGAGCCCTTGTTGGACCAGTATATGATGTTTCCACCAAACATCACTTTTCTGAGATACAAAAGCATGTTGATCAAATAAAAAATCTTTCAGGTCCAGTGTATCACACTGATCGGGACCACTCCTTTTCAGAAGTAAAAGACAGGCAGGAGAGCTACAGTGGACTAACAGGACCTGTGTACCAAATGGAAGACAACACACATCACTTTGGAGAAATATTGAAGCATGTGCAAAGACTTAAAAATTTGGAAGGGCCAGTGTACGACATTGGAAGTCCACAGCACCATTTTGCTGAAATAATGAAAGAAATTGAAACAGTCAAGAGCTTGCAAGGGCCTGTATATGCATGTGATCACGCCAACAATTTTGAGGGTATAATAAAGCATGCAGAAAACCTAAGGACTCTGGTGGGTCCAGTGTATGATACAAAGCATGAAAATCATTTTAAAGAAATTGTTTCTGCTGCACAAACAATCAAATCACTCACAGGTCCAATCTACAATGTTGACAAAGATCACAAATTCCAAGAACTTGTTAAGCATGTCTCAGGAATTAAATCTCTCATTGGGCCAGTATATGATATTGATGGACAACACCATTTCACAGAAGTCCTAAAACATGTTGATGCTATGAAGAATCTGTCTGGCCCTGTGTACAAAATTGACAACAAACATGCTTTTGCACAGATACCTCCTCAGGGTCCGGAAGTCAAAGACCTACAAGGACCTGTGTATGGTGTTGAACTTCAAAAGCATAACTATGGATTGATTTTGAAGCATGTTGAGAAACTGCAGAATCTGGAAGGGCCTGTCTATCAAATTGGAAGCCCAGAACATCACTTCAGTGAAATTGCAAAACAGGCAGAGTCACTGAAGAACTTGACTGGACCTGTTTATGCTTGTAATCATGCAAACAGTTTTGCTGAAATGATGAAACATGCAGAAGAATTGAAGAACTTGGTTGGACCTGTTTACAACGTAGAGCACAAAAGTCATTTCAATCAGGTAGTAAGCAATGTGGAAAAGCTCAAGAATCTGACTGCACCTGTGTATGACATTGCACACAGCTCTCACTTCCAAGAAATTGTCAAAGGTCTTGAGGGGATTAAGCCATTGATAGGCCCTGTATACAATGTGGATAGTAATCACCACTTTGAAGAGATCAAGAAACATGTCCATGAGCTAAAGAACCTGGCTGGGCCTGTTTATAAACTTGATCGAGATCACAGTTACAATGAGCTCCCAGAACAAAGACAGGCTGTTAAAGGACTTATGGGTCCTGTGTATCAAGATGTGGACTATAGTCACCATTTCAACCAAGTAGAGAAACATGTGGAAAAATTACAAGACTTGACAGCCCCTGTCTTCAACATTGACAGGGAGCATCACTTTTCTGAAATTAAAAAGAGCTTACGAGACATTAAAGAGCTTCAAGGACCAGTTTACAACATTGATGCAGCGCATCATTTTGAGCAAATAGCAAAGCATGTCGAGAGTCTTAGGCCCCTACAAGGCCCTGTCTACAATGTAGATGACAAGCACAAATACCAAGAATTGTCAAAAGCGGTAGAAAGTCTGCAAACTTTGCAAGGCCCCGTGTATTCCATTGATAACAAACATGCATTCAATGAACTGGAGAAGAAAGTAGAGGGATTGGCAAAACTGGAAGGGCCTGTTTATGACATTGATCGCCAGCATCACTACAATGAAATACTGAAGCATGTTGGTGAACTCAAAGAATTGAAAGGTCCTGTGTACAAAATTGACAGTGCCCATCAGTATCATGAAATACCAGATCATGTTGTTCATAAGTCTACCCTGTTGGGTCCAGTTTATGATGTTGACAGAGACCACAAGTACAAGGTAGGCAACAAAAATGTGCCAGAGGTGACCCAACTTGCTGGGCCAGTTTATGACTTGGAGCAAAGGCAGCATCACTTTAATTCAATTTTGAAGCATGTTGATAAATTAAAGGAGCTGCAAGGACCAGTTTACCAAATGGACCGAGAGCACCATTTTGCTGAACTGGAAAAACACATGGAAAGCCTAAAGGTTCTTCAGGGACCAGTTTACAAAGTAGATAGCAACCACCATTTTGAAGCTATTCTCAAAGAAGTAGACAAGTTGAAGGATCTAAAGGGTCCAGTTTATGACATTGACCACCAGCATCACTACAATGAAATCTTGAAACACTCAGATGAGATAAAGAAGCTTGTGGGACCTGTATATGACATTCCACATGACAATGTATACAATGAAGTAGTGAAAAAAGTTGAGTCTTTGCAAAATCTTCAAGGCCCTGTTTATGACATTGAGAGAGACCACAGATATGCTGAAATAATTTCTCACATGAATGAATTGAAAAACCTTCAGGGACCTGTCTACAATATAGAAAATGACCATCACTTCAACATTGTTGAAAAACACATCACTGCCCTGAAGGATTTGTCTGGTCCAGTATACGACATTGAGAGGGAACACAAGTTTGGAGAAATTCTAAAGCATATCTCAGATCTTAAAACTTTACAAGGTCCTGTTTACAATATTGAAAGAGAACATAATTTCCAAGAGCTCGAGAAAAAGATCACTGATCTGCAAGACTTGAAAGGTCCTGTCTATAAAGTTCTGAATGAACACAAGTACATGCAAATGCTTCCAATTGTTGTGGCACTCAAATATCTGACTGGTCCTGTGTATGATACTGGTCATCAGCATCACTTTAATGAAGCATTGAAGAGTGTTGAAAGCTTAAAAAGTTTAAAGGGTCCTGTGTATGATATAGAGAGCAACCACAATTATCAGGAAGTACTGAAACAAGTGTCCGATCTAAAAAATCTAACCTCCCCAGTCTTTCAAATTGATAGAGGACATTCATACGAAGGAGAAGAAGCAAAACCAAATACTCTAAAAGACCTTATTGGTCCCGTGTTTGATATTGAAAGGGAACATTACTTTGCCAAGATTGACAAGCTAATGGAGTCAATTCGGGAGCTTCAAGGCCCGGTGTATGACATTGAACGAGAGCATCACTGTGCAGAAATCAAGGAGCATATCTCAAACATCCAAAGTCTGGTTGGGCCAGTGTATGATGTTCTACATGACAATCAGTTTAACAACGTTCTTGAAAAGATAATTCCACCTCAAGAACTACAGGGCCCTGTGTACAATGTGCTTCATCCAAACCATTTTACGGAGGTAATTAAGTATGCTGCTGACATCAAACAATTGGTGGGGCCTGTGTATGACATTGAAAGGTCTCACAAGTTTAATGAGGCAATGAAGCAAGTGGAAGCTCTCAGGGCTCTGACTGGCCCTGTCTACAACATTGAGAGCAATCACCACTTCCAGGAAATAGAAAAGCATGTCACTGATCTCAAGACACTTACAGGGCCTGTCTTTAAAATTGACAGAGAGCACCAATTTGGAGGCAATGACACTATACCAAATGATATAAAAGGCCTTGTGGGGCCAGTGTTTGACATTGAACGAGAACATCATTTTGCAGAGATTGAAAAACATTTGGCAACTCTTCGTGACCTTCAAGGACCTGTATATGAGATTGATAGAAAACACCATTGCAATGAAATTCAACAACACATGACAAATGTTCAACAACTGGTTGGTCCTGTCTACGATGTGCTACATGACAACAGCTTCAACAATGTGATGGAAAGGATTTCTGGTCAGGCCAATCTGGTTGGTCCCGTATATGACTGTATACATCCTCATAAATTCAGTCATATAGTACAATTTGCAGCAGATATCAAACAACTTACTGGTCCAGTATACAATGTTGACCATCAGAACAAGTTTTCAGAGATTGTTCGGCATATTGCAGATATTAAATCACTGGTTGGTCCAGTCTATGACATTGAACATAATCATAAATTTGCAGAGGTGGAAAAACTAGTAACTGACCTCAAAAGTCTTACAGCACCAGTCTTCAAAATTGACCGTGCTCATGACTACACTGGGGAGGAAGCAAGAGGCGCTCAGATAAAGTCCCTTGTAGGACCAGTATTTGAAATTGAAAGAGAACACCATTTTGCAGAAATAGGGAAACATTTGGCTTCATTGAAAGAACTGCAAGGGCCAGTGTATGAAATAGACCGTGACCATCATTGCAATGAGATCCAAAGGCATATGGACAGAGTCCAGTATCTTGCTGGACCAGTATATGATGTACTCCATGATCACAAGTTTGACAAAGTTCTTGAAAAAGCCTCTCTTCCTTCAAATCTCATGGGGCCAGTCTATGATGTTCTTCATCCGCACCACTTTAGTGATATTGTAAAGTATGTTGCTGACCTCAAGCAATTAACTGGTCCGGTTTATTCAGTGGAACATCAGCATAAGTTCAATGAGATTGAAAAACACGTCAGTGATTTGAAAAGTTTGCAAGGACCAGTATACAACATAGAGAGTAATCACCATTACAAAGAAGTTGAGAAATACATTGCTGATTTGAAAACACTTACTGGTCCTGTTTTTAAGATTGACAGAGGACACTCCTTTGCTGGCGAAGACATCAAAAGTGTTCCAGTGAAAGATCTTGTTGGACCTATTTTTGACATTGAAAGAGAGCATCACTTTGGAGAAATACAAAAACATATGGAAGGTCTCAAAAACCTTGTGGGCCCTGTGTATGAGATTGACAGAGAACATCACTGTAGTGAAATAGGCAAGCATGTTGAAGACCTGAAGACTCTTGTTGGCCCTGTATATGGAGTTCTCCATGATCATCAATTCAACTCTGTTATGGAGCGAATATCAGGTCCACAAAACTTGGTGGGTCCTGTGTATGATGTGTTGCATCCACATCATTTCAGTGATGTTGTAAAATATGTGGCAGACCTGAAGCAACTAACAGGGCCTGTGTACAATGTGGATCATCAACACAAGTTTCAAACTTTAGAACAACATGTGACTGAGCTGAAGAATCTTCAAGGGCCAGTATACAACATTGACTCCAATCATAGCTTCCAAGAAATGCAGAAATATGTGGCAGACTTGAAATCACTTACAGGGCCAGTTTTCAAGATTGACAGAGAACATTCTTTTGGAGGAGCAGAAAGCAATCCTTCTGATGTGAAGAGCCTTGTTGGGCCAGTTTTTGACATTGAAAGAATACATCATTTTGCTGAGATATCAAAGCACATGGACACACTAAAGAACTTACAAGGCCCTGTATACAACATTGATCGTGAACATCATTGTAGTGAGATAGAAAAACATATATCTGGGATAAAAAATCTTGTTGGCCCAGTTTATAGTGTTTTGCATGATCATAATTTTGACATTGTTGGAGAAAGAGTTTCAGGTCCACAAGATCTGCATGGACCCGTTTACAATGTTTTGCATCCAAATAAATTCAGTCATCTGGTGCATTACATAGCTGACCTGAAGCAGCTGACTGGTCCTGTTTACAATGTAGACCATGATCACAAATTTAATGAAGTTGAAAAGCATATTGCAGACTTAAAAACCTTGCAAGGTCCCGTCTACAATGTTGAAAGCTCTCATCAGTTTAAAGAGATGGAAAAATATGTTGCTGATCTGAAAACCTTGACAGGTCCTGTGTTTAAAATAGATCGCGGGCATGGATATGGGGGGCCAGAAACCATTGGAAGTGATATCAAGCAGTTGGTTGGTCCTGTTTTTGAAATAGAAAGAGAACACCATTTCAATGAAATTGATAAGCACATGGACAGTCTCAAGAATCTGCAAGGACCAGTGTATGATATTGAACGTGATCATCATTGCACAGAGATACAAAAACATGTGGCTGACATCAAGTCTTTGGTTGGCCCTGTGTATAGTGTTCTTCATGATCACAAATTCAATAATGTGATGGAGAGAGTCTCAGGACCACAAGACCTAGTTGGTCCAGTCTACAATGTGTTGCACCCGCATCACTTCAAGCATGTCATCAAATTTGTTGCAGACCTCAAGCAACTGACAGCACCAGTCTACTCCATTGATCACCAGCACAAATTCCAAGGAGCACTAGCACATGTTGCAGAGCTAAAGTCCTTGCAAGGACCAGTATACAATATTGAGAGCAACCATCACTATCAGGAGGTAGAGAAATATGTTGCTGACCTCAGGACCCTGACGGGTCCAGTTTTCAAAATTGACAGAGATCACAGTTTTGTTGGAGATCTTACAACCCCAAGCAATTTGAAGGATCTTGTGGGGCCTGTTTTTGACATTGAAAGAGAACATCACTTTAATGAAATTGAGAAGCATATGTCCACACTTAAATGCCTCCAAGGACCAGTGTACAATATTGAAAGAGATCATCACTGCAATGAAATTGAAAAACACATATCAGGCATAAAACAACTGGTTGGTCCTGTTTACAGTGTTCTGCATGACCATAAATTCAACAATGTCATGGAGAGGGTATCAGGGCCTCAGGATTTGGTGGGGCCTGTGTACAATGTATTGCATCCACACAAATTCAGTCACATTGTGAAGTTCATTGCTGACCTAAAAGAACTTACAGGGCCAGTCTACAACATAGAGCATCAACACAAGTTCAGTGAAGTCCTGAAATCTGTAGCTGATCTCAAATCCCTTCAAGGACCAGTCTACAACATTGACAGCAAGCACAGCTTCATGGAGGTTGAAAAGTATGTGGCAGACTTAAAAGTGCTGACTGGTCCTGTTTTTAAAATTGATAGAGGGCACTCCTACGGAGGGGAAGAGGGGAGGCCTAGTGACTTGAAGGCTTTGGTCGGGCCTGTCTTTGACATAGAGAGAAACCATCACTTCCAAGAAATAGACAAACATTTGGACACACTCAAATCCTTACAAGGTCCTGTGTACAACATTGACAGAGACCATCATTGCAATGAAATTGAGAAGCATATTTCAGGAATCAAATCATTGGTTGGTCCTGTGTATTCTGTCTTGCATGATCACAACTTCAACAATGTCATGGAAAGAGTATCAGGTCCTCAGGATCTGGTTGGCCCAGTATACAATGTCTTACATCCTCATAATTTTACACAGATTGTGAAATATGCTGCGGACCTGAAAATGCTGACTGGTCCTGTCTACCATGTTGACCATGATCACAAATACCAAGAGATAATAAAACATGCTGCTGACTTGAAATCCCTACAAGGCCCGGTGTACAACATTGAAAGCAATCACCAC
>JAAUXV010249717.1_pt1 | contig 12316 bp, 10 predicted proteins | sample 7278181 | NCBI WGS metagenome assembly JAAUXV01 (sample SAMN14350114, study PRJNA611818) | marine sediment metagenome | isolation source: surface marine sediment (2.1m) | place: French Polynesia: Moorea | collected 2018-08
ATTCACATAAAGTATGAGGATAAGGCAAACATGGAACCTGGTAGATGTCCAAAGGTGACTGACACTACTTATTACGCACCCTGTAGAATTTGCCATCAGTATTGAATGCGGGAGAAAGCAACTCGTACATTCATAGAGTATCGATTTCTTCCGGAATTTGGAAGGACGAAACGGTACTTCTTTTATAAATACCATTTTCTTTTCCCTCAATGTGACTAGTTCGTACTTGGTTCGTATTTTCGTAGTACAGTAGTCTTTAAAAATTAGGTATATGACTGTGGGAAAGGATGCTTTTACTAAATAACATTCTTTCCCTTAAATTCTTCAGGGGCATCTACGGCTCCGACTTTGCCGGAGAGGCCTTCCAGCTCAACTGGTCCGCCCCCTTCGACGACGGCGGAAGCGAGGTCACCAACTACATCGTGGAGAGAGCGGAGAAGGGCACTCACAACTGGGTGAAGGTCAGCAGCTACGTCACCACCACCTACACCAGGGTGAGGAACCTCACCCTCAATAAGGAGTACGACTTCAGGATCTGTGCCGAGAACCACTACGGCGTCTCAGAGCCTTGCCTGACGGACGAGGCCATCAAGGCCAAGTATCCGTTCGACCCTCCTGGCCCGCCTGGCAACCCATCCGAGCTGGCCTGCACCACAGACTCCATCTCCGTACAGTGGACGAGGCCCCGCTCCGACGGCGGATCTCCCATCACCGGATACGTGGTGGAGAAGAGAAAGACGGCTCAGAACTGGTCCCGCGCCTGCCACCAGACCATCGACGACCTCATGCTCAAGGTCAGCGGCCTGGAGGAGAATGAGGACTACGAGTTCCGCGTTGCCGCCGTCAACGCCGCCGGACAGGGCCGCTGGAGCCAGTCCTCCCCCATCAAGTGCAGGGCGGCAAAGTGCGCGCCAAAGATCACCAGCGACATCAGCCTTCGCGACATCACCGTCATCGCCGGCAACGACATGTCCATCACCGTCCCCTTTGTGGCCATTCCGCAGCCCAAGGCCAAGTGGATAATCAACGGGCAGGAGGTCATCGGGGACAACAGGATTTCAACCGAGGTGGCCGCGCATGAGGCCTACTTCTTCAACAAGAAGGCCCAGAGGAGCGACACTGGCACCTACAACATCCAGCTCACCAACTCCGAAGGAAGCGACCAGGCGGCCTGCAGGGTCACTGTGGTGGACAAGCCGCAACCCCCTGGCAAGCCTGTTGATGTTTATGACATTACTCCCGAAACCTGCACTCTCTCCTGGAGACCTCCCTCCGATGATGGCGGATCTCCCATCACCAACTACGTCATTGAAAAGTTCGACGTCGCCGGAGGATACTGGACCAAGATATGTAGCTTCGTCAGGGGCCTGACCTACGATGTCATAGGACTGGAACCGAACAAGAAGTACAGCTTCAGGGTGCGTGCAGAGAACCAGTATGGTCTCTCTGAGCCCAGCGAGATCGACGAGCCCATCACGGCCAAATTCCCCTTCTCCGTCCCGGACCCACCAGGCAAGCCCAAACCCGCGCAGGAGTCCACCACCTCTATCGGCCTCAGCTGGGACAGGCCGGCCTCGGACGGAGGAAGCAAGATCCAGGGTTACAAGATCGAGATCAGGGAGGTGACGGAGGAGCACTGGACTCTTTGCACCTCCTCCCTCGTCCGCAGCCAGAGCCACACTGTCTCCAACCTGGTCACCGGCTGCGAGTACGAGTTCAGGGTGAAGGCTACCAACGCCGCCGGAGACAGCAGGCCCTCGCTCCCCAGCACCCAAATGCAGCTCAAGGGCAAGCAGCGTCCTCCTGGCCCGCCGGGACTTCCCATCGTCACCAAGGTGGGCAAGAACTACGTGGATCTCAAGTGGACTCCTCCCACCTACGACGGCGGGGCCAAGGTCATCGGCTACGTCATTGAGAAGAAGGAGATTGGCGCCGGCAGCTGGACCCGCGTCAACGACTTCAACCTTCCCGATCTGGAGTACACCGTCAGCGACCTCAACGAGGGCAGGGACTACCAGTTCCGCATCTGCGCCGTCAACTCCGCCGGCAAGGGCGACCCGTCCCCCGCCACCAACCCGGTCAGGGTGGGCGACGCCCTCGACGGAGAGACCCCAGACTTTGTCCGCACCCTGCACAACACCGGCGCCGGCCTCGGACACAAGGTCGTACTCGAGTGCGAGGCCACAGGCAAGCCAGCCCCCAAGGCGAAGTGGATGAAGAACGGCAGAGAGGTGACCGAGCACCCCGGCCGCGTCGTAGCCGAGGAGAAGAAGAGCGGTACCACCATCACCTTCACCCTCACCATCACGGAGGTGTGGGAGATCGACGAGGGAGAATACACCTGCCAGGCCTACAACAACGTCGGCTACGCCAACACCAGTTGCAGGCTGAAGGTGGGCGCCCCGCCTCGCATCGAATACTGCCCGTCAGAGCTGCACCTTCCGGAGGGAGACAACAGCAAGGTCAAGATCAAGTGGTCTGGAGACCTACCCTTCGACGTGGAGATCTTCAAAGACGGCAAGAAGGTCTCCGAGACCAGCAAGTTCAAGATGACCGTGTTCGACGAGTTCCTCATCATCTTCTTGAGGGAGATCACCAAGGACATGGAGGGGAGGTACACCGTCAAGGTATCCAACGCCAGCGGCTCTGCGGAGGGCTCCTTCAACATGTTCATCTCCGGAGTGCCGAGCGCTCCCATCGGACCCCTGGACGTTTCCGGCATCACCAGTCACGCCTGCAACCTGTCCTGGCACCCGCCTCAGTACGACGGCGGCTCCCGGGTGACCCACTACGTCGTGGAGAGGAGGGACATCAAGTACGAGCACTGGATCATCATCTCCAGTTTCTGCAAGTCCACCAGCTTCATGGTGCAGGGCCTGGCCGAGGGAGAGGAGTACCTATTCCGCGTTCGCGCTGCCAACGCCAACGGGACCGGCCCGCCGCTGGACGGAGTAAATCCGGTCAAGGCCAAGGCGCCGTACGACGTGCCTTCTCCGCCTGGGGCGCCAGACATCACGGAGGTGGGTGGAGACTTTGTCCACCTCTCTTGGGAGCGCCCGGAGAAGGACGGCGGCTCCCGCGTCAAGGGATACTGGGTGGAGAAGCGCGAGGTCGGCATGAACGTGTGGCAGAGGGTGAACCAGTACATCCACAATGCCACCCAGCTCAACATCGACCACCTCATCGAGGGGAGGAAGTACGAGTTCCGCATCTTCGCCGAGAACGACGCCGGGCTGAGCGAGCCCTCTTCCAACTCCCAGTCTGTAGTGGTCCGCGACCCGGAGGAGCCGCAGCCGCCGGAGATCATCCAGCCGCTCAAGAACGTCCAAGCGGTGGAGAACAAGAACGCCCGCTTCGCCTGCAAGATCACCGGCTGCCCCAAGCCAAAGGTCACGTGGCTAAAGGGCGCCAGGGAGCTCTTCGACAGCGCCAAGCACGAGATCATCGTCACCGGAAACCTCTACGAGCTCGTCGTCAGGGGAGTCTTTGGAGAAGACGAAGACACTTACACGTGCAGGTAGAGAGAATTTATCAGAGCATTATATTATTGTATCGTTTTCTAATGTGCTAATTTACTTTTCAGGGCTGTCAACTCCGGAGGCACCAAGTCCACTAAGGCTGACCTGCGCATCAAGACCGCGCCTCACCTCAACGTGCCTCCTCGCTTCAGGGACTCTGCCTTCTTCGATAAGGGCGAGAACGCCTGCATCAAGATCCCCTTCACCGGCAACCCCAAGCCCAACATCACCTGGACGAGGGAGGGCGAGAGGGTGGAGACCGGAGCAAGGTTCCAGGTCAAGACGGAGGAGAGGCACGCCCTGCTCACAATCGTCGACTGCTCGCGCGCGGACAGTGGCCCTTACACCATCACGGCCAACAACGAGCTAGGCCAGGACTTTGCCATCATTAACGTTCAGGTTTGTGATTGTATAAGCTGGGTTTTCTCCACATGGGAAAAAGAAATTGCCATTGATTTATTATTATTTTTTGTCAAATCTCAGGTGAGCGATCGGCCGGACCCTCCACGCTGGCCGACTTGCAGCCAGATCGGCTCCGACTCTCTGGTGCTCGAGTGGCAGCAGCCCAACTGGGACGGCGGCTCCGCCATCACTAACTACATCGTGGAGAAGCAGGAGCTGCCCATGACTGGGTGGACCCGCGCGGGGCACACCAGGTTCAACGTCTTCCCCGTCACGGGGCTGACCCCAGGGAAGGAGTACAAGTTCAGGGTGTTTGCCGAGAATGTGCACGGCAGGAGCGACGCCAGCGATGAGTCCACCACCGTCCAGACCCAGGGCGTGGTCAAGAAGAAGGAGCCAAAGACCAAATACGAAAGTAAGTTACTTTTCCCATGCTTGCTTTGAAGGTAAATTGACTGATTTCTATCTTTTAAGTCGATCCTGCCACTGGCAAGAAGATCCGCGGCCAGAAGTGCGAGGTCAAGGATTACGACCAGTTCGTCTTCGACATCTACTCCAAGTACATTCCCCAGGCGGTGGACATCAAGACGCAGGACTCAGTCTACGACCACTACGACATATTAGAGGAGATCGGCACGGGCGCCTTCGGCGTCGTCCACCGCTGCCGGGAGCTCAAGACCGGCCACGTCTACGCCGCCAAGTTCATCCCTATCGGGCACGCCATGGAGAAGGCCCTCATCCGCAAGGAGATCGACATCATGAACCACCTCCACCACTGCAAGCTCATCAACCTGCACGACGCATTCGAGGACGAGGACGAGATGGTGCTTATCTTCGAATTGTAAGTCGATTTTCCAAGTTTTCCCCCAAAGTGCTTAATTATGCTTTTTGTCTATTACGTTTCTAAATCCGCTGCCGACTTTACTTTTGGCCACGTCAACCTTTAAATGCTTTTCTTAGTGTTGTCCAGTGCTTCCGTCCTACTCACTAAAAAGTCATGTCAATATTTTAATATTAAGCTAAAAAAAATCGTAAAATTGTACAATACTGTAGACCTTGTACAAAAAAATTTCGCAGCCAAGAATTTTTGCCCAAAGCTTCCTTTGTTGTAGTTCCGCTTTGTTCTAATGTCATCAACCATGCGTACATACCGTTATTAATCGTTACTAACCCAGTCCCGTTTGTCTTTTCTCTTTCCTTTTTAGCGTGTCGGGCGAGAGCCTAATGTCCCGCATCTGTTCCAGTTTGTCGGGCGGGGAGCTCTTCGAGCAGATCACGGCCGAGGGATACATCATGTCGGAGGCCGAGGTCATCAACTACATGAGGCAGATCTGCGAGGGCGTCAAGCACATGCACGAGAGAAACATCATCCACTTAGGTAAAACCTTGGTGCTGGCATGAATTTTGAACGAGTCATTCAATTAGTTGAATCTCTTTTCAAGATATCAAGCCTGAGAACGTCATGTGCCAGACCTCCAAGAGCACCAACGTCAAGATCATCGACTTCGGCCTGGCCACCAAGCTGGACCCCAACGAGCTGGTCAAGATCTCCACCGGCACGGCCGAGTTCGCCGCCCCAGAGATCGTGGAACGGGAGCCCGTCGGTTTCTACACCGACATGTGGTCCATCGGCGTTCTGGCCTACGTCCTCCTCTCTGGCCTGAGCCCCTTCGCCGGCGCCACCGACCTGGACACGCTGCGCAACGTCAAGAAGTGCGACTGGGCGTTCGACCCGGAGGCATTCAAGGACGTCAGCGAGGAGGGCAAGGACTTCATTCGCAAGCTGCTGGTGCGCCAGAAGGAAAAGCGCCTGACCGCGCACGAGTGCCTGCAGCACTCCTGGCTCACCGGGGACCACTCGCACAAGACTCTGGAGATCGCCCGCCAGAGGTTCTTCGCCATCAGGGACAAGATCAGGCAGAAGTACGCCAACTGGAACGACTACAAGCTTCCGCTCGGCCGCCTCTCGGAGTACAGCTCGCTGCGCAAGCTTCAGATGGAGAAGTATCGCATGCAGGAGGTGCTGATCGACCGCAAGTGCGCCGCTCCCCGCTTCGTTCTGAAGCCCCTTTCCACCATGGCGGTTGAGGGCCATAGCGCCCGCTTCACCTGTCGCATCATCAGCCTGACCAACTGCAACGTCTCCTGGTACCACAACAACGTGGAGCTGCGCCAGAGTGTCAAGTACATGAAGCGCTACGTTGGCGACGACTACACCTTCGTCATCAACCGCACCAAGGAGACCGACCGCGGAGAGTTCATCATCCGCGCCGAGAACAACTACGGCGTCACCGAAGAGGTCGTCTTCCTCAACGTGCAGGCCGCGCCAAAGGAGATCGCGCGCTACACCCCGGAGCCCCTTCCCGTGCGCAGGAGGGAGCCCGTCAGGAGCGTGAAGCTCTACAAGGAGGAGAGGAACAGCGCTCCCATGTTCACCTTCCACCTGAGGCCTAGGGTCATCCAGGAGGGGCAGACCTGCAAGCTCCTCGCCTGTCTGACCGGGCAGCCTCATCCCAATGTGAGTATTCCCAAGTGCATGTCTTAATTTGTTCCTAATGTTTACGCTTCCTCCCGCAGATCAAATGGATGAAGGGCGGCAAGGAGCTTGACTCCTCCAAGTACCCCATCACCCACACCGACGGCGTCATCACCATCGAGATCATCAACTCTCAGCCTGGCGACTCCGGCAAGTACCGGTGCGTGGCCACCAACGATCTCGGCTCCGACACAACGGACTGCGTCGTCATCGTGGAGGGCTCCAACATGACAGAGGAGCAGAAGAACATGTCCGAGTCAATCCTCTACTCGGGTGAGTCTTTGACAAGACTTTGAACTTTGAATATGGCAGGCCTTTTTTGCAAAATATAGCGAAATCGATGTTGTGACTCTTCCCCTTCTTCTCTTCGCAGATCACAGATTCCTGAGTCGAGCTTGAGTTATACCTCCAGCTCAGACTCGAAATCTTTCACATTCCTCTTTACAAAAACAATCAAGCTATTGCATGCCATAGTAAGTGAACTGCTGCTACGTGTACCTGATATACGGTAAATTAATTTTATAAGTCGGCTTAGGACTTGGCAGTAAAATAAGGACGTCAAAATATTTTCCCCCTCCAAATACAGTACACGTCTGATATTGTTGTACCAGTTGGAAGTTGTTAGACTTGACATAAAGGTCAAGGCATCCTCATCTCATCGACTCGAGGGAGCGCGACGCTTACGCATAAAAAATGGATGCTGACCTTTTTGTAAACTCGGGAAAGGACCGGCTCTCTGTTAAATTTTTCATTCAGAAGGCGAATCAAGCGTCATATTTTATATCTATATGTCGAGTCGAAAGTACTGTATTTCCAGAACCAATCCCCCTCAAAAAGGAGCTTCACAGAATTGAAACGGAAACCTGAAGCTCCCAATAATGCTTAAGCGCTGTAACTGTGATGTACAGCTATAGTCCTCCCACCCACCTCAGACTTCTTCTCCGCTTTTCCAACTCACCCTTTCAATTATTTTCCCTTTCCTCACGCAGACAAGCGTTTCGTCGACCATTCCCAGAGGGTAGTGAACCCTCCCCCTACAGTCAAGATCGATGAGTCAGCCCTCAACGGAAAATCGGGCGGCGGCGGCAAGAAACCCAAGCATAAGGCGTACCGCCGCTCCGACTCGGCGGCCAGCAGCGGTGGCACCCGCTCCCGCTCCGCCACCAAGGAGCTGGCCCTCCCGCCCGACGACTCCCTCATGTGCGCCCCCAGCTTCGTCAGCGGCCTCAAGCCAGAGCTTGGCGTGGGCGACGGCGAGCGGCTGGAGCTTCGTGTTTCCGTCAAGGGCGACCCCGACCCGCAGGTGACCTGGACCAAGGACGGCAAGCCCATCTCCTCCACCACGGCCATGGAGGTAAAGTACAAGAACGGAGTCTCCTCCATCACCATCGCCGAGGTCTTCCCGGAGGACGCGGGCAGGTTCGCTTGCAAGGCCACCAACACCAAGGGTAGCGTGGAGACGTCTAGCAAGGTCACCGTCACCGCCATGAAAAAGAAGCCCTCTGGAGCAAGCGCAAGGAGTGCTGCTCCGGCCACCAACGGATCCGTCAACGGCGTAGGATCCATGGCCCCCAGGGTCTTCAAGCACGCGGGATCCTCCGTCGTCAAGGACGGAGAGCCGGTCAAGCTTGAGTGCACCATCGCGGGAGATTCCAGGTGAGAAAAAGTAGTTAATAATTAGCTGTCAAGATTTTACGTAGCAGTACCAATCGGAGGAACAAGATTTCTAAGTTTCAATTTTGGCATCTTTTTCCCCAACCAGGTATGACGTCGTGTGGTTGCACAATGAGAAGGAGATCAAGCCTAGCAAGGACTTTGAGTACCGCAAAGTGGGCGACAACACGCACGTGCTTGAGATCCACGAGATCTTTCCTGAGGACGCCGGCACCTACACCTGCGAGGCCTTCAACGACGTGGGCGAGTGCTACTCCACCTGCACCCTGGTGGTGGACGAAGGAGAAGGGCAGCCTGAAGACGAGAAGAACAAGCCACAGTTTAGAGCATTCCCCAAGTAAGGCACATCCCTTTATGCTTTTTTCAACTGCGAGGTACTTTCTTATTTGCTTTCTAATTTCTGGTGAGCCGAAGAGCATGCACCAGACCCGTGAACCGGTAGCAAACTAATTAAACACGTGCTTTCCGCTTCCTCTCAGGTCCCTGACGGTGAACCGCAACGGCACCGCTTCCTTCACGGCCGAGATCTCCGAGTCCCCCAAGGAGGTGGCCTGGATGAAGGACGGCAAGCAGCTGTCGGAGGTGCCGATGAAGCTCCGTCCGACGTCCAAGGGCCCCAGGCTCACCCTGGACGTGATGGAGTGCGGGCCGACCGACGCCGGGCAGTACGCGATCATCGTGACGGGCGCAAAGGGACTCGAGGCAAAGGCCGCATTCTCGCTCAACGTCAACAGCGCCTCATAAGAATAGATCATTCAAAATAAACAAAATCACGAACCACCATCACCCTGATGGGGATGGGCGACGAGCGCTATTTTTTTAATCGTCAAGTGAAGGGAAAGAATGTGAGTGAATGAGAAAAGTACGAAGGGATGAATGTGAAAGGAGTGTGAAGAAGAAATATAAGAAAAGGAAAGTGCCTCAAAGAAGTAAGGAAGAAAATCCGCGGCTGCTGTACCACGGCGGACAGCAGTCGCTCAGCCAACAAACTGGTTTCGGATCATGTTTTGGACAAGTCCCTTTTCCCCTCCTATCAAGCGCTTTCCCCTTTCTAGGAGGGGGTTCGCGCTAAGCCAAAGTGAGTGCTGTCTTTTTTCCGAAGTTGAGACGACCGCTACTGTGTTGCCATATAAGTGAACTTTCTCTCCCAAGTCGTTTCTGGCGAAACGCAACAGAAAACAGACAATTCCGTGACAAAAGAAATATTCTCCGATTTCCGCTTTCGCCCCTCTGCGCGGTCTTATGCACCCCGGACCCCCGGAAGGCTGCGCCGACGAGCAAAAGGTTTTTGGAATCGACCCGTGTACCACCGCAACAAGATTTTTTTAATGCCTGCGAAACAAAAAATGATGTAAAGCGTTGCTCCCTCCGCCCCCTTCCGTTTGGACCGAGACAAAGGATTCCTTTTGCGAATCGTGGTCCTAGGTTCAAGCGGAAGGGGTCGGCGGCGGGCCCCGCTACAGGATATTAACTGTCGTTAATTGTGCGTGTTTGCATAAAACAATCATCTAACTATCCCTGCCTGCAGCGCCGGATATTATGTTGTTTCGTCGCGTCCACAATCTGCCCGGAGAATCTTTTTTAGACAGAGTCCAATTTTCTGTGGTTGTCATCGGGCAGGCAGCGCGCACAATACTTTTACGGAGGTAATCAAGCACCCCGGTCTGTATATCACTCGGATCTGGAGAAGCCTGACGCTTCATTAATCGGACGTCCTGATGATTTCTCTCTTTTTTGCTCGTTGTTTTGCTCTCCGACTTTAACGCGATACGTACACGGAGGAGGGAAAGACCAAGGTGATTATAAGTAGCAGATTTAGCACGAATCCTCTTGAGCAATCGCCCCCCCCCAAAAAAACACCTCGTGGGTACAGAGTGAAGTTGTTCTTAATCCGCTGGAAATATTTAAAGTGTTTTGCCGATTGGCTAGGAAAATTGAATTCGTGTTTCGATGGAGAGAGCCCGTGGCATTGGCGGCGGCCGGTGTCGGTCGGTTCGTCCAGCGGGAATTAGAAAGCTAGCATTTTTTCTCTTTCTCTGTTTGGGTAGGTACGTACGTATGTCCCTGACGGTCGGTCTCCTTTCCTCCTCCCGCCGCCAACAGTATAAGCGAGCGCTTTTCACATACGCTTTCTCTTCTACCTTGAAAATGTTCCTCCCTCTGTCGCTCTCTCGCTGTACTCACATATGAGCCTGGAGAAGAGGAGCTGATATTCGGCCATACCTGGAATGGAGCTCTCTCTTCTCCCTAGCTCCGGATCCGACTAGATGATAATTTCCTGAACGTTGATATGCTATAGCTCTTTGCACCATTTACCATACTTTCCTGTGCATACTACCTTTTCACGTAAGAGCTCCAGAATTCATTTCTCTTCTCCTTCCCCTTTTCCTTCTCCTCGAGGCCACCCATGCCAATGCGTGCGTTCACCTGTTTTGGAGGGAGTCGTAAAAGTGGGGGGGTGGACTGTGGGCGACGCACAGGAAGCATGTGGTGGTGGCGGCGGGAAAGCGGTGGTCGTCGTCGTCGGTCGGAGGGCGACTCGCCGCCGTCTCTTTCTCCTTCTCCTTGCAGCCTCGCTAATGGTCCGATAAGGTATACACTGTAAGTGAAGGGGCGGCGGCAGCGGCGGCGGGACAAGGGACGACGGAGGGGCGGCCGCCGCCACCCACGCCCGCACGCCGCTGGCCTGAAGCGCCTTGTGGTCGAGACGTGTGTGAGAGTTAGAGAGAGAATGAGTGCGTGTCATCCTTCCTTCCTTCAAGGCTGTGCTGTGGCAGGACTAGTGTCGAGCATGACAGAGAAGCGGAAGGAACATAAGAAATAAAAATGGATTAGGAAAGAGGAGGAAAGGATTCTTTTTGTCTCGAAAACTGCACCGCCACAGCCGCAGCATAAAGATTCCCGATCTTAGTTAGAGCTGATCTCCGGATGAGATAGTACTACAGCTCGGGGACCTCCTGCCGTCATCCAAGGCCGAATGACCTCCTCGTCGGCCTGGGAAGAGAGGAGGGATCAATGAACCCTAAATCCCCAAACTCCACCTCCTCACGTTTCCCAATCAGCGGAAAAAAATTGCAAGGACCATCCTGCGGCGGGTCCTCCAGTGATTGGGTCTGTTCGACGTTTATTCAGGCACATTTTGTGGGCACCGAAGAAATTTATGGCTGTGACAATCATCGAGGGATGAAGTCTGACTAGAAGAGAAAAGCCCACTTCTACAATCAAACAAGACACTCCTCTTTTGAGAGAGTGTAGAATGCCTCACCGCACCTCCCCCAAGACCTCCCGACGGTCAAACTCCACTGACAACGGGGTTGTTGTCGCCAACGGAGGGAGCAGGAACCACAGTGGACAGAGCACCCTGCCGCCCTCGCCCAGCAATGGGTAAGTCAAAATAATTCTCTTCGGAGCACTGGTATATCGAAGTGGAGGGGAAAGTTCCCTGCTGTTTTGACAAAGCGCGTGTTGGAAAACCAGCTTGCAAAAAAGGTCAGACATGTCTTGTCTATTGAACCTCCTTCTAGTGTGTACGAAGAACTTTGTTGAATAGGTAATGGGGGGCATCCGGGAAACCAATTCTCTGCCGGCCTTGCCGCGTATGGGAGGTTTTTTTGCTCATCAAAACCTTTTTCTCCCTCGCAAATCGACCTCGCAAAATTGCTAGAATCGCCCGTTGGTGCCTTGTCCTTGTCAGATGTTTGTTGATTTGCCTCCCCCACAGGAGTCTCAATGGCCAATTGACCTCTACAGTGCGAAGAACCCTGAAAACTCTTTCTTTTCTTGCTCTCCACCCCACGCGTCGATCCCGGAAACGAGGCCGATATGTCCTTGGCCGGGGCGAACGAAAGAGATCGTGTTTCCAGATCCGATCGTCGATGTCTCGATATGTCCGTTTCATCGTGCTGCCGCTACACCTCTTGGAAGGACAATCGGAGAAATTGCTGGAGCCACGCCCCTTCTTCCGACGACCTTGTTGGACTAAGCAGGCTCTGTTTTTGAGGAGGGAGAAGTCGAGGAGGGGGTGAAACAACCCTCCCCGCGGCATAGCAAAGGAAGGGGACCGAGGGAGGGGGTTGGTAGGAAGCCGCGACCGGAAGGGAGCAAACTACCGGGGATTGCACGAATGTTTTGGAGGGGAGGAGAAGGCGGAATCGAGGCAAGGCCATTTGGGAGTAAGGGTGGGAGC
>JAAUXV010312003.1_pt1 | contig 12315 bp, 13 predicted proteins | sample 7278181 | NCBI WGS metagenome assembly JAAUXV01 (sample SAMN14350114, study PRJNA611818) | marine sediment metagenome | isolation source: surface marine sediment (2.1m) | place: French Polynesia: Moorea | collected 2018-08
AGAGGAAAGGAGGGGATCGAGAGAAGGAGAGAAGAGGGTATTGAGTCCAGATGGGAAAGAAAAGAAGATCCCACTTTCACCTCTATAGGGTATAACCCAACTGGCGATAATTCCAACAAAATCCCGACGGTACGTAAATAAAAACTTAAGAATTTGGAACTCTTCTCCACTTTCTTGTCATCTTATATACCCACTCTTTCTCCTTGCCCATCGCCCCTAGCTCTCCGAAAGTGTCCTCTTCTCCTCTTGGATGAATCGGGCGACGTCTCTTCCGTCCCCATCCCATTTCCCCCGCCATCCCACTTCTCTCATTCTTCGCCCACCATTCTCGCCAGGGAAAAGAAGGAGTGCTAGTACCTCGTAGAAGAAAAGACTCACCTTTCCTCCTGCTCTGCAAGGACCTTTCGTTGCCAGGTTTTTTGAGTGTGCTGCCGCTCAGATATGTGTCTGGCTGTCTGGAGGAAAAGAGAAAGGGCGGATGGTCATTCAGACGGACGGCGTCTACCTATAATAGGATGTGGCGCTTTTGGCCCCGATTGACCTCACTGCGGCCTCTTTTCCCCGCCCTACTCATTATGGGTTTGGGTTCGCCGCAGAGCGCCCGGCAGGGTCGGATAGGTTTGACTTTGACGAGACGAGGTTTGATACTACTTTAGAAAATAATTCGGGCATATTGTTTAACAGCAATCGGAATTGGACAAAAGCTTTTTTGCCAAAAGACTTGGGGAAATTCCATCTCTCAAAGTGTCTTCGAGTTTATATGTGCCGCGCGTGTATGTTGAGTATGTGTTCTTGATCCTATCCTCGACCTCCTCGATCCGAAAAGGCCATTGTCCACTGCCAGGAAGTCAAGTGGTGCCTCTGCCACCGCCGCCGAGACCTCCGTCCGTCGAGGGAAGGAACGGGAGAAGGAGGTCTGATGCCTCCTCCTTTCCCTACTGCTTTTGTCTGTCTGAGAGAGAGAGAGAGAGAGACATTGGAGCCAGCTCTCTCTCTTTCTCTCTTCTCCCACGCTGCACCAAACACAGGAGGAAAAGGAAACGAGAGGAGAACATCAGAAGGGGGCGAAATTCACCAACTACTTGAAAATCGAACCTAGGGGCCAAGACCTTTCTTTGCTTTCACCATCAAGAAATATTATTTCATAACAATTACTGAAGTATACGGAAGGTAAATACATAACCACACTAGTACGTTGCCATACAGTTGGTAAAGGCCCTCACGTAGAGAAGTCATTCTCGACCCTCTCCCCTTGTGCCTCCCTCTGCCCCAGCCATCTCAAAGGGCCTCCTCTCTCCACCCACTCAACACAGGGGCGGCGGGCGGGCGCCCTTGGTCACACAAGCGGCGCACGCACTTTGGCTTCATGGAACAGAAGAAAAGGGGGGGATCGTCCTTCTTCCCTCTGGTGGGGGGATGTAAGAGGAGGAGGGAGTGCCAAAGTCTGCCTTGCATAACTAATTCCGGACGGCAGGAAAAGGGGGAAGGGGAGGGAAGAAGGCAGCGGCCCCCGCGGACAGGCCCCGAGGAGGGGCTGGGCTACTATGTTGGGAGGGAGGGAGTCCATTTTCCACTTGGGTAGTCTAGGAGCGAAGCATAGGGGGGGATTCGACGACGACAGGGTGTCTAGTTTCTTTCGCTGCTGCACTGCTATTGTGATATTGTGTAGTCCGAAAGCCGCCCTTTCCACGGGTCACGTTGAACGAGAGTGATAATTAATTTGTTGTCCAATGTCTCATTTCCCCGACGAAGTCTCCCCCCCCTGTTTCACCCTTTGCCACAACGAAGGGAGAAGGGGACTGCATGAATGAGGAGTGGGAGCCTCGGACGGCGAAACAGGAAAAGAGAGCAGCTATACGTTGCACCACCAAACATACGATGAAAAATGTCGCAAAATGTGACACGAACCTACCGTACTACGACTAGCGAAACTGGAAAACGTACGTACGTGGTGGTGGCACAGACGAATGGTGCACGCGAGGGGAGCCGGGTCAATCGCGGGCGACATGCTGCCTTTCCAACAAGGCCAAGCTTTGTATACGACGGACTGCAGGCGAGTGGTTTGCGCAGTGGGCCGAATAAGCGCCGCTGCCGACGACGCCGGGTTTTTTTTGCGAAGCATTATGCGAAAATGGATCCGCCTTGCTCGGTTCGCACGGGAAAAAGAGAGGGTTTGGTTGGGGGCGGAGCTAGTAGTGGGGAGAGAAACTTCATCCGCGAAATTTGATTCATAGCATGCGCAGACCTCGTAAATAAAGAGGCCGACGGAGGCGGGAAGGGAAGGGAAACACGGTAAACCGAAAAAGCCTCCCTTTTCCCTTTTGGATAGAAGAGGGAAAGAGACTTGGCGTAAATACAGAAGAAAGAAGAAAGACAGGGAAAAATATTCCCGTGTCTTGGAAAGACTGGCTGGCTGGCTGGAGGGGGCCGTGGTGGTGCTGGGCTGGCTAACACTGATCTATGGGGTTCGCGGAAAAAAGAGAAAGAAAGAAAAGAAGAAGAAAAGGCTATTTTCTCTCCTTCCTCTCTCTTTGACAGCTCCCTTCTCCCTCCCTCCCCTCTTTGCTCTACTGCAACACAAACTTTTTCCTGTCTTTCTCACTCCCCTTTTTCGGGAAGAAATTCGCCAAAACTGTGCTGAATTATAACCGCTAATACGGTATGTACTAGGCACGGATGACAGTCTGTGCAGTCGCCTTTTCGGTGGTGAATTCCTGACGGCGGCAATGACGACGAACGACTAGGCAACTTGCTTGCTGGTATATCTTCCGTATATTTCCGCTCCGTCTCATGGGACCGAGAGACCCAAGGAGGCAATGCTGACGCAGGCACAAAAGTCTCTCAGTCGCCCGCGCTAAAAATAAGACTCTTCGCACACATCTCAAGGGAAAGAGTCGCTTTGATGTCCCTCGATCGTGGCACAGAGAAGAGACAAAAGGATCACAGCAGAGTTTTAAAAAATTCCCAACAACATTTCTACAAAATCGGCCAAAGAAAAGATTGATTTTCACGACAAACAAACATGGTATGATTGTATTTTTTCCCCCTTGTTACAGCTGCCTGTGTGGGTGAAATTTTCAAATACAGTATATTTTTTTCTTCTCCGTACTTTCATGTTCACGGCATGCCATCGTCCCCTTCCTTTTTTCTACATTCTGGACACGTCACACTTTGTACCCCTTTCAAAAGACAAAAAAGGAGGCCACCTACCAACGCCCTCAGCATGAAACGGGAGCCAAGAACAGTGAGGTTCCAAAAAAAGTTGTGAAGTCAGTCAGTGAGAGGAGGAAGAGGTAGGGAAGAAGAGGGAAGCTGAAGAAGAAACACATTTGCATTGAGAGGCCAAGGAAAGGAGAAGGGGAGAAGGGGCGTTGGGAGATAGGAGTACAAAAGTAGGAGCCTCTTCTTCAACTCCTCTTCTTTCTCATACCTTCCCTTGGCATCTTACCAACTGGAGCTGGAGGAGAAGGCTGGAGAAGGAGGAGGGACACTCATTTTTCACCTCTCAAAAATTCCCATCTCCACCCCTTCTTCTCCCCTTTTTGGCGCCGGTAGATCACGAAGAAGAAGAAGACACCTTCCTCCTCCACCTCCACGCTACTCCCATCGACCCCTTCTCCTCCTCCTCTTACACTTCCCTTTCCTTTCGTGCTTTTACGGTGCGGAATTCACCCAAGATTTCTTCGAAGTGTTCGATGCAAAATACCTTACTCCAAAGTGCAACCATTAGAAGGTATTGAAACATCTAAAGGCAAAGAGAGGGGGAAAAGGAGAAAATGGGAAGGGAATAAGGCACATCGAAGGAGCCGCCTTTTTTCTTTTCTTTTCTCTTCCTTCCTCCCCCGCCTCTTCCGTTCGACTTTTCCCTTCTTCTTTCCCTCCTCCTCTTCCTCAAAGCACGACTAATGGAGTGGAAAAAATGCCGGGGGAAACATTCCCCTTTCCCCTTCTTTCTTACTATGGTATCTTTCATTTCCTCGTACTTTCGACGAAATCGCCTGCGCTAAAAGGGACTTTATTTTCCTTGGAGACCCTTGCCGATGCGATTGAAGATCATTCGTACGTCGTATTTTGGACGACGATTGGGAGTAAGGACGGATGGGCAGAAAAGTGCCAACGTACTTTACGTACGTCAGTCTGAACTCACATAGATTGCATCTGTAAGGGGAAGGAAACGAGGAAGCCTCCCCCAAACCCTACATTGGGTCGGATTTGGGTCTGAACGCCAGTCAGCTGTCCTAGGCCGATCCCGGAAGACCCGTAGACACGGTTTGAGTCCGTTCACGCTGGGACACCGGTAGTCAACCACAATTCAATCTCCTCGTATTTTTCGTCAAGCAATTGTTAACAAAATTGATTTAACTTCCGACATTTCTTTTTCACTCGACGAATGCGTCCTAAGAGAACGCATTCCCGGCAACCGCCGAAGACGCAAAAGGAGAGGACTTGGTTGGCCTTGCATGGGTGGGGGAGGGTTTGATGGGATTTTGCGGCGTCGGCGTCGGCGGCGTCGGGCGCCTTCTTTCCCATCCTCCCCAGGTCTCTTCTCTTTCTAGCTGCCTTCTCTCTTCCCGCTCAACCCACATTGAAATTCAAGTCAGAGGAGGGAGCGAGGGAGGGCGCCGCTAACGATTTTAAATCGCGTCCTCCTCCCTCCTCCTCCTATCTTCATGGAGAGAAGCGCTCGTGGGATGGAGAAAAAGCTATTTCGAGAAAGAGAAAGGGGAGGAGGAGAAGCCCATTTCATGTGGATGATGCAAGAAATTCGCCGAAGAAGGTCGCAGTTCGGTTTTCGCCGTGGGACGATCTGCGGCTTCCCTGAGGTTGAAAGGAGCATTGGAAGGGTTTGTCCGCTACGGTTTTTGGTGGCATGCAATTGGCTAACTTTGTTCCCCCCCCCTTTCTAGGAGATCTGAGAGGTAAGAGATAGATGGGAGATGGGAAGAAGTTATTGCTCAGCGGAAAACGACGACGAGGACGACGCTGGGCCGCCGCCGCCGCCGCCGCCGCCGAGAAACCGGGAAAGCCAACCAACCTCTACCCTCTTTCCCACAAACCAAATGGCACAAGTTTTATTTCTCGCCCCCCAAGCGTCCCTTCGGAATGGGGGTGGGGCCGACTTTTCTGTTTCTTCCACGACCGAGGCACATCAAGGGAGAAATGGAAAGTTGGGAAAGGAGCACCGCGAAATGGTTCTTTCGGAGCTTACACTTTCGAGGGCTTTTTGGGGGGATGTTACAATACGCACACTCTCACAGGTGCTCTGGATATTCAACAAAAGGTCACTCTGACCACACATGGGCAAGGGGGGATGGGGTTAATTTCCCCATGCACTTCCATAAAATTATACCCCCCATGCACAAGGCCTTACTAACCACCAATCCATCTCTTTTTAGAAAATTTTACGGGCATCCCCCCACCAAAAGAAAAATTTCTTCGAAATGTCACCAAATCAAAAACAATTCGCGCTGCGCGCGCAAATTATACTGTTTCAGATGTGTGTTTTGGGCGAGAAAAATTTCCCCCTAGCAGCCCACGTGTGGCTCTGACCACTCAAGACCTAAATATATTGGTAGTAAATATTACATATGTAGGGCGACTCATGGAAAAATGTGAAAATACGGAGAATCCCACAAACGTCAGAAGAACCCGTTTTGGCATGCTCTATCCTTTGATTCTGCGCGCAACCGAACTCAGAAAACGGTAACAGCCCCACTTCGCTCCTCCTCTTGTATCCTCCTCCATTTCTCCTCCCGCCCGCCTGCCCTCCTTTTCTTACTCCTCTTCTGTAGCCCATCTCTTCCTTCCCCTCTCCTATTATTCCATTCAGACGTATTCTGAGGAGGAAAGGAAGGGGGAGGAATATTATGCTTATGTCCCTTTGCCAGCATATCTTTTTTTGGGGGGGAGGGTAGGGTAGAAAAGGCTGAGCGGAGGTAGAGACCTTCCTTCCCCCCTTCTTCTTCCGCTGTGCACTCCCGGAAAAGATGGATGGAGCACCAATTGAAGATGCCGAGGACTGTTGACGACGGAACATTGCATTAGGAGCGGAGGAGGAGTGAGAAAGCGCCCTTTTTTGGCACGGGGCGGCAAATATTAAAGGAGTAAATTAATCAAACTCAGAATGGGACTTGGGGTATGTAATCTCTACACCGAGAGAGCTGCCGACGAAATTATGCGGCCGAACCTCTGTCATCAGGGCGGATCATTTTTATGCTTTTCTTTGCAACGTCACGTACAATCGTGCATTGCGGGGGAGACGTGACACCGCGCACTAGGAAAGCGATGATGATTCATGAAGCTGTACGTAGATATAATGGCTATAGAACCATCTTCGATCGTTCATCTGCACACTACTCACTTACAACATCCTCCAAAGCCCCGCTCTACCTTTGTACAAAGTCATCTCTATTCGATCGCCGAATATGAGGATATATCCCCCTCACCCTTTCGCTTTCCCTCGTTCGCCGCCACCGCTTTGTAAATGGCGCTAGGGGCAATGATGGAAGAAGACACATCAGGGGGTTGGAAGGAAATGGCCGATGGATGGCGCGGGTTTGTCCAACTTTTGTCGACTTCAGTTTTTGAACAGACCAAAGCGTTGAGTGAACGCGCCGACGTTGTCCAAAGTCCGTCCTGTAATGGGGACCAAGAATTGCGTCATCTATTGACGAAGAGGCGTCGGCTTGGGCTTGGGCGGCGGATGGGACATTGTTCCCACTTACCGCCATCTCCCCCAATTTTCCCTCCTCCTCCGCTCCCCTTTTGCTGGGCCGCCGTGGGCCTTTCGCACATCCCTCTTTTTCTCCCTTCCACTTCTCGCCTCGTGGCGAGAATAATTGGGGGATTATTCACGGAGATTATCTCGAGAAGGAGAAAAAAAGGTTTAGACCGGGAGGAGGGTCTTTTTGTGCGGCCAAAAAAGGTGTTTTTTCATATTTTTGCCTAGCTGGTATCGTTATCTCACGCAGGTGCTCGTTTGTTTTGAAAAGGGCATCTTCCTATTTCTTAAATGGACTCTGGATTTAAAGTTGACAAAGAGGAATATTAGCCTATTGATCCTTTTAAGAGAAACACATTGTTCTCGCTTTGGGCGATATGCGGCACTCCTCTTGCGAACGAGTCTAGCTTCCACCGTCTTTCTATCTCCCTTCCTTTGTGAAGAAGGCGGCAGTGGCCTTATAGCAGCCAAATACGGGGAGAGAGCTTCCTTTTCCCTCCATTTCCTCCTCCTCCTCTTCGGCCATGAACGACTGGTACACGGCGGCGGCAAGACAGCTTCCCCTTTCCTCCTTTTCCTCCTCTTCCCTCGCGGAAACCGTTGCCCGGGAGATCCCAGAGAGAGAGAGAGAGATTCGACTACTTTTCCATCCACGCTTCAACTATTTTTAACATCTTCACCGTTGCATACCTTCTCAGTGCTTTTTAATTCACTTTTCCAGCGGCGTCCTTCGCTCTCTCCCTCTTAAAAACGCCGACGGCGATTTCTGGTCGGGGGGAGCTAAGACCCCCTCCTCCCTCCCTCCCTCCTAGCCCCAAGATAGGGAGAGGGAGAGGGGGCGCGTGCAAGCCTTAGCGAGGAAAAGGAGGAAGAAGAAGCCAGCCACTAAATTACATTTTTTTCTCCCCCCTCCCCCCAAGCTTCCCGCCCCTTCCATCCTCACGAAGCCAGCTGCTGCTGATGCGAAAATGGGAGGAGAGGGGACAAGAGCTCGAAAGAATTTACCGAGGGGAGAGGCTTTTACTAACTCAAGTCTGCTTTCGATGTGATGTTTGAATTCTTCTAGCAATTAATTGTAAATATCCATCCTATTCTCTCGTTTGTCTCTCCAACATGTGTACGGCTTTCTTCTACGGATCATGCCTTTTATAGTGCAAAAGTAATGCATTGATTGTTAAATGGTAGAAGAATTATTAATTAGGTGCGTCTAAAAGTGTAGCAAGATTTCTCAAAGCACTAAACAGCCTCAGGTGCTTGTGTTTCTTTCCATTCCTCAGCCGTTGCGGAAAAAGGGAAGAAACAGAGGAGAAAGGGAGGAAGAAAAAAGGCGGAAATGCGGGATTCGTCATCATCAATGTCTCCCTAGAGAGACGAGGGGAAGAGCGAAAAGAGGTGGGGAGGAAGAGGGAAGGAGGCAGCAGAGAAAAACGAGGAGGAGGGAGACCAGAATAGAAATAAGTCCCACCCGACAAAAAACCACTCTTTCGGGGAGATATATTGCGCAAGAGCGGTTTATTTTTTCACTTGTTCGCCTTTTTTTGCGTCTCCTCTTCTTTCTTCTTTGCCAGCAAGTGCACTCCAGCCGCCGCCCGCCGCCGCAGGAAACGTTAGACGTCGCACCACAAAAGTTTCCCTTCCCCCCCACGAGAAGGGGAGAGGAGCAAAAGAGCCCTCTTTGGCGCCTAAGTCCCTTGGGTTTGGTTTGCCTTTGCCCAGAAAAAACCGCCGCCGCCACTACTTTTTTAAAAAAAAAACCTTGTTGAAGCAGCTTGCCTTGAAGAGGAGATGCCTTGGAGGAAGAAGAAGAAGAAGAAGAGAAGGGGATTTTGCAAAGTCTGCTCACGCCTCTCCCTTACCCCTCCCCCCTCCTCCTCCGCCACCTCGTCCTCCTTTTTACCTGCGGCCGTAGGCCCGCTGGTCTACTAGTGAATTTGGTTGTTGTTGTTGGGGGAAATAACTTTTATACATGGGCTTTCGAGAGAGCCCATGTCTGGTCTATAAAGAATTGAAAGAAGAACCCCATATTTGAAATCAGTTTCATCATTCTTATTTTAAAAAACCCGTATATGGTTCCCATGTATGGTTTAAGAGGGGGTCATACCCCATTCCGAAATCATTTTGGGGTGTGACCCCCTCCCTACTCCATCTCTATTATGAAGACAGAGGGGAGGTTCACACCCCATTCTGAAATGATAGTGAGAAATGAACCACTTTATATTTTCAGTCTCCCTTGGTGGTCACACCCCATTATGAAATCATAGGGGAGAATTAAGATCACTTAATTGACAGAGATACCACTCTAAGTCAAGGTCAAATTTTATAATTTTTTGAAGAGAGCAAAAAAATCATTAATGTTAACCAGTTCTTTGATCTTTTTGCTAATTTTCGCCGCAGGTCATTGAACAAAGTATGTTCTTGTTCCTCCCTACTCTCGAGGAAAACGGAAGCTAGGCAAAGTAAGGCGTCGGCGGTAGGATTTGGGATTTGCAAAATCCTTTCTCGTCCTCCTCCTCTTGTGCCTGCCTCTGCAGGAGCTCGCGGCGGCGAGAAAATGCCTGTCATTCGAGGCGGCGTCGGCGGCGTCGGCGTAGCAGCACGTATATGCGTTGGTGGGTAGGGCCGACTCCTTCCCAACAGGTCCTGAGCCAGGAGGGAGGGAAGCCGGGAGACGAAGGCACTTTGCGAAATTAAGGGGTGCAAAGCGACGGAGGCGCCAACCTTACCTAGTTCAAGGGCTCACCTTAACCGTACTACTCTATCTGTACAGTACTCTGGTAAGTTGCGGCTTTTCGGGAACTCAGGGACTATGATTTTTTTAAGCGTTCGAAGTCACCATCCAATGAGAATCACAATGCCCTTGATGGCCATCAAAAGAATCTGCGGCTGTAGCGGCTTGCAATGGGTGGGTACGTGGATTGGGAGAGGGTGCGCCCTTCTGGTTCGGCGCCCTATATATAAAAGTACTTTCTTTGCCACCAACCAAACCCTTTCAATGGACCACCCGAAACCTACCGCACATCCTCCCCAACCATCCAGATCGCTTTTTGGCAGCCGGCAGCACTATAGCCAAAGAGGAATGGGGAGGAGGAGGAGGAGGAGGACGGACACTCCAGTCAGCAAATGGGCGGTGATGCTCATACTGACAGTGGGCACGCACCTACTTCCTCCTGCCTTTCCCTGTGGGTACGGTATATGTGTGACACGCCGTACGACTTGTACCGCGGGGCATTTCTCAACCCTCTTTTTGGCAACCGCAATCTCTTTCTCCTCGCTATACCCAAAAAGGACATCGGAATGGGGAGGAGAGGAGGAGAAGAGAAAACGCTGCCCCACTTTCACTGACCGACCGTGTCTCCTCCCCTCCTCGCCCTCAGCAAACGATGGAGAGAGGTGGGCGCCCGAGCGTAAAATTCCCCCTCCCCCTCAACCGCTCAACCACTTCTCTTCCTCGTCCCCCAAAAGTTGTACAATGGAGGGAAGGGAGGGAGGGAGGGAGGGGAGGAAAACAAGCCAGCTCCAGAAAAGTTTCTTCTCCCCTCTCCCGCTCAGCCTCGATCCTAAACCCACCGACGACGCCAACCCACATTTTCCCGTGTTAAGCCCTTCCTTCCTTCCTTTCCCTTCTCCGCCCAATGAGGAAGAACACAAGCAAGCTTGGATGGATGAAGGGGAAAAACCTTTCTTTCTCTTTTTTGGGGAGAAGGAAGAGAGACGAGGGTTCCAGGCAGGCTAGACGTCGGATGAACGAAGTAAGTTTTTCCCTCCTTCCTTCCCCCATCCTTTCCCCCTCCGGCAATGATTATCCCACTCCCTCCTCCTTCCTCCCCCTTCCTAGCTAGCTGGGCTTGGGCGGCAGGGTTTTGGAAGCGAAGTTATAGGCCGAGGTCGGCGGAGCAATGGCTAGATATTTAAATGCTACAAAATATGGACAAAATAGATCAATTGTATCAAGTTGGGACGTCCTCCTATAGTAAAAGTCATGGTGACATTATCTTTGGCAATTTCTTATCATTCTGGCTGGCAGCGGTTTGTTTCCCCATCTGCGCCGCCTCCACTAAATTTGTTCGTCTTCTCCTTTCTTCTCTCTCCTGCAGGGTAGAAGTTAAGCCCACTGGGATGGCATGGTTTGGAGGAGGCTGAGAGGACTTGGTGCCAGATAGGAAGAAAGGAAGGAGGAAAAGAAGGGTTGGCTCCAATCTCGGCGGCGGAATCCCCCCTCCTTCCCTCCATTTTTTTGTATTTTCCCAGGAAAATGGCGGATAAAGCTTCCTTCCTCTCTTTCCTTTTCCCTAGCGCGATGGAAAATGTTTAGGAGGAAAAACAAATATGAACCCAATCATAGTGCTGCTGCTCTATTGTGCAGAATTTTAGCGCCTTGGATGCAAAAAGTGAGTTAGACGTAGGCAGAAACGCCCCTTCTCCCCCTTTCTGCAAGGCTTTGGTGGCCCTCAGGACGATGCCGACCTCGATAAAATTTCAAAGCTCCCTCCCTCCCTCCCTCCCGACCTCCAACTCCCCTCCCTCTTTCGCCAAGAGAACCCGAGGGGGGAACGAGGGGGAAGGGGGAGGTATTCCAATATTCTCCTTTCCCCTCTTCCTCCTCCTCCTCTCCTCCTCCTCTTTCCCAGCCGGCGTTGCAAGTCGAAGAAAAGTCCTTTTTTTCCCCGCAGCCCTTAGGGGAGGAGGGGAAGAGGAAGGCGGGGGAACGTTTGAAATATTCACGAGTGGCTCCCTTCTCCTCCTCCTCTTCCTCCTCCTCTAGCTCCTTCCTTTTTTCCTCGTCCGCCCTTGCACTTTCCAACCACTCGAATATAAAAGGATACTTGGCCGTGGCGCCCTTCCCCCCCGTAGAGGAGAGAGATAGCAGCAGGGCAATTCGAAAATATATACACCGAAGGCGGAAAACCCGGTCTGGGGGATCAAAATGCTTTGATCTGCACTTTCTTTGTGGCTCAAAAACTGCAGATTGTCGCAATGCCATGACAGACAGACACTGCTGTTAATTCTTTCTTCATTCCGACTTAACTTTTTTCGCCCAGCTAGCAGTGGGCCAGCTGTGGGTGGAAACTCAGTCGGTCCGTCGGGCTGTATGAAGGAGGGAGGGACCGGAGCCAGTTGGGATCGAGGACCAAGGAGTTACGACTGTAAAATATGAGGGTCGGCAGAGAAAAAAAGGGCAGAGGGATTCGACCAACGACGATTTGATTTCAAGGTCGCCCACTGTGTTCACGGTGTCGCGATCTTCCACATTTGGTGATTCTTCGATTCCACACAAGCAACGGCAGAAAAAGACAGATCCGGAGAGAAGGGGGTCTCCTGAATCAAGTTTTTTATCCAGTTCCGGAGAGAAAGTACGTAGGAACGCGAGAGATTGAACTTTATCCTCCCCCTCCATTTGCCTCTTTTTCTACAGCAATTGAGCAGGGCCCCCACCCATCTCCCTCAAAAAGTATGAAGGGAAAAGTCGAAATTTTCCCGGAATTCGGATTTTTTTATTGATGGATATGTGCGAGAGGGGGAAAGACTTGAATCTGCGAGGAGGAAAGTTGGGTAGGCTGCGTCTGCGGGAGAGAGTATAGTGGGTGGAAGAAGAG
>JAAUXV010085891.1_pt1 | contig 12314 bp, 13 predicted proteins | sample 7278181 | NCBI WGS metagenome assembly JAAUXV01 (sample SAMN14350114, study PRJNA611818) | marine sediment metagenome | isolation source: surface marine sediment (2.1m) | place: French Polynesia: Moorea | collected 2018-08
CTTTTCAGGTCCAACACAACCCTCATTCTCCCTTTTTCCTTCCTTTTTCTCCTTGCTCCGCCTCCGGCTCAGAGGCAATAAATTAGGGGTCGACCGGCAGCCAACAACTCCCCCAATTCCCAAATAACTAAAGCGAGGAAAAGGCGACCAAAAAATCGGCGAATAAAGGCTGGACAATTTTTGTATAACTGTTTCTACTGACTCATGAATCCATCGATTTCCAATCGAAAGAAAAAGAGGCTTTTGCGTGATTCCCAGAAACATAAAATAAAAAACTTTTCTTTCCCAATTGTCTGTGCGGGAATAAATCGCCCTCCCAGCGGGGGTGAGACACGTCACCACTACCAAAACACTGGGAAAGAGAGAAATATCAATAGAGACACAGGAGGAGACCAACTGCGGTTTCGCGTTTATACGCGCCGCTTCTCTCCTGGCATTTCCTCTTTCCTGTGTCCGAAAAACATCACAAATTATTTCCCTTTCGTGTTGTCGTGTGCCCTACCTGCAATTTGGAAGGGGGGGAAATGGGAGGAGGAAAGATAAAAAAGGTTTTTACCCTCCCCCTTAATTCATGCCTCTTTTTTGACCCACCCTTAGCCTCTGCCCACGCCCACGTAAACACAAAAATTCTTGGGCCAGAGCCAATTCTTAATGCTAAATTAATGTGCTCCTGCCTCCCGCAAAAGTGGTAGTTGTAAGGACATTTAACATCGTGCCTCTAATGGCTTCCCGTATATACCTGTGGCGGGTGTGATAAATTAAATCTGGACGCCCATTCCGCCGGACCCAGGTTCCTATCCTTGGAACGGTCAGGGGCGTTTAATTCCCTTATATTTTTTTTTTCTTTCCGCCCTTACTTGGATGGAGTGTGGAATTAAAAATCTGGGATTTCGTGAGTGGCGGTCGCTGGCCTTCTACATGGAAAGTCTTCGTGGGAACATCCGGCGATTCAAACAACTTTTTTGCGAAGGATCTTTGCATCGAGAGAATACGGAGGAGTGTAGGATTTTTTTGCTTGGCTCAACCTGTGTTTGCACGTAGCAAACAGCAGTAAAAACCCGAACGGAAGTCCCCTCTTCCAAAAAGGAAAAAAGTATGGAAGGAGTTTCTTTTCTCGGAGGGGGAAGAACGAAGCACCCTAAAAAAGAAAAGGTTTTCCAAGAGACCCGTAACTTGGGTGCCAATTGACCACCCGCCCGTCTTCCCCCGGATATCCTGTGTGTCCAAAAAAAGCGAAACTGCTGTGCTTGTACGTGACCCTGAAAGGACTTCAAAAAAAGATCGTTGGTTTCTTCTTTGCCTCCGCAGCTGCCTTCCTTCTTCCTTTTGAAGGTATCTTCTTTTTGTCGCATTGTCCAGATTAAGGAGCAAAGGAAAAAAAGTCTCGTTGTTGAAAAAGAGCCGAGAAAAAAGTGAAGGTGTGAATGGAAGAAAAAGGAAGAACTTTTTCCTTCCCATACTTTTTTGCCCGTTGATTTTGTTATATGGGGACTCCTCCCTCTTCCTCTTTCCTATCTGATTTTTCATCCAAGTCTTCGCGTGTATTTACTCCAACGGCCGTTACTGACTTATCCCTCCATTTATACACTTTGGGTCCCTCGTCCGCTCTTGGCTCATTGGCCCTGGTATGCGACTAAGTCCCTTAAATCCCCTTCCACCTATCTCTCTCTCTCCCTGCTTCGAAATTCGCCAACGTAGCAAATTGTTCGAAGCTAGCTTGCTTCAATGCTTGCAAGGCCATGCAATTTCCGTACCGGGACACTAATATTTGGACTGCGCGGCTTTGACAATAGTTTTTTTTTGCTTTGCGGTCGCACAACGCAAGGAGCATTTCACTAAAATCTGGCTCTTAAAAAGTAGGTGCGCGGGGGGATGGTTAAGGGAGACCAGAACTGGCGATTATCTACGAGTGAGTAGCTGCTGGTGGTGGTGGTAAGATGGGGGTGAGAGATATTGGGCACAAGATTCGCCATTGCATAAAGAAAGATTAAGTGCTGAATTCCTCAAATCCGTCAAAAGTCTGTGAATTTCGATCCGTCTACGCCGCGGAATCTTGATGGGACTCTCCCCCTTCTGGTGCCAATTTCATGCCCCGCCGCCCTTCTCTCTCTCTCTCTCTTCTTGCCTTTCAATTACAGTCCCTCTTCCTCCCCTCAATTCCCGCAAAATCCGGCCCCGATATATATTCCAGATCAAGGCATGAGCTTTTCCCACAAAAAGTAGAAGAAATATGCACGATTTCTTTTTTTAAAAAAGGGAAAGTATGGTGAGGGCTATCTTTTGAAAATTAAAGGCATAAAGGGGGATTCTTTCTTTTTGTTCTGGAAGCAGCAATAAAGAGAGTCGGCGTTGGGATGGGGAGCGATTAGAGGGGGTAAAAATGAGATGGGCGCAGTAAAAAAAGCCACCGGTTTTTTCTCTTTTCTTTTTCGGGAAGTCTTGGCATGAGGAAGAGGGGGAGAAATAAAAGAAACAATAGGAAAAGGGAACGTCTGACCTATTCCTATTCTCTGCCAAAGAGTAAAACAGTTAGGAAAAATTCTTTTTTCAAAGAAGCGACTGTTTTCCCCGGACAAAAAAATCCCGATGCATTGAAGCTGTTTAGTTGTAAAGTAATAAGTTTTTTCCCGGCACGTTCGCCGCGTTTCCCTCATACATGGAGAGAAAACGGAAATGGCTCCTTGTAAAACTTGGAGTAGTGATCACATCTCAAAGTTGGAAGAACATTGTAAAACCTCTCTTTCTCTCTTTTCTCCCTGTGTACATAAACATCATGGTGGTAGGGGGCATTTGATACCTGCGAAGCAAGAAGGGTCCAAGCAAAGCAAGCAGTCGGTTGATGCTGATGCTGAGAGGACTTTCACGACGACATATGGCATGGGGGGTACGGGATTCGACAAATTTATACAATTGGAGTAGTATAATTGTACTTCTTGCACTTGGGAATTCAAAGTGAGGTATTGTGGGAAATTTATATTTTCGTTGAAGGATTTCATTACACGACAGGTTGTTTGTTTGCCCCGCCATCCTCCCTGACTGCTGCTGGGGGAGAAGAGTTGAGACCCCTTTTGTGCTGTTGTAAGATGCCAGCTTGAACAGCCTATAAGAATCGAATGACAGCAGGAGGAGAGAGATGGCCACTAAGCAAACAAGTCTCAAAAATCGAACCGAGGAGGGGAAAAAACCTCAAAAACCTCTTCACGGACGGTCCAAGAACTGGGGCAGAAAAGGGAGGAAGCACGGTCTAACTCGCAATGACGAAGACGCTTTTTTTTCTTGGAAGGAGAATCTTTTTCGCCTCCTCCTCCGCCGCATTAAAGCGTTGACACAAAGAGAAGCTGCAAGACTCCTCCTCCTCCTCCTTTCTTTCTTGTAGTACCAGCACACAACATGTCATGTGAAAAAGAGAGGAGAGGAGAGAAAGGTGGTGGAGGTGCAATGCAGCAGCTGCAGAGTCTTCTTTTTCTCTTTTCCCTGGTTCTTTCGCGGCACAGGTGAAGAAGTGAAGGTGGGTGCAATCAAGGAGAGAGGAGGAGGAGGAGAGGAAAAGAAGAGAAGGAGAGATTGCCCCTCAACTCAACTAATCGCCCGACTGAGAGAGGGAGGAGAGGGATTCGACGAATAAAAAGGCATTTCAGGGGAAACAGTTCAATGTCTCAATTCTAAAAGACACAAAAGGGCTACTTACTTTCTGCATAAAAAGTTGGCGAATTTCAAGACAGACCCCTTTTCTCTTTCCCCCCCTTTTCTCCATCCCTTTTTTGCAGCACTGGCTGGAGAAGGAAGAGAGCGGAAAGGAAGGAAGGAAAACGCTTTTTTCAGTTTGGCTAATGGGGTTTCTTCGGATGTTGGACTGGTTTTCCATCCCATTTTTGCCTGTCTGGAGTTGTCTAGTTTTTTTGCGCCCTTTGTTGGTGGGGGTTTGCTATACTCAAGAGGAGGAAGGATGCTGAGTTCTTATTCTTTAAAGTTGGGGAAAATCGAGGCATTGAAGTCAATTTGCTTCTTCTGCGGCAAGGGCGAATTGTAAATCGTAACGATTTGCTCGCAATTAAAATCCTCCTCCGCCGACGAAGACGACAGATGAAAAACAAGAAGAGCAGTACAACAAAAGGATGTAATTAACGCAATTGCGTCAATTTCCACAATCCTCTATTCTCTTTCTTACTCGACTGCAGAAAAGTAGCGAAACAAGTTTGAAAATTCAATTTCCTTCGCGCGGAACAAAAAGGCAGAAGGGGCGAGAATCGTGACAATGGAGAACAGAAAAGGAGAAGACGAGATAGGTGGCAACACTTTTTGGGTAGCGGCGTCACAACTTGGAGGCAACAAGGGAAAAAAGTTGCAGTATCATCCCAGCAACCCACCTTTTTCCCTTCATTCTCCACCTGCCGATTTTGTACCACTACCCAAAACATATTTTTTTGCTGCTTTCTTTCCTCTGTGTACATGTACTCATTGTATGGGTGCCTTGACTAACATGTAAACATCGAACCAACTTCCTTTTCCCAAAAGAAACTTCTTTAAAAGAGCACCCCCAAAATGTCTTAATGAAGAGAGTCCCAAAATGGGCGACCAAGCTCATTGGCATTCTCCCACGGTAGCCAGCGAGGTTTCCTCCCCCTTTTTGGGTGGACGGGTTGGTTTCCCCCTTTTTCGGACCCAAAAAAATCTTTTGTCTTTTTTGGGCCCCAAAACGAGGTCGAGCCCTGCCCAAATTCAAGTCGTTTTCCCCCACGGATTGCTTCCTCCTACAAAGGAAGGCGCGTGACTGAATTTTCGCCTCTTTTCCTCTTTTTCGCGCTGCCCAAAAGAACAATGGGGGGCTTGATTGGAGGAGAAGGGAGGAAGGATGCTGCATCAGCTACGAAAAAAGAGTCGCATAGAGAAAACAAAGTTGGGAAAATGTGTATGGGAATTTGTCAGACTGTCTTGGCCAAAAATTTCGCAATCGCAGATTTCCTCATTTTTTCTCTTTTTATATTTTTGGGTATTTCACACCCTGACCTCTCTGTTCCTTGGTTTGTCCCTTCCTCCATTCTCCTCCCTCCTCCTTTTTTTCTCGCACGAGCGAATTTCGGGGGTTGCAAAAGAAAGAGAAAAAAGGAAGGAACCCTTCCTTCCTTCTTCCACTCACTTCGTTTTCCCCGAATTCTTTCGGCGCAATTTGGCAGGAAGAAAAGGAGGAGGAGGAGGAGTGGTGGTCGGATGGCCACTCTCATTCCGAGGAAAAAAGGAGGAGGACGTGCATGCGTTAGAAAAACGAATAAAAAATGGCGAAAATCCGTGTCTGTTTTATTTTTCCGCCCGTTTTTTTTTTTCAGGCTTCTGGCTCGGGTGGAAGGAGGAGGAAAAGATGGAAGAATTTTTTCCCAAGAAAGGTCTTCCGCTGCAGCACAAAAGACATTTTTTCTTGCGTTGGGAAAAATAGACCGGATGTCTCTGGAACAACAACAGCAAAAGGAAGAGAAAAGAGGGGGGATTTTTTGAGGGATTTTTTGGGGAAGTAGGAGTAGGAAGGGGGGAAATTCCAGTCATGTCCCCTGTGCGGAATGGTGCCATTCAGGAGCTACGGTGGAAAGAGGAAAGGGGGAATACAAAGTGGGGAGGGGGAGGAAGAGACACAACGCATGAAATGACGAATATTCAAAAACACGAACAAGAAAAATTCGTTGGAGGCTTCTGGATTTTTCTCATAACGAAAAGTACGGTACTCAACGAAGCCGGTTTTTCGCCGTCAAAGCTATTTCCGCTCGAATTTTATTTTATTTTTCAGGCAATTAATTCCGGCCGCAGCTTCCCCAAAACACAGCGTCGAGAAGAAGAAGACGTGCTGACAGCTCCCACTTTTTTCCCACAAAAAAGTCCGCCGGGATAAAAAAAACTCCGAAGAATTCGTTACCCTCCTCCGCCCCTTATTCTCACTCCTCCCCCAAGGATTTAATGGGGATAAGGATTCTCTTTCTCGGATTCTCATCCCAGCGTGGACACTTCTTCTTCTCAGGACGAAGAATAAGGCTGTCAATTGGCGCTGACAGCAGCTCGATCCAGGCAGCAGACAACGCCTTTCAAAAAAGGGAAGAATCCCTATCCTATCCTAGACTGTATTTCAAGGTGATTTGACAGACCCTCAGACAGATACCGGAAAAAGGGAGATTCTTACTTGTCATCACTCCCTTGGCCGTGACTGAGGACAAGAGGTAAAAAAAGAATCCCGATGTTGGGACATGTCCCTTTTTTCATTCCTCGAAATCCTTTTGTTTCAACTTCCAACCGTCTTTATTTGTGCCAAATTGCATTGTGGTGAACGGAGAATCGGGATTTGTTGCTCCATCCCCCTTCCCTCCCGATAATTTTGCACCCTCTGTTGACCCCTATCCCCCCCCCCTTCCACAATGGTATCAGTTTCACTGGAGCGAAATTTGAACTTTTTGCTCTCTCAAGAAAGCGTCGACAGAGGAGCAAACAAATAGCCTATTTCTTCAAAATCTGCCAAACCCATTTGTGCGGGTTTTTTTCTTACCGGTGATGTGTAAGGCGGCGCCGAAAGCCTGATCCCCTCACGGATGAGTCTGTCCCGAACCAGCATCCTTAATTGGACAGAGGTGAAGGCGGAGGCGGGATGGTGGGGCAGGGGTCTTGGTCGGAGGATGAGGGGGTGCGGGAGCTGCTGCTGCTGCAGGCTGTTGGCCAGGGGGAAGGATAAGTGGTAGTAGGACAGGGGCCTCTGGTGTTGCTGTTGTTGTGGGTGCTGCGGTGGCGGAGGTGGCGCTACTTGTATCCGATCCAGGTCGTCGCAGCTCAGACTTGCTCCGGCGTTCACGACGCCGTTGTGTGGCTGCTGTTGTTGCTGCGGCTGTTGTTGCTCTAGGGTTGCGCTCGACTGCGGCCTCGACGCCGCCGATGACGCCGTCATGGTGGCGCCGCTGCCTCGCCGGCTCCTCCTTAGCAGCGCCCCCCCATTTGAGATCGAAGTGAGCACGGACACCTCCGAGGGACAGTCCGTCGTCTCTGTCATCCCGCCCACGGAGGTGAGGACGGAGGGAGAGTGGGAGCCGTGGCTGGAGACGGGGCTGCAGCGGGGGGAACCGCTCCCGTTCTGCTGCTGCTGCTGTTGCTGTTGTTGTTGTCGCTGCTGTATCTTTCTCCTGGCGGAGGAGTTCCTGGACGACCGGCGACTCCTCGGCCGGGAGGTGAAGTGGTGCTGCTGTTGAGGCTGTGGCAGCATTTGTTGTGGCTGAAGAGGCTGGGGCACCTGTTGTTGCAACTGCTGCTGTGCAATCTGCTGTAACTGCTGCTGTTGCTGCTGTTGCTGCTGATCGCACTCACAGCTTGATCCCGACAGCTCCTGGTCCTCTGGCCAAGGCATGGAGGCGGCGGAGGCGATGCCGGAGGAGGCAGAGACTCGATCGCCGCTGTCATATTGGGAATACTCTTGGTGCTGCGGCAACACAAGTCCGCTCTGCTGCAGGAGATGCCTCTGCTGCTGCTGTTGCTGCTGCTCCCTAGCTCCCAGGAGCAGGTACACCCAGGCGGCACCCTGCTCCCTCAGCACCCTAACCGCATCAAGGAGGAAGGCCCTGTGGTGTGGCGAGACGACGCCGATGGCATCCAGATCCGCCGGGCCAACCTGCTTCACCACCTCCAGCTCATCGTAGCCGTTGTCAATGAAGTCGGGCGAGTACTGCCCCAGCTGCAGGAAGGACAGCCACTCTGACACGATGTTGCCGTTGCCGCCACTGGGCAAGGTGCCGTTGCTGCCGTCGGCGGCGGCGCCATTGCCGTCGGCTGCCGTGGAGGCGGCACCTCCGCCACTGATTGGCGCCAAGGCCATTGCCATCTTGCTAAAGTGATCTGGCAGTTCTGTTCTTCAAATAAAAGTGTACTCTACTCACGACTTTCTCGTACTTGGACACTGTGGTAGTGCAGCCATGGTAATAAAGGCTAATTCGAGAAAAACAAATTTTCCCGTCACGACTCACGTGTCTTCTTTCCAAGTTAATTACAAAGCTGGTGGCACAAGTACAAGACCTCTTGACAGCGCACTATTACAACGGGCCACACACGCTCACGAGAGAAAATACACACACACAAGAGAAACACTCTCTCTCCTGCGCTCTCCTCCGCGACCGCCTTATCGCGACTGAAAAAAGTTTTTTGGGGGGGTTGAGGGAGGGAGGGAGGGAGGAAGCGTGAGGTGAGGTGGGAGGGGGTGAGAGCGCTCGCTGCTGTTGTAATCATTACTGCCATTAGACCCGCTGGCCCTCCTCCTCCTTCTCCTCCTCCTTCGGTGTATACACAGACCTGTGTGGCTACCTTCCCACCCCCCTCTACCTTTGGCCCCAACAAAAGGATCCCAAACTCTGCAGCGAGCGACCGACTGCTGGAGGAGGAGGGGTGGAAAGGGAAGAAAGAAAGAAAGGGGATTTCAGTTTGGGTCTCCCTCCCTCCGCTGCTGCTGCTGATTCTCCCACCTTTGCTTGCCTACCTGTGCGAGAGAGAGAGAGAGAGAGAGAGCAAGAAGGCTTCTTCTATTCTATATTCTCTTTCTGCCATGGCAGGGTTTGCTTGTCTGCTCGCCTTTTCTTTTCTCTTCCTTTACGGGAAATTGTTTTTTTTTTCTTGCCCCACCATGAAATGAAATTAAAAATCGAGCAAAAACACATAAGAGGTCTATGGGTGTTTGGAAATTGCAATTGTCATTTTATTCGTATTTGCCTGCGGTACCTACCAACAATGGGCGCAGCAGCGCCGCCGCCCAAAAGGATTGCTGGTTCGGTTGGGGCGCGCGAACGGACGCGATTCCTCTTTCACCTCCGTCCCCAATGTCCACCTCTGTCCGCTAACCCCATCTTTTTCTCGCCACGGTCCATTTTCGAAAAAAAAAACCTCGCTCGGTCACAATAAAGGAGGCGGACTCTTTACCCTTTTGAAATTTGTCTGGGAAGCTGTAAATTCGCCCCCTAGTTACATTAACCTCCCTCTTTTCTTTGCTTCCAAAGTCAAGTGGGAAACGTACGCAAGCACACAAAAAATAGCCCGTACCCCCCATTTCCCTGTTGATGTGAAAGGGGAAGGAGCTCATTTTCAGTTTGCACAGGATGACGACCGACAGAATGGGTCTCTCTTTTTGGGCGGACGACGGTCGCTTTTGGGTTCTGTTGTGTCCAGGTGATCATGGGACAACGGACGGGCGACGGCGGCGTCCAGATTGGGTACCTCCCTCCTCCTCCCCCCTCCGCCCCACAAATAACCCCTTCTTTCCTCCTACTATGGTCAGCAGCAGTGTTTCCTTCCTCTCTCTCCACGGCGGAGGAGGAGGAGGTGAATGGAAAACGTGGGCAAATTGGAAACCCATCTTCCTGGAGGTTTATATTAGAGGGCAATTTCTCTCCTCCGCCGATCGATTGAAGGAGGGAAAATTGCTCCTCAGAGGAATTTGGAGGCGGATCTTAATTTGTCGCGCGTGGCTTAAGGGAAAAGTCGCTTTTAGGGGGGAGGGAAATTTAGTACTTTTTTTCTTGCGCGAAGAATGGGAGAAAAAAGTACATTTGCACGCGGAGTAATGACAAAAGCGAGGGGGAAGAGAAAGAGGGGAATCCTCGTCGTCGGTACAGTATGGAATTCGCCATATCCATAAAAGTGTCCTTGACGTTGCTTTACATTTTACACTACATCAAAGCTAAAATTATATGTGAAGACAGTTTTGAGTTTGGCGAAACCCAAAACACCGTCGGGAAAGGAACTCAAATGGGTTCCTCCCCTCTTCCTCTTCCTCCTTCTTCCTGCAGTAGTTTGTCCCCAGCCTTTCTCCATTCTCTCTCTCGGCTGGTATGGAGGAAGAGGAGGAACAAAAGACTTTTTCCTCCTCCTTCTTCTTCATGGCCCATTCCTGGGCCAAAGAGGAGAGAGAGGCATTGTCGCTATGGCCCATTCCTTCATTCCTAGCAGGTAGTGGAGGAGGGGGAGGGAGAGAAATCGCAAGTAAAAAGAGAAAATGCCACTGCGCAAAGGTAGGTAGGTGGTCCGCTTTTAGCAACAAAAAGATTTCCTTTATATTCTTTTTTGGGGTTTTATATTGTGTCGAATAGAGAAGAGAGTGACCCCCTCCTGCGGTGAGAGGGGTTTTTCGCTAAACGCTAAGGGAGGAATCGGTTGTCACGCCTCCCGCTGAGTGGTGGACTACCGTTGCAACAGCCGTTTTCGAAAAGTGTCTGTACTAAAAGTGTTTCTGAAATGGGATCGAGGGCCGGAAGCGAAAACGGATCGGAGTGTAAGCGATTGGTGTCAAACCACAGGTGAAATTTTTTTCGGCACAAGTGTTCTCTGCAAAGTTCCGCGGATGGATGAAATATTGCTGTCAGAAATTATGCGCTCAGATTTGTAATTGAGTTGGAGAGTTTTTATTTTCTTTCAACAATACCCAAAACAAACATCAATCTCCGATTCCTAGGTCAATGTAATCCTGGGCGTCACTGTAACCGTAGAGGACAAAATCGACCTAAATGAATAAAGTTTTGTTATAATTTACTACATGAAACAGTTTCCTTTTTAAATACCTGGAAGACGTCATAAAGCCTCCTGATTTGTGCCTTTGTCAGAGTTGCGAACCACGCCTTGGTCAGGTCCTCGGAGGAATCGCCCCGGCGGACGTGCTTCTTCAGGTCCAAGTTCTGGAACGGGACTCCAAACCTGCAAAAGAGGAATTGAACTAGTTTTTTTATTTAGGTGGGGAAATAAGTTTCTGAATTCACCTCTCCTTGAGGTACTGCATGTCCCAGTCGAACGTCTCCGACTTGCCGACGACACTGACCCCGATGCGGCACACGTCGCACTGGCCGGAGATGGTGCGGAGGTGCTTGTCGCTGCAAATGCATAATTTGAATTTCCGAAACATTTTTGCATCATTATTTTATGGCAAACCTAAGGTAGACTCTTTGGAACTGCTGGTCGTTCTCCAGGAAGAAATCAACAAAAGTCCTGAATGGCGGAATCTCTCCCCTGTCATACGTCTCGTTGAAGCGACGGCCGATGGCGGTGGATAAAAGGTAGAAGCGCACTGAAAATTGGCAAACATTTATTAATGAGAAATAAATTATTCCAAATTTGAATGTGAATTTTTCTCACTTCTGTAGGCAGAGACGAATCTGACGAAGGGATGTCTCACAAAGATGAAAGTGCTAACATGGCTTAATTCGTCCAGGATATTTTCCTTTGGGCCATCGACGCCGAAATTGTCTTTGAATTTGTGTAGAAATATATACAGTTTTAAAAAAATTCCATAAGATGTCTTTTTTAACCTGTGAGGTATCCGAATGCTTCGAATACCCTGCCACCGCTTATTTCTGCTTCCTCCTCCTCGTTGCGGTAGCCCTCGTACACCTAATAAATAGTTTTCAAAATAATTGAAATAATAATATAAAAGACATGGTAACTAACCTGCTGCAGGTGGTTGACTATGGTGGTGGATCCGGTCTTTGGCATGTGGCAGTAGCCAAGCTGGTAGGGGGGGAGCAGGAAGAAGTTCTCTCTCTTGTACACATTGCCTGAAAGAACAAATCGACGTCCATTTAAAAAAATGTATAGTAAAATATTTTACCGTTGTTGACATAGATTGGCGGCATCTCCCTGCACCCCTTGTTCAAGAGGGCAGCCCTCTCTTGGTGGACCCGGTGCCACAGGTCGAAATCGAACTCGGATGGGTACGAGTCGGGGTCTACATATTTCAAATAGTTTTTATTTTATTTTTTTTTGGGAAACTGTGTTTGTCGCACCTAAAAGTCCGCCGGCCTTTTCGTTCCTCTCCTTGTCCTCGGCGAGCTTCTGCAGGATCTTCTCTTGGCTTTCCAGGCGACTTTGGGGGGAGTATTTGCTTCAAGGGCACAAACTTCAATATCAATAGTTTAAGTTTGTTTCATACCTGAGCAGGGCTTGCGCCAATTCCAGGGATTGTGTCTCCGCCTCCGCCTCCCTCACTTCCACCCTTCTCTGACCCCCGGAGCTCCGAAGCATCGTGGTCAGTCCAGCAAAGAGCTAGGAAGACATTTTCAAGAATAGATTTTTACACGGGAAAACGCTTTACCCACCAGCGCCCCGTTGACCGCTGCCATGGCTAGCACGAATGTTGCCGGGGTTCCTAGGCCGCCGCCGCCCGTGCAAAGACGCATTGTGATCCAAAAAGTGATCGATGCGAGTTTTGAGACTAAGCTGGTGCTGCATTCTCGGGCTGCCTTCGATCCTCCTTAAGCAAACATGGGAAAGTTGATGTGGCGACAATGTGCTGACGGAGAGGAAACACCTTCGATAGATTGCCC
>JAAUXV010161346.1_pt1 | contig 12311 bp, 13 predicted proteins | sample 7278181 | NCBI WGS metagenome assembly JAAUXV01 (sample SAMN14350114, study PRJNA611818) | marine sediment metagenome | isolation source: surface marine sediment (2.1m) | place: French Polynesia: Moorea | collected 2018-08
GAGCTGAGGAAAACCTCCCAACCATCTTGGACAAAAGAGGGCGAGAGTCGACAACAAGCAGTTGGGGAACACAACGAGAAAAAATATATATTTAACATCAAGTTAGCTTCATAATCTAAAAAATACATTGTGTTTTGTATTTCATACAACACGAGTTTTTTCCTTTCTCTGGTTGCGTCCGAGCGAGGGAAGAGGTTGCGTCAAATTGTGACGTCACAACAAGGCCAAAAGGGAAAGATAAACAAGTTTGAATTTGACAGAAAAGAAAGGACGAAAAAGTGGAGTGGGAAAATGCCGGCCGGAGAGAAGGCCGTGACTTAGGCAGAGGTCATGACCTCAAGAGGCCGCCGCAGTGAGAGTGCCCATCATGTCATCTCCGTCCACTAGTGAATCTCGCCCTCCCTCCTCTTCTTCTGCCGTGTTGAAGTCCCTTCGTCCCCTGGGGAAGCCCCTCCTGGAGGAGCGGACCCTGCATGCAAACACGGAGGAGGCAAAGGTCAGGAGCTCTTGAACGCCATGTTCGACCTTTTTTTCATTTCCCCCTGCTCCCTCTATCTTTGTTCTCAGCCCTGCTGGACCTTCGGCCGCTGCCCCACCGCCGCCTTCTGCCTGGAGGACGTGGCCGTGTCTCGGCGACATGCAAACCTCAAGTACTCTCCCGCCTCCAACCAGTGGACAATCACTGACCTCAAGGTGAGACTCAGGTCATTAAAACCCATGGCTAACTCTACTCTTGTTCCTTTTCCTATCATAGAGCACGAACGGCGTTTTTGTCAACGGAAGCCGCGTCCGCCCCCAGGAGGAGCACCCGCTGGAGGACGGATGCCAGATCAGCCTAGGGCCGCCAGTCAACGATTTCAGATGGATCTGGACCTTCCAGACGGTGGCGGCGCCGGCGCCGCCAAAACCAGACCCCGAGCCCGAAGAGGATTCTTCCGTCCCCTCCGAGGTCCGCCTTGGCTCCAGGCAGGAGCTGGAGGAGCTCAAGGAGGAGGAGGTCCGCATGAACGTGGTGTACCTGTACCCGGATGCGGAGGGAAGGGAGCGCCGGGTGCTGCCGGTCAAGTACAGGAACAAAGTCAGGTGGATCGACATCGGCGACGAGGATGAGTCTCAAAATCTTGACCCTGAACGAGGGCAGCAGGAAGGTCCAAGTGATACGGCGGCAGAAAATGCCGGTGCAGCTCAAGCAGGGGAAGAAGATAGTGCGGCCCGGACAGACGAGGGGGAGCCAAAAGTCAAGAAGCCTCGACTGGAAGGGCAGGGTGCGGACCCGGAGGCGGGGCCTTCATCCAAGGAGGTGCAATTGTCAGAATCGAATGCCGGTGCCGGTGCAGTGTCAGGTGAAAGTTCAAGTGGTCAGCCCGACAGAACATCCGAACAGACTCCAAGCGGTGAAATTTCCGAACGGATTGCTGGCGAGAAGCAAAAAGAAGCTGATGCAGGAGAAGACCCAAATGCCTCTGCAGAGTCTGAGGAGAAGCCCCTGACGGCGAGTCAAAAATCCCCTTCGAGGAAGATTTCGGCGAGCGAAAGTCCGGACGGAAAGAAAGTGCTTGAAAAGTTGAAGAACAAATTCAACGAGGAGCTGAGCTGCTCAATATGCAACGAAGTTTTTATTTCGGTGAGAAAAGTTAAAATTGTATTGCTTGCACTTTTTTACATACTTGTATCTTTCTGCAGCCGATGTCCATGCCCTGCGGCCACGTCTTCTGCAAGTTCTGCCTGTCCAAGTGGAAGAAGCAGTGCCAGTCCCGTCAGTACGACTGCCCCAACTGCCGGCAGAAGGTGGGGAGGGACCGAGTCACGCCCAACCTGTACCTGGAAAACCTCATCACGTCGTGGACGTCTGAGCTGGGAGCAGACATGCTGGCAGAGAGGAAGAAGGCCGTAGAGGACAGAGAAAGTGGGATACATTATTATAATCTTGGGGTTTCTTTATATATATCTGATTTTTCTAACGTTTTTAGAGCAAGAAAAGGAGGATGCCGAGGAGGAAAATGCTCGAAAAAAATCCAGACAGGACAACCGCCGTCGCGGGGCCGGAAGACGAGGGGGCAGAGGAGGAGGTGGGGCTCGGGGCACCATTGAGGCCTACCTGAGCGCCCGCCCGGGGATTCCGGTCGTCATCCGGGCTTCGGGCGAAAGCGGGCGCGGCGGACGCGCAAGGGGAGGCAGCGTGTCCGCCGCTGCGGCCGGTGGTTCCTCTTCACTGGCATCCACCTCCACGACCGAGGACGAGAGCGGGGGCGGCAGGTATGGGTTGAGGTCGTCGTCGCCCAGAAGGAGGGGAACGAGAGCCGCAGCCGCAACGGCGTGAGTTGAGCAAACGGACATAACATATAACACAAAAAATAAATTAAGGTCCTGTGTGTGGTTTGGTTTTCTCTCTTGTACTGTACACCACATGTATGTGTACACTCAAAGGTGTCGTTTGGTTTTCCGTTTGCTTAATTTGTTTCGCCTGATGTGCATGCAGCATCTTCTCTTTCTTCAGTTTTCAGTTTTTTCGTAGCTTCTTCGGAGTATGATGGGTTTTTGCTATTCATTAATTGATATTGAATTAAAAATCTTCTCTCGTCGTTTCCAGCCCCGTTCCGTCCGTTGGCCAAGAAGTCATCCTCTTTAGCAACAACGCCGCTTCCAGCCACGACAGTTCCGTCGTGGAGATCAGCAGTGACACTGAAGAGGACGACGAAAACACCGTGCAAAACGAAGAGGAGGACGAGGATGATGATCTCGATTTTGACGGCGAGAACGGGGACGGCTCGGGGTCTGACTCGGACGCTTCTGTAGAGGGTCTACCGGGAGCCATCTACGGCGGATATGGAACATGCTACAACTGCGGTATGACTTTATAAACTAAAATATTTTTCAAGATGCATGCTTCAATGCATTTATTTCTCTTCAGGTCGCCGAGGTCACTGGGCACCGGGTTGCCCTTTCGATTGATGACAAATCACAGCCCCACGCTGTGTGCAGCAAGAGTATGCCTATTAAGCACCGGAACCAAGCTCATTCCCAAGAATTAAAGTCAGAACAGTCTCCGCGAAATCTTCATTGACTTGTCTCTCGCGTTGGAAATCACTCTTGTGTATGGATGGTCGCTCTCTCCTTGCACCAGGGGTATCCTGAAATTATCCAATTGCCTCCAGGGTTCAGTTCGGATAAGTAACGCTTTACCTGCACAGGTTCCTTATCCTTGGTGACATTACAGCCAGGGTGACCGCTAAACCCGTCCCTGCGCTTATCGTCCAGTAGAGAGCGAGCGCAGAGGGAACCATGGTTGAGATCGGGATCATTATCAGGGAGACGCACGTGAAGCCGGCGGTCCACAGCTGGAAAAGAACATTCATTGGAAATGTCCTGGCGAGTTGCTTTGGCTCACGTACCTTTGCGCTCCTAGGCCTTTCTGAGTCTGGACTGTGGTTGTTGGCGTGGACCGCAACGTTGGCGAGGTACAACGATCCGAGGAGGAAGGGAAGTACGAGGGTGTGATCCGGTATCACCAGGTCGGGAAACCATAAGCACCCTTCCGCGGACATCTCGGCTGTCCTGGCCTGAATGCAGGAAACAGTGAAAAAGATGAAGATGTTTTGACACACTATTTCACACATGGGCAAGGGGGGGATGCACCCCTCCTGAGGGTCAAAAACAAGTCCCCTCCCCTGCACCAAAAAAATGGGTACCCATCACAAAAAATCCATGAACTATTCTACTCTACCGGTATACCCCCTTTTCTGGGTCATTTTCACCGTGCATGTCTCTTCTTCCAATCAAACTGAGAAGTTGCAGTATTTATCAAATGACTGGAAAAATCTATTTGCATTTAGCAGCAAGCAATTATTTCCATTTATATTTATAAAATTCCCACCATTCCCCTCCCCTTCACCCAGGCTAAGGCAGCCAAAACATCACCTCCATAAACCTCTCATTGACCCATGTACACATGGAAATAAATTATTCACCCCCTCTACGAAAAAAGTGGTGCCCATGTGAGCACTATTTCCATTACCATATCGTCCGCCATCTGGTACCGCCCCTCCAGTATCCCCGCCAGCCTCCGTATGGCCATGGACATGCTGACCCACAGAGGAATCTGCAGCAGGAATGGCACGTACATCTTGGTTGCGGCGCAGTTGTACTCCACCACCTTGTCTTTGTACAGGGCCTGCCGCAGCCGGTCGAACCTGGCCCTGGCCTCCCTGTCACTCATGCCCCTGGCCAGTTGCTGCTCCCTGACCTTCGCCCTGAGGAAGGGGATAAGCTGCTCGTCGAACTGCTTGTATAAAGTGGCGCGCTTGACGATGGTCTTCTGCGCGGTGACGTGCGCAGGGAATAGGAGCGCGCCGCGAAGGGCCGCAGTGGCGCAGCCCACCACCGCCCACCAGGGAAGGCCAGTGGAGTCGTGTACGGAACTCAACGCGGTGGCGGCGGAAGTGACGGGCGTGGAGGTCAGGCAGCCTAGGTACAAGTCCCTGAAGGAGTCTGCCGCCGTTGCCAGGCTCATTGGACGTCGGGACGAATGGGACAGGGGATAGGAACGAGGAGAAGGCGAGGGGATTTCCCTGGCGCTCAGAGCAGAGAATGTTCTGCTCGCGAAGCATGTCCTGCACGTCATCAGGGTTGCTAGGGGCACGCTAGCAGATGAAATCAACAGGGCGCGGGAGGCCATAACCAGAGTTCAGGAAGCAAGCGATATTGTTCTTCCCTGCATAAAAGAAGGAGAGAGAAAATCATTGACGAAATGATTCTGATGATTCATTTTATTGAGTTAACAAGTCTTGCTTGTAAAAAACAGCAGTTCACGGTGTAATATATCACATAGCCAAATTTGACAACGTTTGAGGCACGGTGAGAGGTCAATGCTATTGAAGTTTCTAAGTAAGATCAACTTCCTGAATTTCCTCCTCCACCAGAACCAGCTTGACATAGCCCAAGTACCACCACGTCCACAACCCTTGTTCCTTCCGCGACACGTTCTCCACCAGCAGCCTGACTGCCTTCGGCACCAGACCCTTGGTCCTGCAGTCCTCTCTGTCCTTTCCCGCCAGCAGCTCAGATAAGTTCAGGGGACCCGGCCTGCCGCCGCAGTTCAGGACCCTTAGAGCCCTGTCGCCCCTGGGCCAGACCAACGCAGACAGGGCCCTCACTCGCACCGGGCCGTTCTCCCCCAAGGACAGCGAACACTCCGCTTCCACAAAATCTCCCGGCGAGGTCCTGGAATCCACCTTGGCCTGTAGCCGCAGGAGGACCACCCTGGCGCGGGGGCCAAGCGTCTCCCGCACGGAGATGGAGCCCAGGTCGAAGTCGGCGGCGGCCATGAAGGGGCTCTGTCCGGAGAAGTTGTCCACCAACACATTCATGCGGCGGTGGAGAGCACCGGGTTCGCGGCTGTGAAAGGAAAACAATTCATTGTAACGTACAGAACGGCAGATGGTAGCTTATAATTGCTAGTAATGGCACTTACAATTCGTGTTCCCTCGGAAGTGCCACGGCCATCTTCAGCCGCGGCTTCTCCTCAGCCACCTCCTTGGGCAACGCGACGTTCCAAGGCCTCGCCCTCTCCATGGAGCGGTAGAGCCGGCGGGGCATCGGCGGCTCCACCTCCACCGGCCAGTCGCACTTCTTCCCAGGCTCGACTCTTGACGACTCCAAGCTCCTCAGTCGGAACTGGAATTCCCTCCCGCTCAGCACAGCTTCCGGATACAGGTCTGCCCTCCTCTTGTCCAGCATGAACTCCTCGAGGTTCTTCTGGTGGTCCAGACACTTTGCTACCCCCACTACAGTGCCCTTGGCGAGCTCATGCTTGCCCTCTGACTCCTTTTTCCTCCTCCTGAGGCCCGACTGCACCTGGACCCTGGTCATCTTGCCGCTCTGGAAGTAGGCCACTCCGCGGGAAGCTGACCTGAGCCCGATGTTTTGGGCCCTGGATAGCACCACGTCGGCAGGGCAGTGGCTGATCTTGCGCTTTTCCCACGGGACGATGGAGGCAAAGTTGTTGGCTTTGCTGTTGATGGTGAAGGGCTGAGCCAACTTCACTTTGAACTCAGATAGCGGTTTCTCTTCATCATCCTCCTCTTCTTCGTCGGCGTCCTCGTTTATTATCTTCCTTTGTCCCACCGCCAGCACTGTCCCGGCCGGCACCTCCACCGCCTTGGCATCAGTTTCTCCCTTTTTCACCGTAAGGGAGACTACGCAGAACGCCCTTTTGCCGGCCTTTAGCACGGCGCATAGTCGGTCCATCTCGGCGACCTCTCGCGACGCCGGGAACACCATCAGGTGCTTGGCGAAGACCCTCTCGTCGTCGAGCCGGCCGGCGCGGCCATGCGCGTGCGCAGACGCCGTCACCCGGCACAGGAGGGAGCGCGTTTGGCCCAGCTCAAGGCGGGTGTCGTGGAGGGCAGTGATCAGGTACTGCTCGCATTCCTCGCACACCTCGTACCTGGAAAATTAAGGCATAAAATTGAAAGCCTAAGAAGAAAGCAGACTCGGGAATTTTAATAGCTTACTTGCTGAGATCTCTCCTGCACGTTCCCTGCCTGTGAGGCGGTCCCGTGTCCCTACCAAAGGCTCTCATTTGTCTCAAACAGCTTTGTTTCATAGCCTCTCCCTGGATCGGTATGGAGGCCCCGGGGGGAAGCATGAGGTAGTAAGACAGGGAGAGGAGGTCGACACTCGTCGCGAAGTCGTGGACTCCCCTTATGATGGAGGGGGTGAGGTGAGGCAGCGTGTTTGAGTCCACTTCGTAATTGTGGAGGAGGGCGGAGCTGTTGGGAACGTTGGCCTTAAAGATATTCGCCGCTTCTCCCACGTCAACACACCTGGAAGGTAATAGGACTTCTGAAATACTCGCTATGAATCAACACAAACTATATGCCCACGGACCTGAATGTGAAAAGATGGTTGTCCTTGATTCGGAAGCCAACTCGGAGGGTTTCTCTGTCCTCGCAGTCTATCCTCATGATCATCGTCATCCTAATCTTCTCCAGCACAGGCGAGAACACGTCGGCAGCCTCCAGCCCCGGGAGGTGCGCCCGGACCATCCTCTGGACGTGGCCCAGCCTGGCACACCGGCCTCCGCCGGGACTAGGGCGGACCACGATGTTGTAAGACCCCACCAGGGTGGACATTTGTTCGTTGCAGATGTCTGCCAGCAGGCCGTCGCGGAAGAGCCCGCATCGCTTGGATGTGGAGGCGGGGTCGCAACCGTTGAGCGGCTGGCACACGCCGATCAGGACCTTGGAACGCGATGGTGTTTTTTTGATGTTGCGGACTTCTTCGGAACGAGCCAAAGAGAGGAAGAAGTTCTTCGAGAAGACCTCCCCGACGGTTTTGCGTTCACTTAAGGGCTTTCTTCCGAAGAATTTGACTCTGGTTATGGCGTTTTCGCCGTCTCCGGCGAGCTCTTCCTCTCCATTCCAGTCGATGCGGCAGAGCAGAAGGCCATCCTAAGGTACAACGGGGAAAATAAAGTTTGACGACTTCACTCTACTTGTCTGCACTTCATACTGTATCATGAGATCGCTGGCAGCTGAAGGAGACCATAGACACACTGTAGGAAGGGCAGGTCATGCATGGCTCAGGCGGCCCCTCAGACTCCAGCATCCTGGCCTCGCTGCAGTTCTCGCAGCTGCGTCGGAGGATCTTCTTGAGTTCCTGTGCCTTCCTCTTCTTATCCTCGAGCTCCTCCAGGAACTTGTCCGTCGCGCCTAGCCACTCCTCATCTTTCTCCTTCTCCTCCTCGTCATCCTCGGAAGAGGACTCGCTGCTATCTGTCGAAGAGGACGCCCAGGTCTCCCCGGACTTTAGGGAGATGGGCACCGACTTTCCGCTCTCTGACCGAGCGCCGTCGAGGTCATCGTATGCGGCGTCGTTGGCGGTTTCATCCATGACTTCCACGCTAGGGCTGCGACGTTGTGTCTTACCATCTACTCCATGTTCGGGAGTGCCAGCACCGTTGCTCACCGCCTTGTTCGTCGTGGTATCTCCCGAAATCACAGTTTTTTCTTTGTTTTTGTCTCCAGCACCTTGGACATCGACGGCCCCCGAGGCGACAGCGGCAGAGGATGACTCCAGCCATTCTTTCACCCGACGGGTCTCGTCGTCTGACGCGTCCCTGCTAACCACGGCCACCTCGGACTTGCCTCTCTTGGTCGACTCCAGCCTTTTGTGCTTCTTCCTTTGAAGCTCCCTTCTCTTCTTCCTCCTTTTTCGGTTCGCCTCTTTCCGCTCCTGCCGTAAGAATTCTTCGTTTTGGGCGCGACGAGCCTCAATAACTTCATCAGGCAAGTCTACGTTTTCCCCGCCCACCTCTGATTTGGACTTGCTTCTCTCCGCCTCCTCCAGCTTCTGGTGTTTCATCTTCTGCTGCTCCTTCCGCCTCTTCCTCCTCTTACGGTTCTTCTCCTTCCGATCCTGTTCCCGCTTCTCCCTGTTCACTCCCCCGTCGCTTTCTTCCACCCTTTCCTCGTTGGTATCCGGCGGCACCTCATTCCCCTCCACATCTTGACCTTGGTCGCTCTCCGAATCCACGTTCCTTATTCCAAGCCACTCTCCAGTCCCCTCCTCGTCGATGTAAACCTTTACCCTGGGCTCGAACGTGGCCTTCGGCGCGCTACCGTGGTACTTCCCGAACCTGACTTCGTGCCTCCTGTGCGGCTCCCAAGTCCGCACCAAAACACATCTGTCCATCCACTTGAGCTTGGGGTTAGGCCACTCTGGCGCCGCCTCCGCCCGCCGACGGAGGTCGCGGGAGAAGAAGCGGGCCTGAGAGGACAACAGCCTCTCCCCGCTGAGGTGCTTGCCGCACAGCTTGTCCGAGCGCGACACCACGATCTGGAGGCCGGCCACGGCGTCGGCGGGGACAAATCCCGACTCGAGCGGGCAGTGGGAGTCTAGCACCTTCTCGTAGAGATGGCTGAGCCTGCCGCAGTCGAGGTGCTCCTCCACCACGTCCCTGCGGCGGGCGATGGAGTGGAGGTCCACGGCGAAGCGGACCTCCTCCAGGAAGACCTCCTCCAGGCCGAAGTGCTTCAGGTGCGACAGGAGGACGTCGAGGAAGACGGTCACGCCCTCGGGGTCGTTGGACAGGACCAGGACGATCCTGGCGGGGCTGGTGGGCCCGCCGCGGCAGTCAGTCAGGAAGGAAAGGAAGTCCACCAGCAGCTCCTCCACCGAACAGGTGGCGCCGCCCAGCAGGTGCACAGACACCAGACCTTTGAGAGGATCCAGCCGGAAGCCCATCTCCTGAAGGACATTCTCCTTGCCAGCAAAGGCCTCCACGAACCTCTCCGGCCTCGCGCTGCGCAGGAACTTGAGCTCCTCCTCTGCTGCGTCCGCCGGCAGGAACCTGGCGCCCAGGTGCGTCACCTGCTGGTAGCTGGCGCAGGAGAAGTGCTCGCCCGCCAGGAAGACGTATCTCAGGGGAGTAATGTCATCTTCCCTCTCCGGGGAAGGCTCAGGCGGGCGCTCAACCACAGAGGACGGGTAAGAAACCAGGGAGGCAGGATTCCACAGCGGCGCAGGGGCAACGGCGGCGACAGGCTCCTGTGAGGGCTGGCGGGTCCGCCTCTGCTCTGCCCAGACAGGAGCGACCGCAGGTTCCTCTCCCCTGCGGCTGAAGAGCACCTGGTCTGCGGGGAGGGCCTCTCTGAGCGGCGCAGGGGGGCCCGAGATGGACGGGGGCGGCGGGGCGGGGCGGCCAGGGAGACCCCGGGTGAAGAGGCCGTGACCGGGGTTGGACCCCATGACAGTCTACGTGACTCTCAGAAAGACCTCTTGCCTTTGCCACGGTCTCGACTCTCGAGGTCAAGGGGAGCAAGCCAGTCCACTTGGCCTCTGCCGATGCTTAATTCTTTCTTTCTTTTCCTTATGACTAGTGATGTGTTCGGGCCAGGCCCGAAACCCGAAACCCAAAGGCCCGACAGGGTTTTTGGCCAGCCCGAAAAAGCCCGAACCCGACATTTCAGGCCCGAGGCCCGAATTTTTTTTGCATAAATTGGTAAAAAGGTACTTGTCAAGCTACCAATCTTGAAAGTGCTGGTAATTTTTTTTGTAAAATTGCCCGATTTTGCAAAAGAAAAATTATTGGCATGCTCTTTAAATTTTTCAGATTGTAGCGTCAATATTTCTTTCAATGACTTCTGTTAAAGGTTAAAATAATTCTTGTGTAGGCCCGAACCCGACTTTAGCCCGAACCCGACCTTCTCTAACCCGACTCTAGCCCGAACCCGAAAAATTCCGGCCCGACGCATCACTACTTATGACATTGGTGTTGTTTTGTCTGAATTGTCTCCCCCCTCCTCCTCCGCAACCTTCCTTTCCCTTCTGGATCTCGTAACCTCGCAATAATTGGCCGCCGCCCCTGACCAAACCCGGACGGAGTAAAATCACCCTGGTATATTCTATTCTAGAGACGGACGATCAAAGACAGCATGTGGGATCACCCGAGCTACAAGTACTAATAAATGGGCCCTCCAACGCCCACCACTTTCCATGAGGGGGCAATAAACTCACTCTAGACTCTGGAGGCCGTTGGCTTCTAATTAATGGGAAGAGGAGAGGAGGGGGCCTCTTTCACGGCCGGGGGATCAAGGGGCAACTTGGATTGGCGGGATCTGGATGCAGCGATTACATGGTTGTACGTCGTTTTCTGTCTAACTTTGTGAGGCGATGCCTTCTAGAACTTTTTCCTCTCGCTCGACCGATGAAATGCGTGCGGCCTTCACATGCTCGGAGGGGGATAGGTGGGCTGGAAGTAGGGGTTGTACGGGTAGTTCCAGCCCGCGTCTCCTCCTCACTGCACCATGGGCTCCTCGGTCGCCGTCGCCGCCGCGGATGCCGCCGCCGCTGCCGAGGGGGGCTGGTCGTTGCCGCTCGCCTCGCCGGCTACAGAAGGACTTGAAATAATAATGACGAACGACGAAAAGGTCCAAATATGACCGTACCTGCTCCTTGCTGCTGACTTTGCACGAACTGGCCGGTCTCTTCAAAGATGAGTTGCTTCAGGCGCTCTTTGGGCAGGTCGTCCAGTTCCATGTCGAACTTAAAGGGCTCTCTGGCGACAGGCTCATCTCCTGGGTAAGAAATGCTGTATTGGTGAAAGAGAAAGCACTAGCAAGAGTCTTTTTTCTTGAGATTTCACCTGGATCGTAGTACTGTTCTAGGTAAGGGTGTGCCAAGGCTTCCTCCACCTTGATGCGCCTGTGTGGGTTGAACGTCAGCATCTTCTCAAGGAGGTCGAGAGCATTGGCATCTGCATTGGGGTAGCAGCGAGTCCAAGGAATCTTGGGCTTGAACGGTAGCGACTGGAGGTAGTTTCGAGCCTTATCATTGATGATGCAGTTTAGGTCCTCTTGAGACGGAGAACCAAGGACACCCAGGATGTGGTTAAGCTGGTCCAGGTAGTGCTTGCCTGGGAACAGGGGTCTGTTTGAGAGCATCTCTGCCAGGATGCACCCAACTGACCAGATGTCGATGGACTTGGTGTATCCCTTAAATAAAAAGAAAAACAACGAGTGAAACAGCTTTTTTCACACATTTCAGCCAAAAAGTACCTTGGAGTTAAGCATGATCTCTGGGGCCCGATACCACCTCGTCGCAACGTATTCAGTCAAGAATCCAGTGTGGTCGTGGTCTGGGTCTGCTACCCTGCAATAAAAAGGCAACCATGTATTGATCCCTAGTTTCTAAGAAAAAAGTAGTGTCTTTACCTTGCCAGACCAAAGTCACAGATGCGAAGATCACAAGTGGTGTTCAGGAGGAGGTTGGAAGGCTTGAGATCTCTGTGCAGGACATTGGCTGAGTGAATGTACTTGAGGCCCCGGAGTATCTGGTATAAGAAGTAGCAGATGTGGTCGTTGCTGAGCCGCTGCGTCTTCAGCAACTTGTACAGGTCGGTCTCCATAAGGCATTGGACGATGTACACGTCCTTCATGTCGTCCATGCGCTCGGCCCTAAGGGAAAAGGAACGGCCACTCTCTCAAATTTGTCCAGGTTTGGAAAGAGAAGTTTGCGCTTTCATTCCTACCGCAGGATGTCCCTGATGTCGATGATGTTCTCGTGCTGGAACCTGACCAGGATCTTGATCTCCCTCAGCGTCCTCTGACAGTAGGTCTGGTGCTCGAACGGGGAGATCTTCTTGATGGCCACCTTGGTCTGCGTCTGGTGGTCAAGGGCGGAACTGCGGAAAAGAAGAACGGACTGAGAAACGGAGTTCCAAGCTCAATGTTTGATGGCACTCACACGACCATCCCGTACGCGCCCTCGCCAATGTAGGCCAGGTTGGTGTACCTGGGCCCCACCGTGAA
>JAAUXV010084934.1_pt1 | contig 12301 bp, 9 predicted proteins | sample 7278181 | NCBI WGS metagenome assembly JAAUXV01 (sample SAMN14350114, study PRJNA611818) | marine sediment metagenome | isolation source: surface marine sediment (2.1m) | place: French Polynesia: Moorea | collected 2018-08
CGTACTCGAAAAATCTAGACTCGATACACCACTACTGAACGGGGACACAAGTCAGGGAAGAATGGAATGGGTGGATGGATGGGATGAATGAACGGGAAAAAGTGAGGGGAGAGAGAGAGAGCAGAGGAGCTGCTCAGGAGCAGAGAGAGGAAAAGAGAAATTGCTTCGTCTGCTCACAGTGGAGTTGGTCTGCTTCCTTCCTTCCTGCCTCTAGCTAACTGAGTCCCTGTCTGTTTGGCGCTGCCAATTCCGCCCATCCAGCCAAAAAAGCAAGTTTGCTATCTCACCCCACCCAAGAGAGAAAAGTTTTCTTTTCCATAAACTTAATGATTCTCATTCTTTTTTGGCATAAGAATTACAATATCCTAAAGAAGAAGCTAACATATATTTTAAACTTGAACAATGCTGTATGGACTGTCCACCAAGAAACTGTGCTGAAAGAGGTCTTCTTCTTCGTTGGTGCCCTTCTCCCTCCGTGTTATTTGTCCTCCTTTCTTGATGCCTCAACAGAAAACCAAACAATCTGCGCACAGAAGAGAGTGAGACCTCTCGACGTCGGTGTCGTCCCGGCCGGAGTGGTTCATCGCGGTTTCCCAAGGACTTGGACCCCTTCGCCGAGGACGTCTGACACGTCGCACCTTTTGTTCTCCGGACCAGACCCCCCCGACCTCCGTCCAAGATGCCGCGCGTGATGATCAAGGGCGGCGTCTGGCGCAACACCGAGGACGAGATCCTGAAGGCGGCCGTCATGAAGTACGGCAAGAACCAGTGGTCCCGGATCGCCTCGCTCCTCCACCGCAAGTCCGCCAAGCAGTGCAAGGCCAGGTGGTTCGAGTGGCTGGACCCCTCCATCAAGAAGACGGAGTGGGCGCGCGAGGAGGACGAGAAGCTGCTCCACCTGGCCAAGCTCATGCCCACCCAGTGGAGGACCATCGCCCCCATCGTGGGCAGGACGGCCGCGCAGTGTCTCGAGAGGTACGAGTATCTGCTGGACCAGGCGCAGAAGAAGGAGGAGGGCGAGGAGGGGGGCGTGGGCGCGGACGACCCGAGGAAGCTCAAGCCGGGGGAGATCGACCCCAACCCGGAGACCAAGCCGGCGCGTCCGGACCCTCAGGACATGGACGAGGACGAGCTGGAGATGCTCTCGGAGGCCAGGGCCAGGCTGGCCAACACCCAGGGCAAGAAGGCCAAGAGGAAGGCAAGGGAGAAACAACTGGAGGAAGCCAGGAGGCTGGCCGCACTCCAGAAGAGGAGGGAGCTGAGGGCGGCCGGGATCGGGGGGAGGAGGCTGGTCAGGGTGAAGAAGGGACAACTGAACTATAACGAGGAGATACCCTTCGAAAAGAAGCCGGCGAGGGGCTTTTATGACACTGCCGGGGAGGAGCTTGACATTGACCCCATTACCTTCCGAGGCCTGAGGCAGCACCAGCTGGACGAGAAGAGGAGGGACGAGGAGGAGGACAGGAACAGGAAGAAGGACAAGGACAAGATGAAGCAGAAGAAGGAGAACGACATCCCTCAGGCGCTGCTGGCCAACGAAGAACCGGCCAGGAAGAGAAGCAAGCTGGTGCTTCCGGAGCCGCAGATCACCGACGGCGAGATGGAGCAGATCGTCAAGCTGGGCAAGGCCTCGGAGGCCGCCAGGGAGTCGGTTGCCGCCAACTCGGAGGGCGGGGAAAGGCCGTCGGACACCCTGCTGGCCGACTACGCCGTCACTCCCGGCGCGGGCGGCATGGGAGGCGGCGGCGGACTGAGGACGCCGCGTACGCCCGCTCCGGCGCAGGACAAGGTGCTGCAGGAGGCGCAGAACATCATGGCGCTGAACAACGTGGACACCCCGCTCAAGGGCGGCGCAAACACTGAGCTGCGCGACGGGGGAGGCGACTTCTCCGGGATGACTCCGCAGCGGGGGGAACTCCGCACGCCCAACACCGTCCTCACCACGCCGTTCCGCACCAAGGACGGGCAGGTCTCCATGACCCCCTCCGCCAGGGGTGGTGGGGCAACCCCGGGCTCCTCCGGCTCCACCCCGCTCAGGGACAAGCTGGCCATCAACCCTGAGGACGGCTTCGAGGGGACCGGGGACCGCTACCAGCAGCGCGAGATGAGGGAGACTCTCAAGATGGGTCTGGCCTCACTACCCGCCCCCAAGAACGACTTCGAGATCGTGGTGCCGGAGGACGAGGAGGCCGAAGGCGGGGAGATGGAAGACGGCGGTCAGGCCTGGGTGGAGGACCAGGGCGACGTCGACCAGCAGACGGAGGAAGAGTTCCGCGCTCGTCGCAGGGCCGAACTGCGCAGGCGCAGCCAGGCTGTCCAGAGGGACCTGCCGCGACCGCTGGACATGAACGAGACCATCCTCCGGCCGCTCAACTCTGACCCTCCGCTGACGGACCTGCAGCGGGCGGAGGAGCTCATCAAGAGGGAGATGGTGGTCATGATGCACCACGACTGCCTGGAGACTCCGACGCAGGCGCAGATGGGCGGAGGGGCAGCAGATGGGAAGAAGAAGAAGGACGGGGGAGGGGACAGGGCCATCGTCAAGGAGCAGGCCCATAGGGCTTATCTGGAGAGGCACCCTTATCAAAAGTTTGCCGAGGAGGACATTGCCGCCGCCAAAGAGCTTCTGGCTAAGGAGATGGAGGTGGTCAAGGCTGGCATGAACCATGGAGAGGTCTCGCTGGAGGCTTACACTCAGGTGCGTTTGCATACCTTCAAAGAAGTAGACAAATATTTTGAACGGATTTTTATTGGTAATTGGATATTACTTATTCCAGGTGTGGGAGGAGTGCCTTGCGCAGGTGCTGTACCTCCCCTCCCAGAGCCGTTACACCAGGGCCAACCTGGCGAGCAAGAAGGACCGCATCGAGTCGCTCAAGGAGCGCCTGGAGACCAACCGGACCCACATGACCAAGGAGGCCAAGCGCGCTGCCAAGATCGAGAAGAAGCTCAAGGTGCTGACGGGCGGCTACCAGGCGAGGGCTCAGGGACTGGCCAAGCAGATTGTGGACGCCCAGGACCAGATCGAGCAGACCCGCCTCGAGCTGTCCACCTTCCGCTTCCTCAAGGACAAGGAGACGGCGGCCATCCCGCGCAGGCTGGCATCCATCACGGAGGACGTGGACAGGCAGCGGGAGAGGGAGGGGGAGCTACAGAAGAGGTACCAGGAGGTCACTTTCCAGCTGCAGCAGATGGAGCCACAGCCCTACTAAAGATTCTTTTGCTTCAGGAAGTTCTTTTTTGTTTGTACATAGACCGTGGATATTTAGCACGTACTCCGAGCTGTGCCCACGCTGAAGGTGTGAATAAAATAAGTTAAATAATTTGAAACTCTTTTACTACTCGCATTCCCAGTCCGAATTCTTCGTTTGCAATAATCTTCTCGGTCAATTTCTGATGTGTGAGGCCATACTAATGAGGGGTGAGGTTCTGTGACTTGGAAGAAGGGGAGCAGGCGACGTCAGTGTGACCAACATGGGCACATTTTCAACTTTTGACATGTTTATGTAGTAAAATTAAATATTAAATTCATATTTTTGAACATTTTCTTAAAAAATTGGAACCGATGAATTTTTGTACCCCCTTTGAAGCGTTCAAAAGAGCAATAAAAAAGTTGACATTTTAGGTAGGCGCAATTTTTGGCGCATTTTAAGAATTTAGGGGCGCATTTTCGCTCTTTTCAGTTGGTCACACTTCGCGACGCAAAAGAGAAGTGCACTTTGGCGCCACGGACCGCGAGACCACGACGATTGCGCCGGCGTGCGCCATGGACAGCCCACGCGCCAAGCCCGTCCCGGGGGAGGAGCTTCTGGAGGTCCTCTGCGGCGACCTCCGCGCGCAGTTCAGTCCTTCCCGCTTCGGCCCTGGCGGCCGCAGCAGGTGCCTGATGGTGCCCTCCAAGCCTGAGCGCGGCTGGCTGCGCCCGAGGGAGCTGCAGTCGTTGGCGGACAGGGCCTCCTCGCACGACTGGAAGAGGAGCGTCAGGCTGGAAGGGAAGCCCATGCTGCACTGGATCTCCCTGGGCAGGTTCAAGGCCTGCGACAGGGACTGCAGGTGCAAGCTGTGCTGCGCCGCCGGGCAGCAGGGCGGCGAGGTCTTCCTCTCCAAGAAGCAGTCCGCAGCAGCAGCCGCTGGTACTTCGGCAGCCACGACGCCTCCCTCCAATGACCGTGACTCTGATTCTGGCGTCTCCTCCGTGGCGTCGTACGCTAAAGCTCTGGTCATCGACACCGCGGCGGCGGCCGCCGCCGAAGCCGCTTCCTCCTCTTCCTCTGGCGGTGATCGGGATGCAGAGGAGGGATGCTCCAGCAACCGCTCTTCCTCCGCCGCCGCCGTCCTGCTCTCCTCGTCCTCTTCCCCTCCCGAGATCCCCCGCGAAGAGGACGACACGGACTACCTTCTCCTGATCCAGGAGGCCCTGGCCGCCCTCCACCAGTCGTGCGGCGGCGGCGGCGTTGCCGGTGGCGGCGGCGCCTCCCTCATGCACGTCCTGCTCTACGTGCTGACCAAGCGTCGCCAGGACCCCTCCGTCATGAGCACCGAGGAGGTGGCGGCCGCACACCGGCGGGTGCGACGCGGGCTCCTCTTCCTCTCTCGCATGGGAGTCGTCGACAAGTTCAACTCCAGTGCTGGCGGCGGCGGGCCCACGGACTCGGACGACGGGGAGGAGGAGGATATCCTTTCCGCAGCCGCAGCCGCAGCAGCAGCCGTTGCTGTGAAAATGGTCCCGTCGTCCAATGCCGCGTCTTCTTCCTCCAAGCCGTTCAAGAAGAAGATGAATGACACCAAAGACGGTTCCAAAAAGAAGGAGGGGAAGAAGTCCTCCACTAAACCGTCGTCTTCTTCGATGCCAGCCGACCCGGACGACCCAGAGATACAGTTCAAGAGGAAGGAAGTCAAGTCCTCCTCCTCGTCTGAGGAGCCGGCCAAGAGGAACCACCGCCCGATGAAGGTGTCCAAGTCGCTGTCGGCGCTCTTCGGCGGGACCAGGGTAATGACGAGGCCGGAGGCGCTGAGGGCGGTCTGGCAGTACATCAAGGAGAAGGGGCTGCAGCACCCGGTCAAGAAGACCACCATCGTGTGCGACGACGCCATGAGGAAGGTCACCAAGAGGAAGAAGTTCAAGCAGACGGAGATGCTAAAGTTCCTCGACAAGCACCTGTCCGACCTATCTTGATGATTAGGATGCCTGAAGTGTGTAAAAAAATTGCTTGTTCACTCAGATGAAACAAAAAAATATGCCCTTTGCGGCTATTTTTGTACATGCAAAACGTCAAAACAAAAATGTAACGCTTAAGGAAACAACCAAAGCTATCCAGAAAGAAACATAAATAAAACTGTCACCGAGAATAATTAAGACTTTTCAATCGGACTCGATAGTAGTACTTTATTTCTTCAACTTATAGTCTCATTAATCATTATATATTTCTTTCTTTCTTCGGTTCAATCTAATTGAATGATAACCCGTATCAAGATTAAAAATTGGCGCATAAACTAGAACTTGGGCCAATGTGACGCACCAATTATCTCATTTCTAAAATATGGGCAAGGAGACTTGCCCTAAAACCAGGATTACGAATGAGGGAGGAAGTTTTGCTGGTTCAAGTTGGGGAGGGTGTGGGGTTACATTTCAAGTAAGATACAGTATGAACGTACGTACCACTTGTGTGAAGTCTCTTGGTTTCCGAAAAGGCTAACCTTGTCTTTCGGAGGTAGCTAATTACTTTTTGCTTTTGCCTTGTAGCATACGTACAGTAAATTGCGTGGGATGGGTGGAAACTGGAGTGGCAGTGGGAGTAAATAGCAGTAAAGTGGTATACAGACAGACATAGCTTGCTGTATCCCTTTTTTTCAGATTTCGTCAGTCTTCCCTTTTTTCTGATTCAGTGCGGTGCTTTCTTCTTCTTTTTGCTGCCAAGGCTCTCGAGATTCTATTGTAGGGATTGCAAGGAAAGGGGGGGGGAAGAATCGAGAGGGGAAAGAGTTCATTATTGGAGGGAGGAAAAGTAGTATACACTTTTTAATAGTCGGGACTCAGTCGTGATGAGCAGCAGCACAGTCGAGAATATCTGCAGGGCTGTTTTGGCAATCTTTTTTTCCCTGTCTCTCTTTTTTTCTCACACCATGACCTTGGTCTCTGCGAGGTCCAAGTCGTCCATGTCGTCGCCCAGCGACGTTGACATCGCCCGCCCCTGCCGCTGCTCCTGCTCCTGCTGCTGCAGCAGCAGCTCCGCCAGGGACTTCTTGACCCTGAATGCGGTCAGCCTGGCGGAGGCGGACTCGTACCAGCACTCCGAGGCCGCCCGGGAGACTCCCGACAGCGCCGCATCGGAGGAGGAGGAGGAGGAAGGGCCCTTCGTCTTCGTCGGCAGCCTCGGCCGCCTCCCGTCAACGCAGACCACCTTGTGCATCTCCTCCAGCGTCGGGTCGGCGCCCACAGAGTCGAAGTAGGGGAGGGAGTGATCGGGGACGGGCCTGGAGTCTTCGTCGTCGCCGTGGCATCTGTGACAAAAATACCAAGAGGCAAATTTACATTTTGGAACAAGCCTTTTCCCGCCTAGGAATACTCGAACGGCGTTTGTACTTTTAAGAGGGGATAATGAGCGAGTACGTTATCTTACCTTGAGGCGATTTCCCAAAGGACTAGTCCCATGGAGTAGACGTCGGCCTCCTTGAAGGCCTCAAAGTCCTTGAGGCTGCTGCCGAGACTGTCTCCTTCGTCCATCACCACCACGGCGGAGGTGTCGCCCTCTCCTCTCTTGTGGGCCTCCAGGAGCTCGGGGGCCAGGTAGCGCTTGGTGCCAACCTGAAAAAAAAAATTGGGATGCATTGTCTTCCCTCAATCATGTCTCAAAGAGTCGATGTAGCTACCTTGCTATTCTCTGGCATATCCAGAGAGTTGGAGTCTTGGCTGAAGCGCACCGCCAGGCCGAGATCGCCGATGGCGCAGACCCCGCCCTGCACAAGCAAAATATTGGGAAAAGAAGCTTCGTGAGAATTGGTCTCGACATTCGTAAATATTTAACGTACCTGTTTGACGAGGATGTTCTTGCTCTTGAGGTCCCTGTGGGCTATGGCCGGCTTGCCGTGGGTGCCGACAATCTCCAGGTGCAGGTGCGACAGGCCCGTGGCGATCGACAGGCACATCCGGAGCATCATTTCTGAAAACAATATGCTAATGTAAGAAGAAAGGAACTCCCCGCGGAACAAGCAAAATATCTTGCCTGTGGAGACGGTGCACCTGGAGAGGTAGTCAAACAGGGAGCCGTTCTCGACGTACTCCATTATGAGCCACAGCTGCGTCCAGACCCCGTTGTCCTTGTTGTCGGCGGCGATGAAGCCGAGGACGTTGGGATGCCTCAGCATCACGGTCTGGTAGATCTCGACTTCTCGGAACCACGAGCGCTCATCAACAGAGGAGAAGATCTTGACTGCGACGTTCTCTCCCTGCCAGTGGCCCTTCCACACCTTGCCGAATCTACCCTGGCCAATCACCTGGAAATAGAGAGTAGACCCTGTTTTCCCTGGGCGAATGAAAGTCAATACGGTGTACGCTTTACCTTGACAAGTGAAATTTGTCTGGCCACACTTCTTTGCACCAGCAGCGGCAGGCCAGACCCAGACCCAGAGGAGAGGCCGTTCAGGTATTCCTGCAAAATTAAACATACAGCCGTTGATAGGTCCAATAATCATCAACATCAACCCAAATTTCCTTCGTCTGCAACTCACCTGCAGCGACGAAGACATGTTTTCTCCAGAGGAGGAGGAAGGAGGGCCCCGCACCCGGCCCGCTCCTCTTCCCAGCACCGCCGCCGAGGTGGGGGCCGCGGATCCTGTCCCGGACCCGTAGCCAGACGAGGAGCCCGGCCCCTGGCGGACAGTGGTGTGGGTGTGGGCAGCACTGGGCCCGCCGCCGCTCCCCGACTCCGCCCCGGCGGTTAGGGGCGCCGTCAGGTGAGGGGGCTCCGCGGAGGCACCGGCGGAGAAGGCGGAGGTGCCGCAAGAGTTCACCTCGTTGTAGCTTGCGGAGAACAGCCCGCAGCAGCAGTCGGCCGCGGCGCAAGAGGACGAGGACGACGCCCTGCGGTGGCGGCGGTGGCCCTGCTGCTGGGCCTGGTGGGAGCGGGGCTCCTCCTCGCGGTGGTGGTGGTGGTGAGGCTTGTGCAGTCGGTGGCCCATGCGCCTCAGCACCACGGACATGAGGAGAAGCACGGAGACGGCGGACCCTGCCCCGAGCACCACCACCACGAGGATCCGCTCCCAGGTCCAGGAATCGTCGTCGTCGTCCTGCCCCGGCTCATCCGTGACCCCTCCCCGCGCCGGGCCCCTCTTCCTGCCCCCGAAGGGCCTCCTGACTCCGGCGCCCCCGTCCTCCGGCCACCTCGGGTCCAGGGCCAGCTCCATGCGCTCGTTGCAGAGGTCCTGGCCCCTGCAGCACCCGCTGACGTAGGTGTGGTTCTGCCTGCGGTTGTACTCGCAGAAGAAGGGTCGCCCGGGCGGGATCAGGTAGTCCGCGTCGAAGCAGCGGTAGGAGGCGTCCACGGGGCCGCCCGCGGAGGAGCGCTTGAGCGAGGCGAAGCAGACCCCGTCCGTCAGGCAGGTGGGGGAGTCGCAGTAGCGAGGGTCGCATCTGCACTGGAGCAGGCTGTCGCCAGACTGCTTCTGCTGCTTGGGCTCGGCCGCGGCCGTCGCCAGGGTCACGAGGGCGGCCAGGACGGCCCCCGTGATGGCCCGGGAAGGCGCCATGGCAAAGAGGATGAGGTTGAGGGTGGGGTGGGCTACTTAACGACGGCGGAGGCCATGGCACAATAGGGGTTCCGCGGGAGGCCGCTTTTGCCACACGGGCACCGATTGGACTTTAAACAAATGTCTTCTTTGTGAAGCCAGAAGCACAGAGGAGCTCACAGAAGCACTCGAATGTCACCGGGGACGTCGGCGAGGTCGCCGAGGTCAACTTTTCCCACTTTGAGGCCAGGAGCTACATCGCCTACACTTTCTTTCTCCAGCAGCTTCATTTTTTTCTGTTACCTTTTTTGTTGACAGAGAAAGCGCCAAAAGTAGGTATCAAAAAATCAAATAGAAGTACTGCATTAACACAGTTTTAACAATACAAGGGTTTCAAAAGATTTTTCGCCACTAAATCTACTTTGTCAACTTTTAAACAATATTTAAATGTCTTATATTTACTCTTTCGACAAAAAAATAGGAATACAAAGATTTATCTCGAGAGTTTTCTCCACAATGAGTTCCATGGCACCTGTCCCACAAATTCGCGAGCCAAATAGGGATAGACAAAGCCAACGGGTGGGTTTACATATTCGAAGTCCTGGATTCATAAAAATAATCGTATTTTATAGCTGATGTAAGAATGTCTTCTCTATAAAACCTCGAGCAAAATTCTAGAAACACGTGAAGGTTTTCAAATATGCTTTTCTCTGACCTAAAAATCTTGATAGAGATCATCTTTTGAACCAGGATCGTTCAGCTTGATTCCTTTCTATTCTCACTTGAGTCCACCCCTACAATCGAGGCCGTTTTGGCAGCAGGATTGTGGAGACGCTTTCTGCCCTGTGAGAATTCTCCTTGCAGCCAGGGCAGAAAAAAAGCAGGGAAAAGGAAAGAGAGATTCCGAGAGTCGCTTTCAGAGTGCTTTCGTCGATGAGATTTTGCAAGAAAAAAACACTTTTTGTTTTGGCCTCGGTTTTGGCAACGAAAGTCTTCGCTTACGGGCCCCCGGCTAGTCGGCTACCGGCTACGGCGCTACGGCAGCTTGCGGAAGTGTACCAAGTTGAAGTTGAACACTGTCCTTGTTGCCCTCGTCGTCCTCGTCCAGTCTGCCTCAGCACCTTTTTGTTGCCGTTCCACGTCTACGGTCCTCGGCCACCAATCTTAACCAGTACCCGGTCCTCCTCCAAAGTCCAAGAGAAGGGTCGGCGGCGAGGAGTGGAAGACCAGGCAGGAGACACAGAATCCCGAGAAGTGGAGGAGGCCATGGAGGGCCCCTCCGAGCTGTCCGCCCCCGGCGCGGCAGAAGGATCCGCCGGGGGGATCGGGGCGGGGGGCAGGGGCGGCGGCGACGACACCCTGGGCGACGAAGACCTGGCGCCGTCGTCGTCCTCGCTGCCGTCGGGCGCCGCCGCCGCCTCCTCGTCGACTGGCGGGGGCCGCCCCGGCCTCTGCCTGGCCCCGGAGAGCGTCCGGGCGTACGCCGAGAGCGTCGGGGTGGCCGGGCTGGGCGAGGAGGCCGCCCGCGAGCTGGCGGAGGAGGTGACCTTCCGGGTGCGGTGCCTGGTGCAGGACGCGCAAAAGTTCTCCTTCCACTGCCGCCGCGAGTTCGTGTCGGCCACCGACGTGGACCACGCGCTGAGGCTGGAGGGCCAGGAGCCCCTCTACGGGATGTCGGCGGGCACCCAGCACGTTCCCTTCCGCTTCGCCTCCGGCGGCGGCAGGGAACTCCACTTCAGCGAGGAGAAGGAGGTGGACCTCAACGACCTGACCTCCGTCGCCATGCCCAAGATCCCCCTGGCCCCAACGCTGCGCGCGCACTGGCTGGCCATCGACGGCTTCCAGCCGGCCATCCCGGAGAACCCCCCGGCCCAGTCCAAGGACCAGCTGTGCCAGGAGTCCTCCAACCCGCTGAGCAAGCTGCACGGCGGCGACGCCAAGGACAACAAGCTGGCTCAGGTGCTGCAGTCCAAGCCCACCAAGCTGAAGAACATGGAGACGGTGAACGTGAAGCAGCTGGCCACGCACGAGCTGAGCGTGGAGCAGCAGCTGTACTACAAGGAGATCACTGAGGCTTGCGTGGGGTCGGATGAGGGCAGGCGGACGGAGGCACTGCAGAGCCTGGCGTGCGACCCGGGGCTGCACCAGATGCTGCCAAGGCTGTGCACCTTCATCGCCGAAGGAGTCAGGGTCAACGTCGTGCAGCACAACTTGGCCATTCTAATCTACCTTATGTAAGTACTGATACTGTACTGTTGAATTCTGTAATGCAGGTATATTACAATTGGTTGCGGAGTAATTGTGAGCAGGTTAAAAGGGAAACTATATTCTTGCCATTCCGGGAATTTTCTTGTTAGTAATCACCTATTATTATTTTTGCAGGCGTATGGTAAAGTCACTGTTGGAGAACCAGACCTTATTCCTGGAGAAGTACCTGCACGAGCTCATCCCGGCCGTGACGACGTGCATTGTGTCGAGGCAGCTTTGCACACGACCGGACGTGGACAACCACTGGGCGCTCCGCGACTTTGCCTCCCGCCTCATCAACAACATCTGCAAGAACTTCAACACGTCCACCAACAACATCCAGACCCGTGTTACGCGCATGTTCAGCCAGGCCATGCAGGGGGAGAGGACCCCGCTGGTGTCCTACTACGGCGCCATCGCCGGGCTGCAGGAGCTCGGACAGGAGGTCATAAAGGCATTCCTGTTACCACACATTAAGGCCATCTCAACAAGGTAACGAGCATGAGCCATAGCATTTTCCCAGACAGGTCAACAAATCATGCTACCGTGTGTTTTTAGGATCGAGCAGGCCCAGGACCCCAATGCAGCGGCAGCGGCCAACACATCAGCCCCGATGGTCGGGGGCACCCAGGCCCAGCAGCAACAGCAGCAGTCACAGGCCAACATCGACAAGATCGCTGCCACCCACATCAGGAACCTCATCCTGAAAACGGTCGCGCCCGTGTTGGCCAAGACCAGGCCACTCCCGGACGTGCTGGATGAGTACAAGCAAGAGTTCGGAAATCTGGGTGAGGAGAAGCATCTATTATCACAAAGCAAAGCAATCCATTTCCCAACTTGTAGGCGCTGCCCTCCACACTGTGGTCTCCCGCATCCGCCCGGCGAAATCCTCCTCCTCCTCCTCCGCCCCTCCGCCCCAGCCCGGAGCCGCGCCCAAAGCGTCACCGCAGGGTAAGTGAAAACAACTTGTTTGTACATGGCGGGCCATTTTCTGGTGCCGTTTGCATGCAGTCGTCCAGCAGCAGCAGCCTTGCCAGCACCACCACCAGCAGCAACAGCCTTTACCAGTTGTGGCCCCTCCGAGAGGAAGGGGAGCATATGTTGCCATGCGATACATGGACGGAACCCCGGTGCAAAATTGCTTGCAGAAACGATCTTTTTGGCGGCGAAAGTCCTATTTTTTCCTCTTTCTGTACACTGCACTTACTATTACTGAGGTGGTAGGGGAACCACAACTTTGAAGTGGCGGCATTTCACCCTGTGAATACATTTTTGCTTGGCTTGAAGTCCTATAAAAAGCTTCATTATTTGTTTTCTTTTCAAATTGCAG
>JAAUXV010048671.1_pt1 | contig 12286 bp, 9 predicted proteins | sample 7278181 | NCBI WGS metagenome assembly JAAUXV01 (sample SAMN14350114, study PRJNA611818) | marine sediment metagenome | isolation source: surface marine sediment (2.1m) | place: French Polynesia: Moorea | collected 2018-08
CCGGTGGGTTGCTGCCCCGCGAAGCGTTGAGTCTGGTCGGCAAGATCGCAGCCGAAGGCCTTTGTGGCATTGAAGTCGTCGAAGTTTCGCCGCCCTATGATGTAGCTGACATCACGTCATTGATGGGTTTGAGAATTCTTGTCGATGCCTTGGGGGCCATGGTGGGGAATGGAACCCTGGGCAAGCACAAGGCCATCTTTGACAAGGAGTTCACTCCGTTCTAGAGGCGCGAGGGGAAAGTGGCAGACGCTGACGCGGAGCGAATGGACCACGAGACATATCACCGTATGGAGGATATGTTCGCGGAAGGGTACCGGGCAGCGCAGGATAAGCTGGCTTACCTGCGCCTTGCCCATATCCCCTTTGAGATGCCGGTAGACCCGGACTCGGATTCCGACACTCGCATGCACCTGATAGGCGTACAGATCGATGAGGTATTCGAGGTCGGCAGTGTCACCCCGGCCTTTGGGACAAACCGGCTGATGCACCAGATGTATCCGGATCAGCTGGTGAAATGCCGAACGTCCTTGAGATTTCGTTACGTCCATCGTGACGGAGCAGCTGAAAAATCGCTCCGCGAATTATTCGGCCTGGTCATTGAAGACGCAGACCACCACCATTGAGTGCCACGGAGCGGAGGCCCTACGTCCTCATCTTACAGGACAATTCCGTTCTGGAGACAGAGGTTAATATTCGGCAGCGTGATAGGGGCAAGAACAGATTCGGAGGAAACCAAAGAAGAGGTCATTGCGCGAAACAGTGCTCGGGGGATTTGAGGCGATCGATCTGCCGCGCGGCTACGCCTTGAGGAGGGTGGTGTGTTTAAAGAATGTGGTCGAGCCGGAAGCCGGTATTCGTAACCGATGTCCTCCGTTATCCGATTTGACCGCTTATCCTGCGGTATGCCCGCCTGCATCCAAAGTTCGGGCGAATCTCAGCTGGCCAGCATCTCGGTGTGGATCAACGCCGGTTCCGCCCGGGACCCGGTGGGCAAAGGGGGGCTGGCGCACCTTTGCGAGCATCTGCTCCTGAGGCCGCTGGCGCAGCCAGATTCTCGGCTCCGCCGGCTTCAGCTGAGAACCGGAGCGCTGGTAGACGCCTACACCGACCCCGAATGGGTAGTGGTTTCGGCTCAAGCTCCTGTCGATCAAACCCAACCTCTCGTTGACCTGCTTTCGGCCCTTGTGTGCGATCCATGCTGTGAACCCTGCGATGTGGAGGTAGAGAAAGAGGCGATCCTTCACGAGCTTCGCGAAACGGAACCCGGCTCTGCGGAGCGGCTGGCGAGCATTTTCCGGAAGTCCGCGTTTGCAGGCGATCCCTGTGTTCAACCGGTCGGCGGAACCCCCGCAACGCTGGGCGCTATACAACCAGGCGATGCGCAAGCGTACTACAGCCGGTATCTGAATGCCTCGAAAACACTGATTACGGCGCACGGCGGCATCGCCGTTTCGGACCTGGCCGATATACTGGACGAGGCGTTTAAGGATTTTCCGCAAACGTCTACCTCCCGCGATTACCCTGGCAACGAATTGGCCACCGCGACTTGGCCTCCACCAACCTATCGCCCGATCAGGGTCCACAGGAAAGCGTCGATCACCGCCTCCACCTCCAGCTACGGAGTGCTGGCAGGATTCGGCTCGGTTGCGAGAACGACGGAAGAGTACTGGACGGCGCTGGCTTTCGAGGTGTTCATGGCCGACGGGTCCGGCTCTCTGCTTACCCAGTGGCTGAGGGACGAACGCCGCTGGATTTATGGCGCGGCCAGCATGACTGAAGCATTTTCGAACTGGGGAAACCAGTACTTTCTGATGCGCCTCTGTGTTTCTCCCGACCGGGCCGAAGAGGCGGTAAACTACCTTGGCCAGCAATGGCAGGCGCTGCCCGAATTAGTGACGGGCGAACGGATGGAGGCGCTTAGAAACCGGCTTGCGAGCCGGGCGCTGTCTTCCCTTGCAGGACTGCAGGACCGGATGACCCTGATGAGGGACACCGTCCTGGCCGAACCCAGAGAATCGGGAACGCTGGAGGGAGGCCTGGAAGCCATTGTCGGCCGCTATGCGCGGGAGTTGACTTCCGCCAGTCTCCTTTCATACATCCGGCAGCACGCTGAATGGGACCGTGTGTCGCTGGTGTGTGCCCCGATCTAGTTGAACGACTATTTGAAGAGAAGCATCAAGTTCCCATCAACCCTCGTTCCCCTGGAGTCGTCGGATGAACGCTCGGGACCCGTAGGTATAGCACACGATGGCCCATATCCCGGACGGTGTTCTCGCTACCCCAGTGCTCACTGCTGGTGCGCTGATATCTGTCGGTCTGCTGGCGATTTCACTTCGTCGGCTCGATTACGAGCGGCTGCCGCAGGCGGCCGTGCTGTCGGCGGCGTTCTTTGTCTCTTCCTTGATCACTATCCCGCTGGGACCAGGTAGCGTGCACCTGTTGCTCAACGGGCTGATGGGACTGCTGCTCGGCTGGACGGCCGTGCCGGCATTATTCGTCGCCCTGATGCTGCAGGCGGCCTTCTTTGGCTTTGGCGGGGTGCTGGTGCTCGGTGTCAACACAATGAACGCGGCTTTACCGGCCTTGCTCTGCGCACTGGCTCTGCGGCCGATGCTGCGGCGCTTCGCATCGCGCTCCCTGTTCTGGGTAGGCGCCGGGGCCGGCGCCCTCGGCGTATTGTTGACTGCAGCGCTGGTTGCCTTCAGCCTGGGTCTGAGTGGTGAACCCTTCCTGCCTGCGGCCCGCTTGCTCGTGATCGTTTACCTGCCTTTGGCTTTGGTCGAGGCACTGGTCACCGGTACTGTTGTCGTTTTCCTGCGCCGGGTCGAGCCGGAGATTCTGGAGATATCGGGTGCCTGAAAGAGCATCGCAGCCAAACCGGCGGCACGTTTGCGTGGTGCGTGCCGCAATACTGTTCGTGCTCGTGGTTATCGGTACAGCGGCGGGGGCCCACGAGTCCGAACCGCTGACGAGACGGGACAGTGCCCGGGTCGAAAGCCCGCCGAGCGTCGGTGCGCGCGCCGAATCGCCGGTACGGGCATCGGAATCGACAGTCGATACCGCTTGCCAGGCGGCGATCGAGCGCTCTGTCGCGCGTCACCTGCATTCCTTGCGAGAAGAGCTGAGGGCAATGCGCAGCGAGGTTCGCCTCCGCGACGTGCTGGGTGGCATCGGCTATCTCTTCGGTCTCGCCGGGCTCGCCCTCTGGTGGCACAACCGACGTTCGGGAGCATCGAGATGAACCGGTCATCGTTGCTCGCGCCGAAGGGTCGTAGCTCACTCGCGGATCGCGACCCGCGCCTGCGTATCGTAGTCGTGCTGCTGTTCGCGCTGATAACCGTCAGCCTCGAACACCCGCTGGCGGCGCTCGGTGCCCTGTTGCTCGCCGCGGCCATGGCCCTCGGCAGTGGTGTGCGTGTTCGTGACCTGGTGCGGCGACTGCTGGTTCTGGAAGGATTCATGTTGGTTCTTCTGCTCACCCTGCCGTTCACGGTAGCGGGGGAGGCGCTGCTGGATATTGGCCCGTTGACCGCGAGTCGCGAGGGATTACTGACCGCCCTGAGCATCTTGTTCAAGGGCAACGCGGTGGTTCTGGCACTGTTTGCCCTGGTCGGCACGCTCGAGCCGGTGGTCTTCGGCCACGCGCTGGGGCGCCTCGGCGTTCACGAGAAGCTCGTGCACCTGCTGTTGTTGACCGTCCGCCAGATCGGCCTGCTGCACCAGGAGTTCATCCGCCTGCGCCAGGCGATGCGGGCGCGCGCCTTTGTTCCCCGCAGCAATCGTCACACCTGGAACAGCTACGGTTACCTGGTGGGGATGCTGCTCGTGCGCAGCCTGGCCCGAGCCCGCCGTATTCTGGCCGCGATGCGCTGCCGGGGCTTCCAGGGTCGCCTGTACCTGCTGGATGCGCCGACCTGGACCGCCACCGATACCCGGTCGGCGGCCGGTTTCGCGATGCTGTTTGCGGCGTTGCCAGCCTTGGACCACCTGTTGTGAGCGTCCCGCTGCTGGAGTTAAGAGGGATCCACTTCCGCTTTCCTGAGCGGGAAGTACTGAGGGATGTGGATTTCGTGCTGCACCCACAGGAGCGCGTAGCCCTCGTCGGCCCCAATGGTGCCGGCAAGACGACACTGCTTCACCTGCTGGTGGGCCTGCGCAGGCCGGACACCGGTCAGGTCGTGGCCTTTGGCAGCGAACGGCGCGCGGAGGCTGATTTCGTTCCCGTGCGGGCGCGGGTTGGACTGTTGTTCCAGGACTCGGACGACCAGCTGTTCTGCCCGACGGTACTCGAAGACGTCGCCTTCGGACCCTTGAACCTGGGGCGGACGGCGGACGAAGCCCGGGCCGATGCCGAGCAGGCGCTCGCGGCGCTCGGCATCGGCGGCTTTGCCGGACGGGTGACCCACCGTCTCTCCACCGGGGAAAAACGGCTGGTGGCATTGGCCACGGTACTCTCGATGCGGCCGGAAGTGCTCTTACTGGACGAGCCCACCAACGCCCTCGACGCCGAAACCGAGCAGCGCCTGGTCGAGCACCTGGCCGGCCTCGACCAGGCCATGGTGATCGTCTCCCACGACCGGCGCCTGCTGGAACGCCTGGCAACCCGCGGCGTGAGCCTGAACCAAGGGCAACTGGCAGCGACGACCATGCACAGCCACCCCCACACTCACCGCCACGCCCATGTGCATCTGCACGGTCCGGGAGTCGCCGCCGACCACGACCACGCGTCGCCGGCACCGCTCCACGAAGATCACCATCGGCAGGAATGACTCAGCCCTTCCTACATGAAAACAAATCCTCGCGTAAGCTTGCAGATTTCGGCGGTCTGACGTCGCAGACGTGTCCCGTTCATGATTCTTCAACGATGACAATGTGAGGAGAATGCTGCAATATGAGAAAGTATCCTTAGGCGATCAACGGTTGGTGGCTGGCCGTGGCCATTGGCGAAGCGGCACTCGTCAGCCAGCGCGGCGGCACTGGCTATGGTGTGTCGGCGACGATAATCGGCATCGGGAGCTTCCTGTTGCTGAGATTGTTCATGGTCCTCAGGAAATGCTGACCTCGAACCGCGGAGGCGGATGCTGCTGGTGCCTGCGTAGATCGACAGCCGAAAGGCCGAGTAGCCACAGCAAATTCGATGCCATCCTTCCCGGAGTGAAGAGTGAAAATGATACGCACATTTTTCATTTCCTTGATGTCAGGTTTGTTGCTTGTTGCCTGCGGGGAAGGCAACGAATACCAAGAACCGCCGGCACCCAAGGTGACCATTGCCCTGCCGCTGACCCAGGCAGTTACCGACTACCTTGAATTCAGCGGGACAATTGATGCTTACGAACAGGCCGAGGTGGTCGCCCGTGTCGCAGGCTTTCTCGAGCGCATACATTTCGAACCGGGCACCCCGGTCAATGAAGGTGACCTGTTGTTTGTCATTGAGCCGGCACAGTACCAGGCCGACCTGCAGGCAGCCAAAGCCGAGCTTGCAGCAGCTGAATCCCATTACGATCGTGCCGATATCGAGTACGTGAGGGAAGAGAGGCTTTTCAAGCAGGACGCTGCTCCTGAAACCGGGGTGGTCAAGTGGCGCGTGGAACGCGAGATCGCCAGCGCGGAAGTCCTGCGCGCCAGGGCCAAGGTCGAGCGCGCCGAGCTGAATCTGGGCTATACCCAGGTGACCGCACCGTTTTCCGGACGCGTAGGCAGAAACCTGGTGGATATCGGTAACCTGGTGGGTGAAGGTGAAGCCACGGTGTTGACGGAGGTTACCCGCTACGACCCTATCTACGTGTATTTCAATCTCAACGAGCTCGATCTGCTACGTGTTCTGGAGGGCTATCGCGACAGAGCCAGGCAACTGGGGCTGGAGCCGAAAGATTTCGATGATGAGAAGCTGAAGATCCCGTTGCACCTCGGACTGGCCAATGAAGAAGGCTATCCGCACACGGGCTGGTACGATTACGCCGACTCGACCGTCGATCCCGAAACAGGCACCCTGCAGCTTCGGGGCATATTTGAAAACGCGCACCGTCCGCCCAAACTGTTACCGGGGCTGTTTGCGCGCATCCGCATGCCCCTCGGTGAACGTCCGGATATGCCACTGGTCTCGGAGGAGGCTATCGGTAACGACCAGCGCGGTACCTACGTGATGGTCGTCAACGCCGACAACACCGTGGAACGACGCAGTGTGACGACCGGCCAGACTATTGATGGACTGATTGTTATCGAAAACGGTTTGCGCAAAGACGATCGCGTGGTGGTGAAAGGCGTGCAGCGCGTGCGTCCCGGTCGCAAGGTCGACCCCGAATTGGTCGACATGGCAAGCCTCACCACTTCTGCGTTGCAGAAGGCTGCAGAAGAGGTGGTCAGAGAGTAAGCGTTCAAATCCCGAGCCACAGGCACAGGAAGCCGGTGATCAACCATAGAAGCGGAGCCTGAGCGCGCATGTTCGCAAAATTCTTTATCGAAAACCCGATCTTTGCGAGTGTCATTTCGATAGTGATCGTGGTTGCCGGCCTAGTATCGGTAGGTGCCCTACCGGTCGCCCAGTTTCCCGAGGTTGTGCCCCCCACGGTGGAAGTCAAGGCCACCTACCCGGGCGCCAATGCGTCGGTGGTGGCGGAAACGGTTGCTTCACCCATCGAGCAGGAAGTCATCGGCGTCGAGGACATGATCTACATGTCTTCGGTCAGTGCCAGTGATGGCTCCTACACGTTGACCGTAACCTTCGAGGTCGGCACCGATCTGGACATGGCCAGTATCCTCGTGCAGAACCGGGTTACCCTGGCAGAGCCCAAGTTGCCTGAAGAGGTCCAGCGCCAAGGCGTCAGCACCAAGAAAAAATCGACCAACATCATCATGATCGCGTCGTTGTCTTCATCCGATGACCGTTTTGATGAACTCTTCATGAGCAACTACGCGACGCTGAACATCAGGGATAGGTTGAGCCGTATTCCCGGGGTCGGCGAAGTCAACATCTATCCGGAAATGGACTACAGCATGCGTATCTGGCTGGACCCGGATCAGCTGAAGTCGCGCCGTATAACGACAGGCGAGGTGATTGCGGCGATTCGCGAACAGAACGTGCAGGTGGCTGCCGGACAAATCGGTCGGCCGCCGGCGCCCGCGGAACAGAAATTCCAGTACGCCGTTAACGTGCTTGGCCGTCTGTCGGATATCGAGCAGTTCGAGGACATTATCATCAAAACAGGCGAAGGTGACCGTATTACCCGCCTGGGGGATGTCGCCCGCGTTGAACTGGGTGCCCAGGTGTACGACATCACCTCGCGTCTGAACGGCGCAGTCTCAGCCAGTATTGCCGTCTACCAGCTACCCGGCTCCAATGCCCTGGAGGTGTCCAGACAGGTGCGCGCCGCCCTGGCAGAGCTGAGCGCCTTCTTCCCCGAAGGCCTGGAATACTCCATTCCTTACGACACCACCATGTTCGTAGACGCTTCCATCAAGCAAGTGTACAAGACCCTGATCGAGGCAGCGCTACTGGTTTCCCTGGTGGTGTTCCTGTTTCTGCAGGATTGGCGCGCCACCCTGATCCCGGCAGTGAACATCTTGGTGGCGTTGATCGGCACCTTTGCGGCCTTGCTGGCGATGGGTTTTTCGCTCAACATGGCCACCCTGTTCGCGCTGGTTCTGGCGATCGGTATCGTGGTGGATGACGCCATCGTGGTGGTCGAACTCACGGTGGCTCACATGGATCGCGGGCTGGATCGGAAGGCCGCCGCCATCAAGGCCATGAGCGAACTCTCCGGGCCCATCATAGCGGGCACGCTGGTGCTGCTGGCGGTATTTGTGCCCGCAGCCTTCATGCCCGGCATCACCGGTCAGCTCTACCGGCAGTTTGCCCTGACCCTTGCCGTGGCCGCTGTTTTCAGCGCTATCAACGCCATGACCATGGCCCCGGCACTTGCTTCCCTGCTGCTGCGTCAGCAGCCAGAGAAGAAAAACGCCTTCTTTCGTGGTTTTGACAACGTTTTCCGCAAACTCGAAAACAACTATGCCCATACGGCCAAGTCCGTGGTGCGCCGCATCGGTTTGATGCTGCTGCTGGCGGCCGGACTATTCGGCTTCACGGGCTGGCAGTTCAGCCAGTTGCCAACCGGCTTCCTGCCAACTGAGGATCAGGGATACATCATCGTACACGTCCAGCTACCTGACGCGGCGTCACAGAAACGTACCGGCAAGGTGCTGGACAAGATCGATGCCATACTGGAGAGTGCGCCCGGCGTGGCCAACTGGGTTACTTTCGGAGGTTACAACCTCATTGACAGCACCGCATCGTCCAATACGGCTGTTGTCTTTGTGACCTTGACACCCTGGGAGGAGCGCAAGGACCCAAGCCTTCGGCAGGAAGTGATCCTAGCTAATCTGCAGGGGCAATTCCTGCAGATACAGGAATCCATCATCTACGCTTTTCTGCCCCCGGCCATCAACGGGCTGGGCGTTGCAGGCGGCTTTCAGTTCCAGCTGGAAGACCGTGGTGGCGTCGGCCTGCAGGAGTTGAATGCCATGCTCGAGGAGATCCTGCAAGATGGCAATGCCCAGAGCGGCCTGACCGGATTGAACTCGACCTTCCGCATCGATGTACCACAGCTGTTCGCCGAGGTTGATCGTACCAAGGCCAAGACACAGGATATTCCGCTCGACGAGGTGTTCGGTACGCTGCAAGCCTATCTGGGCTCGGCCTACGTCAACGACTTCAACAAGTTCGGGCGCACCTGGCAGGTCATTGTCCAGGCGGATAACCAGTTCCGCACCAAACCGGAAGATATCCGCCTTCTCGAAGTACGCAATGACCACGGTGAAATGGTTCCCATGGGGACGCTGGTTGACGTTGAGCGGACAGTGGGACCCGAGACCATCCTGCGCTACAACCTGTATCCAACCGCTTCCATTACCGGCTCTGCGGCACCCGGCTTCAGCTCCGGCCAGGCGCTCGACCTCATGGAACAGCTGGCCGAGGAGAAGCTGCCGACTGCGATGGGGTATGAGTGGACCGGCATGTCCTTCCAGGAGAGGAGAGTGGGTTCGGAAGCCATCTTTATCTTTGCCTTGGCCATCGTGCTGGTGTTCCTGGTGCTGTCCGCCCAGTACGAAAGCTGGAGCAGTCCGGCGGCGGTCATCCTGGTGGTCCCGCTGTCAGTGTTCGGCACGGTGATGGCGCTAGTGATGACCAGTGCCGATGTCAATGTATACACCCAGATCGGCATCACGCTGCTGATCGCCCTGGCCGCCAAGAACGCCATCCTCATCGTCGAGTTTGCCATGGCCGAGCAGGACAAAGGCAAGAGCATACTCGAGGCGGCGGTGGACGCGGCCCGCCTGCGTTTCCGTCCGATCTTTATGACGGCTATCGCCTCCATTGCCGGTTTCATGCCACTGGTGATCGCCAGCGGTGCGGGTGCCGCCAGTCAAAACGCCATCGGCATTGCAGTGGTCGGCGGCATGGTCGCAGCGACCGTCACGTCAATTTTCTTTACCCCCGTGTTCTACGTCGCGCTGAGAAGGCTTGGCCAACGTGGTGCAGTGGATGAGAAAACAGCACCGGTTTCAAAAGCTTTGCACGAAGGGGTGCCAGAATAATTCAGGTCGGCGGAATACCGGGACTGGTCAGACCCTGAGAGAGCCCCACGAATTCAGGCCTCTTCGGCGCATGTTTTCACGGTCTCGTAACGCGTTTTTCGCGCAAGCTGTATGTCCTCGCTGGTGAGCACGATACGCCTATCGTTCAGTACCTGCAGGCCAACCGGTCGGCTCGCTTGATAAAGTGTTTCTCTTTCGCCTGGCTAACAATGGACCGGCCCAACGAGGTCGCTGTCAGCCGTGTACCGCCCATGGCCGCCATCACCACCGCATTGGGCGCCTCGCGTCGCACCGCTTTCTTGCAGGCGACAGGTCGACAACCAAGGGGTCCTGAACAGTGCAAGAGGACAGCGCAAGAGCCGGAAGAGGCTGGCGCCCCAGCCTATCAACCAGCATCCTGATCGGTTTGGTGCTGGGCGTCGCCACCGGCATCTTCTTCGGCGAGTATTGTGCGCCGCTGCAGATAGTGGGAGATGGTTTCGTCAAGCTGCTGCAGATGACCATTCTTCCCTATATCGTGGTCTCGCTGATACTCGGCATCGGTAGCCTCAATGCGAAGCAGGCCCGTGCCATGGCGCTCAAGGGAGGGCAGCTACTGCTCTTGTTTTGGTTGATCGCCTTCATTTTCATCTGTGCAGTGCCGCTCGCCTTCCCCACCTGGCAGTCAGCCTCATTCTTCAGCGATGCCTTGATCGAGTCGCCCAAGGAGATCGATTTCCTCGAACTCTATATACCCCACAACCCTTTCTATTCGCTGGCCAACACCATCGTGCCAGCCGTGGTGTTGTTCTGTATTCTGCTCGGTGTTGCACTGATCGGGATGCAAGAAAAGCTCACCCTCCTGCAAACCCTTTCGTCGCTGTCTCAAGCCCTGGTTCGGGTGACTAGCCTGGTGGTCAAGCTGACGCCCATCGGCGTCTTTGCCATTGCGGCGACAGCGGCCGGGACCATGAGCGTCGAGGAGTTTGGGAAGCTCCAAGTCTATCTGGTGAGCTTCAATGTAGCGGTGCTGATTCTGACCTTCTGGGTCCTGCCCATGCTGCTGACCACAGCAACCCCTTTCCATTATCGCGACGTGATTGGGGTGTCACGAACCGCTCTGATCACCGCGTTCGCGACCGGCAATCTATTTGTCGTCCTGGCGGTCCTGATGGATAACTGCCGGGCCCTGTTTCAAAAGTACAACCTGGTTGAGGGAGAGACTGACTCTTATATCGACGTGCTCGTTCCGGTGTCCTTTAACTTCCCCAACATCGGCAAGTTGCTGATGCTTGTCTTCGTACCGTTTGCGGGCTGGTACTCGGGCAACATGCTCTCGGGTGCCGACTATCCCACGTTCGTGTTTGCGGGGCTGTTAAGCTTTTTCGGGGGTGTCGATGTGGCGTTGCCGTTCATGCTCGACCTCATGGAGATTCCGACCGACCTCTATCAGATCTACTTGGTCACGGGCGTCCTAAACGGCCGTTCCTCGACTCTGCTTGCGGCCATGAACCTCATCGTATTCACCGCCCTGGCCACGGCCGTGCTAACGAACAGGTATCGCGTCAACAGACGGCGACTGCTCATGTTTGTTTCGATTACCCTGGTTATCACGGCGGCAATGGTGGTAGGGCTTCGCGTCTATTTTAAACACGCGATTCAATACGAATACGCAGTCGCCCGCTCGTTCGAGGAAATGCGCCTCCTGGATGAGCCTGTAAGGAGTCGCGAACGCATGCTCTCGGATCTGACCCCCGAAAAGCGGCGCCCCGCACAGTCTGTTCTCGACCGTGTCCGCGAAAGGGGCATCCTCAGGGTCGGATATCGCCGCGATGCGTTGCCGTTTGCCTACAGGAACAGAGAAGGGCAACTGGTGGGCTTCGACGCGGAGATGGCCCATGATCTGGCCCGAACCTTGGGGGTCGATCTAGAGTTCGTAAGGCTGGATAGGGACAAATACCTGGAACAACTCAATGACGGCTACGCCGACATTATTATGTCCGGCATCGACGTCACCCCGCAGGCGAGTGAACAGGTTGCGTTCTCAACTTCTTATATGGACGAGACCGTGGCCTTTGTTGTCAAAGACCATATGCGTGACAACTTCAGTACCTGGCGCGCCATTCAGAACACTGAAGGGCTGAGGGTTGGTATCGTTAAAGACCCATATTGGAACATGGCGTATGTGGAGGAACAGGCGCAACAGTATCTCGGTGAGGCCGAGGTAACGTTCCTCGACTCCCCCCGGGCATTTTTCCGAGAGACGGCCGGCGAGCTTGATGCCTTAGTCCATACCGCCCAGGGAGGTGCCGCGTGGACGGTGCTCTATCCGGAATACACCGTGGTCGTTCCTCAACCTAACCTCATTTCCATTCCCCTGGCCTATCCTATGGCGCGCGGCGATGAGAGGCTGCTGGATTTTGTCAATGCCTGGCTGGAATTGAAGAAGAGCGACAGAACCTTCAACCAGTACTTCGGCTATTGGATCCGAGGCAAGGGGGCTGAGACCCGTGGACCCCGATGGTCGGTGGTACGCAATGTATTGGGATGGGTTGAGTAAGAGGAGTTCATATCGTGCGACTGGTTTCGAGCACTCGAGTTCTAATTCTCTGCGCCGCGTTTCTGGGGGCATGGCACGCCGCTGCGCAGCCTCCCTACCCAGCCCTGCGTGACTCCCACGATGCCGAGCTGCAGGCGGCCCTGGACCAGGTAGTCG